>Ga0209751_10001436_pt1 | contig 24543 bp, 16 predicted proteins | sample RifCSP13_1_FD_184019 | JGI IMG/M metagenome (GOLD analysis project Ga0209751, IMG submission 184019) | Soil microbial communities from Rifle, Colorado - Rifle CSP2_sed 13_1 (SPAdes) (version 2) | ecosystem: Environmental > Terrestrial > Deep subsurface > Rock core/Sediment | place: Rifle...
GCAATGAGGATCGGCAGGGTGACGGTGAGCGTGACCAGGATGGTGTTCAACAATCGGGCGGCGCGCGTCTTGTCTTCGTCTTCAAAGACAGGTGGTTTGAGAAATCGTCTGAACCGGTTCAGCATGAGCATGGTCGTCTCGCTTTCCTCATTCAGTCCCAACATCTATGTATCTGTGACAGGGCCGGCGGCTCACTCTTGTCCATTGCGTGATCCCGCCGTCTTCAACCGCACACTCGTTCTTTGAGCGCCAAGCGCCCGGCCCAGTTCGCGGATAGCGACTTGAACCGCGTCTTCCACCGTGGTCGCGCTTTGAATCTTCTGGGTGATCGTATTGACGAGCGTCTCGCTCGCGGCCTGCTGCTGAGTCTGCTGGTATAAGCGGATGTTCTGCAGCGCCACAGCCACCTGGTCGGCAATGGACCGAATCAGGTCGGCGTCATCCTGCGCCAGGCCGTTGGCGACGTTGTGCTGCACGTCCAGCACCCCGATCACCTGACCGCCGGCGGCGATGGGCACGGCCACTTCGGCTTTGGTCTCCGGCAAAAGCGGGTTGGGCAGCCAGCCGACCGCCTGAGTCACGTCGGGGACGAGCACCACGGTGTTGGTCTCGGCGGCGCGGCCCACCAACCCGCGTCCGCGCGGGAGGCTGTGCCCGCGCGCCAGCATGGTGCGCCCGGCCTCGCCCGTGCCGCCGACCATCACCAAGGCCTCTCGTTTTTCATCAAAGAGATAAATGTGCGCGTGGTAGTAGTCGAAGGCGTTCTTCAATTGCTCCACGACTTCAGTGACCAACTGTTTCTGGTCGAGGATCGTCGAGAGGCGGCGGCTGACCTGTGCGCTGGTCGCCAGGGCTTTGGTGCGGTCGGCCACGCGCTGTTCCAGGGTTTCCAGCGTCGCCCGGAGCTGCGCGGCCATGCTATTGAAGGTGGCGGCCAGCGTGCCAATTTCATCACTTGCCTCGACGCTCGCCCGAGCCAATAAGTCCCCCGCGCCCACTTTCTGGGCCACGGCGGTGAGACGGGTGATAGGACCGGCCAGCGCCTGGGCTACAAAGAGGGCCAACATGCCCGCCACAATCAGCGCGCCCAGGGCGGCGAGGACGGTCGTGCGGGTCGCGGCGCCGACGGGTTCCAGCGCCTCAACCTGAGCTTGATGGAGGACGAGCACCCAGTTCAAATTCCTGATAGCTTCCGCTTCTTCTGGGGCACGGGAGGTCACAGGCGCCTGGCTGACCAGACTGGGGATGCCCTCGAAAGTGAAATCTGCGAAATCTGACTGGGCAGAGGCTTGCAGATTCGTCAACAGGTCGCGATCCACGGGCAGCAAGCCGCCTGCCTCTGACGCAAGAAATTTATCGGTCAGCACAAGGAGTCTGGCGTGGCCCGTCTCGCCCACCCGCAACGCATTCAGCGCATCGGTCAGCGCCTTAATATCGTAAGTAGTGCGCAGGACGCCAACGACCTCGCGCCTGCCATAGGCATAGATCGGGACAGCGATAATGGTGCTGAACGTCCGGCTGCTTTCATCAAACTCCGGTTGGTCAATGAAAACCGCGCCAGCCCCGCCGTTATAGGCCGCCTGCCACCAGGTTTCGTCTCCCTGGTAATAATCCGAAGTGCGGTTGGTGGCGGCGATGTTCGCCCCAAATTTATCGGTCACAAACACTTCCACATGCTCAGGGAAGGAGGCGCGGAATTCCTGTAATTCGGAGGCCGCCTCATGTTCCAGGACCGACTTGACTAACGGATCCTCATTGTTGCCTGCGGCATCTGCGGCCCGCCACTGATCGTCCAACCTGGCGAGATCCCCCAGGTCGCCCGTAGCAGAGGCGCTGGCGGTTTCCACAGTAGCCCGCACGGCCTTGCTCAAACCAAACGCCTGCAAGTTATCCACTTGCTTGGCGAGCAGATCGCCTATCGTGAGCGCCTCCGTGTTGGACAGGTCCTTTAATCGCGCGCCCACGTCCTGCGCCAACCCAGCCCGGATAACGCGGTCCGTGATGAAGGCGACAAGGCTCACGGATAGCATGGCGACACCGACGAAAGCTACGATGAGCTTGGTGCGCAGGTTATAGTTGCGAAACTGCCGCAGGGTAATCACGCCATAAGCCGCGACCAGCACGATGATCATCCCCTGCGAGGCGGCGAGAATACTGGCGTTGCCCGCGAGCCTCCCCGGCGGGCCATACAAATCCCTCAGCACGACGGCGACCCCCACACTGACCCCGACTAAGATGACGCGCGTGGCAATGCGTGGGGGCAGCGTGTAACCGGCAATGGCCGAGGCGGAGAAGAAGGCAAGCATTCCAGCGAGCAGGCCAAAGCCGACGGTCACTGTCACCACGGCCACACTGGCCGCCAGCACGCTGCCGATAAGGGCGATCATGGCTACGGTCGCGCTGCCCCGGCGGCTCAGCCAGGCCGCGAGAATGGCGACGCCCACCATCACTCCCAGCGCCAGCAACGGAATGTATTCTCGCAGGTTTTCCGGTTGCGCCAGATAGAAGAGATAAACGCCAAACGGGCCGACGACACTGGCGACGATGGCGGCTGCCCAGAAGGCGTTACGCGCCCGGGTTATTTCAGAGGATGAGGAGGTGGTTGGAGTAGTCATCTCAAAGCCCTTAGAAGAACTAGACGGTCATTGGCCCAGTGGGAACTCATACACCTGAGGCTACCGGCTAGGGGAGCGGCAGCAGGACGCTGAAGGTGCTACCCTTGCCGACCGCGCTTTCCACCGACACCTGCCCGCCGTGCTGTTCCACAATAGACTTCACAATCGCCAGGCCCAGGCCGTTGCCCTCGATATCTTGGGTGGCGTCGGAGGACACGCGGTAGAACTTGTCGAAGATGAACGGCAGATCGCTCGTCGGGATGCCGATGCCCGTGTCCTGCACCGCCACCTGGGCAAAGGCGCCGTTCGCATCCGCCGTGAGGGTCACGTGGCCGCCGTCGGGCGTGTATTTGATCGCGTTGCTCACCAGGTTGCGGAACACCTGCTGGATGCGCGACAAATCCACGTTGACCACGATGTCCTGCTTGGGCGCCCGCCAGGTGAGCGTTTGCCGCTTGGCCTCGGCCTGTCCTCGGAACTCCATCGAGAGCGCCGAGAGGATTTCGCTCAGGCTGTAAATTTCAGGGCGCAGCTCTACGCCCATGTCCACCCGCGCCAGGTCCAGCAGGCTTTGCACCAGGTCGTGCATCTGTTTGGTTGCATATTGCATCCGCTCCACAAACGTCTTCTGCTGGTCGTTGAGCGGTCCAACCGCCTCCATCAAATTGGTATAGCCCAGGATGGCCGTGAGCGGATTTTTGAGGTCGTGAGAAGCGGCGGCTAGGAACTCGTTCTTCACCCGCTCGAGATGCTTGAAGTGCGTCACGTCGTGCAGTACCGCCACGTGCCCGCCCTCTTCGATGGGCGTGGTCATGACGGAGAAGGTGCGTTTATCTGGCCAGGCAATCTCATCCTGCAGCGAGGCGTTCGCGGCGCGCGCGCGCGCCAGGAGACGGATCAGGTCGTCGTAACCCCGGTCGGCGGGCAGGGGGTGTCCCAGCCGCGCGTCTACGTCGGTGAAGAGGCGCTCGCCCGCCGGGTTGACCAATTGCAGCTGCCCGTCCGCGTCGGTCACCAGGATGGCGTCGGCAGCCCCGCGCAGGATGGCGGCCAGGCGGTGCTGTTCCTGCTCCACCGACTCGAAGAGTCTGATCCGTTCAAGCGCGGTGGCAACTTGGGCCGCCAGGGTCTCCAGTAATACCCGGTCGCTCTCCTGGAAAGCCTGAGGCTGCGAGCTATGAATAGCCAAGACCCCGCTGGCCTTCGCCTGCCAGAAGAGCGGCACGGCGATAGCCGACTGGGTGGGCGGGATGTCCACGCCGGGGCGGCGGGAGGTGCGCTCCTCCACCTCGCCGGAGATGCTCACCGGTTCGCCCGTCACCGCCACTTGCTGCGGGGCCAACGACAACAGCGAAAGCCGCAGGCTCTTCTCACCTTTCACCTCGGCCTGGGACACCAGCTTCGGCGCGCCGGCTTCGATCACCCACAGGGAGACGATGGGATAGCCCAGCGTGGTTTGGATGAGTGGGGGAACGCGCTCGAACAGTTCGGCGGAACGTGTGAAGAGACTGATCTCGCGCGTAAGCTGGTTGAGGGCCACCAATTCGTTGACCCGTTTCCGCTCAATCGCGTAAAACTGGGCGTTCTCGATGGCAATCGCCGCCTGGCCGGCGATCGCTTGCAGCAGCATCGAATGATCCGGCGTGAAGTAGGCCGGCCGTTCCTCGTGGATCAGCGTCAACACGCCGATGACGCCGCGCCGGGTAAGCAGGGGCAGGGCGATGGCTGAGCGGGAAGGATCGTTGGGGAGGGAGAGCCAGTGTGCATGCGTCTGCGTATCGTCAATGATGACGCTCGCGTGGGCGTCGGCGACATAGGCCACCACGCCTTCCGCGGCGAATCTTTGCATCACGTCCGTCGAGGACCACGGCACGGCCTCCGGCGGATAGACGAGTTGTTGGACGGCCTGCGAGTCGGGCTGGTAAACAATGAGGTGGGCGCTGGTGGCCTGGACGGCCTCGAGACTGCGCTGCAGCGTCACGTGGGCCAGTTCTTCGACATCCAGGCGGGCGCTCAAATCCTGCCCGATCTCGGGGAGCAGGCCCAGCTCGCGGTTGCGGCGGCGCAGAGCGTCTTCGGCGTGTTTGACGCGCAGCTTGGCGCGCACCCGCGCGGCCAGTTCCCGCCAGTCGAAGGGCTTGGTGATGTAGTCGTCCGCGCCCAGGCTCAGGCCCTCGCTCAAATCGCGGGGGGAGGTGCGCGCCGCCGTGAGGATGATGACGGGAATGTGCGCGATTGCCGGGTCATGCCGCATCTCGGCCAGCACCTCGAACCCGTTCTTCTTGGGCATGTTGACGTCGAGCAGGACGAGGTCGGGCTGCTCTGCGCGCACCTTCTCCAGCGTCTCTTCGCCATCCGAGGCGGTGACGAAAGCGTAGCCCTCGTGCGAGAGGCGCGTGGACAGCAAATGGACGTTGTCGGGCCGGTCATCCGCCACGAGAATCTTGAAATGAGATGGCGCTGGGCCGTCCGCCGGGCGCGGCTTGGGGGCCGTGAGGCCATCCAGCACTTTGTTGACGATGGCCCGGATCTTGTCTGGCTGGACGGGCTTGACGAGGTAATCGTTGACCTGCAGACGGCGGGCAATCGCGGCCAGGCCGGGGCTATCGTAGGCGGTGATCAAAATGCTGTGTCCCGGCTCGCGTCCGCCCTGGAGTTTCTCAATCAGCTCCAGTCCGTTCATGCCTGGCATCATGAAGTCGGTGATGAGCACCTCCACGCCTTTCTCGCCCATCAGGGTCATAGCTTCCGGTCCGCTGTGCGCCGTGAGGATCTCCACGGGCGTTTTGAACTGCCCCAGAGCGCGGGCCAGCATCGAGGCTGTGTTGGGGTGATCGTCAACGATCAGGATGCGCGCGGTAAGGTGGACAGGCAGCGTAAGGTTGCTCATGCCACTGATTATAAGGAATTCAAAGCCTGCTGACGATTGGGGTTAGATTGAAATGGTTGGCTAGGAGAAGTTAGAGGAGGGTTTAAAGATCAATCTGCGACGAGGCGGTAGCCGACGCCGCGAATATTGACGATGTGTCGAGGCTCCCGGGGATCGAGTTCCAGGGCCGAGCGCAGCTCGTGAATGTGCCATTTGGCTAACTCCTGCGCGCCGCGCCGGTCCGTCCGGTAGCCCTGCGCCTCGGCCACCAGGGCTTGGTAATCCACAACGTCGGGCGTATGCCGGGCCAGGACGACCAGATAATCAAAAGCTGCCGGGGGGATGGTCAGCACCCTGTCGCCGAAGGTTGCCCGGCGGGCCTGAAGGTCAATGATCAATTGGCCGGATTTCAGGAAACGGCCCCCCGGCGGCGGCGGGGTGATGGGCAGCGACTCCAGGGGCGGCGCGGGCTGGTCGAGGGCCTTGAGCTGAGCCTGCAAGGCTTCGATTTGCGCGTGAATTTCACGCCGCCGCTTCCCGGTGGCCTGCTCCGCCAGGATCACGCGCGTCCGGGCAATCAGCGTTTCGGGGTCAATCGGCTTCGTGAGGTAGTCGGTCGCGCCCAGCCGCACGGCTTCCATGGCCGATTGGAGCGACGCATGAGCCGTGAACAACACGACGGGGAGTTGCGGGTAGAGCCGATGGACCTCTTTCAGCACTTGCAGGCCGTCCATGCCCGGCAGGTGAATGTCGAGATAAATCAGGTCGTAGACGGCGGACGCCAGCCGCTGTAAAGCGGCTGCGCCGTCGGCTACCGCCACGGCGTCGCAACCGGCTTGTTTCAAGACATGCGTGAGAGTCTGTCGCAGGCTCGGCTCGTCGTCAATGATCAGGACAGTCCCAGACAGCGTCATCTCTGCATCCGATTTTAGTCTGCGCGGTTGATAAAAACAAGACCCCGCTCACGGATCGGCTCTAAATAGACTGAGCGGGCAGCCAGACTCTAAAGGCCGTGCCTCGTCCCACGACACTCTCCACTTCAATATGCCCGTTGTGTCGTCGGATGATGTCGTGGGTGATCGCCAGCCCCAGGCCGGTGCCGGTGGATTTGGTCGTGAAGAAGGGGTCAAAAATATTCGGCAGCGCGTCTGCTTCAATGCCCGGCCCGATATCCGCAACGGTCAGCCAGACGCCGCCGGTTTCCGGCGCCCGGTCCGTGCGGACGGTCAACGCCCCACCCTGCGGCATCGCCTCCACGGCGTTGAGGCAGAGATTGAGGACGGCTTGTTTGAGCTGGTCACGCAAGCCCAGGACGGAGGGGAGGGTCAAATCGGCGTCGAACGCCCAGGCCACCCGGCTCTGCCGCAGATGCACTGCGATCAACTTTTCCACTTCCTCGACGAGCACATTGAGCGAAACGTCCTTGAACTCCTCGCTCGCGGCCGGGCGGTAGGTCTCGCGCAAACGGTGGATCAAACCGGCCATGCGGTCGGCCTCGCTCAGGGCCACCTGCAAATCCTCGCGCGCCTGCGCGCTCAGCGAACTCTCCTGTTTCACCAGATAGAGCGCATTCTGGATGGTCTGCAGCGGGTTGTTAAGCTCGTGGGCCACCGAGGCCACCAGCCGCCCCATCGCCGCGAGTTTCTCGGTCTGCACCAACCGTGCGCGGGTGGCCTTCTCGTCCTGAAGCGCATGCGCCAGGTCGGCGTACAGGCGCGCATTTTCAATGACAGGGCTCAACTGACGACCCACATTGACCAGCCAATGGAGATCATTCTGGTCCAGCCTCCGGCTAGCCGTCGACTCGACCAACAAAACGCCCAACAGCTCGTCGGCGTGCAGGAGGGGCACGCCGACAGCGGACTGAACGTTGGGCAAGGCGTCCAGTGGAAGGAAGTCCTTGTCCTGCGTCACATCGGACACGAGGGTCGGCTGGGCTGTGCGGGCCACACGGCCCGTGATGCCCTGGTCCAGGCGCAAGGTACCGCCGTCAGAGAGGGCGTATCCCTTGCGGGCGCGCAGGACCAATCCCTCTTCCTGGAGCAGGAAAACGCTGACGTACTGGTAATTGGCCATCGTGGCGATCGCTTCCACGACGGTTTGCAGCAGCTCGTCCAGGTTGAGGCGGCTGATTAGCGTCTGGGTCACTTGCTGCAGCGCTTCCGCCTCTTCGGCCCGGCGGCGCTCGCTTTCAAACAGCTGCGCGTTCTGGATGGCTAGCCCGGCCTGCGCTCCCAGCGTCGTCAGCAGACGTTCGTCGTCGGCGGTGAAGACGCCGACCGCAACGCTGTAAACGCTCAACGTCCCGAGGCGTTTTTCACCGGCATACACCAGGGCCACCAGCAGCGAGCGCACATGGCCGCCTCGGCCTTCCTGGGACATATACCGCGGGTCCGTCTGCGCATCCGGGAGATTGATGGTTTGGCCGCCGGCGATGACCAGCCCGGCGACTCCCCTGCCCCACTGAAAATTCATGCGCTGATGCAGGGTTCCACTATCCGGCCCGGCGACGGCGACGGGTTCGAGGATCGTCTCCACCTGGTCGAGCAGGTGGATCACGGCTCGCTCGGCGGGTGTGATCAGGGCGACGGCGGCCTCCGCGATCTGATGCAGGACGGTGGGCAGGTCCAAACTGCCGGCCAGCATCTGGCTGATCCGCGCCAGCGTCTGGCTTTCCTGAAGCTGGTGGGCGAGCAGGGCCTCCGTCTGTTTGCGTTCGGTGATGTCAATGAAGGCGGCCTGCATCGCCGGTCGCCCCACATACTCGATTGGATTGGCCGACCCTCGCAGCCAGCGCACTGCGCCATCTTTCCGGAGTGCGCGGATTTCATAACTCGGCGATACCGCTTCCCCGGCCTGCATGCGCCCGAACAAGAGCGATTGATCCTCGGGATGGATAAGCGCCCACACGTCCGGGGGCGAAAGGGCCGTTAGTTCCTCGACCGTGTAGCCCAGCGTTCGGGCGAAAGCCGGGTTGGTGAAGACGATCCGCCGATCCTGGATGATGACCAGTCCTTGCAGGGAATGCTCGACGACTGCGCGGTAGGCCTCCTCGGCGCGCTTGCGCTCGGTGATGTCGAACTCGATGCCCTGCATGAACCGGGGGCGGCCCGCCTCGTCGCGCACCCAGCGCGCCTCGTCGTGAAACCACACCACGCGCCCATCACGGGTGAAGATGCGGTATTCGGCGGAAAACGGCTCCCCGGTCGCCCGGGCGTGTTGCGCCGCGGCGATGACCCATTCGCGGTCCTCGGGATGAAGCTGTTTATCCCAGAGATAGGGGTCAGATACCCAGGCCTCAGGAGAAAAGCCCAGCACGGTTTCGATTTGCGGGCTGACGTAGTAGCTGATCTTGGCGCCGGCATCCACGGAGATGATGTAGGTGATCGCCGGAGCTTCTTCGACGAGGGTGCGGTATCTGGCCTCCGCTTCGCGCAAATCGGCCTCGGCCCTTTCGCGCTCCCATAGTTCAATCTGCAAACGCTCCACGGCGGCGCGCGTGGCCATCTCCGCCTCCTGGCGCGCCTGCTGCTCCTGAGCGTTGCGCAGGGCGATGGACAGATAATCGGCCAACTCGGTCAGCGTCGTCAGCTCATACTCGGTCCAGTCACGCGGCTGCGGCGCGGCGAACTCTAGCAGCCCTAGCAGGTGCTCGGAATGGCTGAGCGGCGCGACCAGCATGGCCTGAGTCTCACTCGCAGCCAGGAGGGCGCTCAACGGCGTGAGCCGAGAATCGTGGCGGACATCCTCGGCAATGATGACCTCGCCCCGGCGCAGGATTTTGAGGTACTCCAGCGCATGAGAGAGATCGGCCTTCACGCTCACAAGCGGCGGCATATCCGGCGGTCCGAAGGCTTTCAACACCTGCAACTCGTCTCGCTCGTCGAGCGTGGCATAACTCACGCGGACAGCGGGAAAAGACTGGCTGATCCGGCGCAGGGCGCGCTCGATAATCTGCTCGGCAGACATGCCCGAGGTGATGCCGATGGCGATGCTGTTCAGCAGCTTGAGGCGCGTTTGCCCTTCCAGTAGAGCGGCCTCAGCCTGTTTGCGTTCGGTGATGTCTTCGGCGATCCCCGCGACGCGAGAGACGACGCCGGCGCTGTCCCGAACGGCGAAAGCCTGATCACGTATCCACCGCGGTGTCCCATCCGCGCGAAAAATCCGGTATTCCACGATCTCGAACTCCGCCTCGGACAGGCGCTGCTGCAGGCGCATGACGTGTTCCCGATCCTCGGGGTGAATGGTCTCAATAAACGATGTTTCACCTCGGTACAGGCTTTCCCGCGAGCGCCCCCAAACGGTCTCATAGGCCGGGTTGACGTAGAGGATGCGCGCCGAGGCGGCCTCCCTGATCCAAATGACATCTTGAATGTTCTCGGCCAGCTGCCGGAATCGTTCTTCGCTCTCCCGCAGGGCCGCCTCGGCCCGCTTGCGCTCGGTGATGTCGCGCGAGATTCCCAGAACGGCGCGCGCGGCGCCGGCCTCATCCAGCAAAGGCGCCAGCCATGTGCCCAGCCACAACTCGTGATCCGAGAAAGACGTTTCAGCCTCGACATAAAGCGGCTGGAGAGTCTCGATCACCTGCCGCAGGTTGCGGGTCTGATGCTCAAGCGTTTGAGGCGGGAAAATGGCAGCGGTGGGCTGGCTGATGACTTCCTCCGCTTGCCGTCCCAGAGCGCGGGCGGCAAAACGGTTGATGTACTCTACACGCCCCTCGCGACTGATGATGAAGATCATATCGTGCGCGGCCTCAGCCAGCGATCGGTAGTGGGCCTCGCTGGCGTGCAGGGCGGCTTCGGCCTGCTCTGCGTCGCGTTGCGCCCGCTCGCTCTTCGCCAGCGCTTCGCGGAGGGTGATGCCGAAGCGATCGAGCAGGAAGCCCAAGAGGCTGACGACCACGGTGAACACCACGACCGTCGCCTGGTCACCGCTGTCGCTCGGCGAGGCTACGCCCACCGACAGCCATCCGGCTTGTTCGAGGACAGCCACGCTTGCCACCGTCGCCACGCACGCAGAGATGGTGAGGACCAAGCTGCGCCGCCCAATGAGCAGACCGGCGAGCGCGATAGGAATGGCGGAGATAAGCAGCGTCCCACCGCCAGCTCGCAGGCCCGTGGTCAGCAAGGCCTGCAGCTGGCCGAGCAGGATGGCGCCGATCACCATCCCAACTGACACCTTGAAGCGACCCCGCCGGAGCGCGGTCCATGCGCCCACGACACAGAGCAGGACCAGCGCATTCGGCGCCAGCCCACGGAGGGTCAGTGCGGCTGAGCCGAACACGACGACGTTGAGCCACATCGCCACGAGGATCGTCGCCAGCATGGCTGACAAAAGCGTCTGGAACACCATGACGCGCTGGCGTTCAATGGCGCCCTGGGCCGGGATCTCATGCCACCATCGCTGCAAGCGGGCCCACATCGCGGTTACCAGACAATGACAATTTCGGTTCCCACATCGGCCCAGGCATACAGCCAGGCTGCGTCCGAGGTCGCCAGCGTGACACAGCCATGGCTGGTGGGGGCGCCAAACTCGGCGCGCCACGGGGCAGCATGGATGTAGAACGGCCTGGCAAACATCATGACGTAGGGGACATCGCGGTAATAATAGTCAGGACCGATCAGGTCAATCCGTTCGCGCTTCCATTGGACGGCATAACGCCCGACGATGGTCGGGTGCGCCCAGTCGCCCGTGGCGACAGCAAAGGCGCGGACGGGGGTCAGGCCCTCAGAAGCGACAAGCTGCTGTTCGGAGAGGTCAACCTGGATGCGGCGGGTGCGCGGGCCAACGAACGGGGCGGGGGGAAAGAGCGAGGGGTACAGAAAGTCCGGCGGGAAGGCAGGTTCACTGCTCCCAGGGGGCACATCCGCGCCTGGCCGCCGGGCAGCGGAGGCCTCGACCAGGTGAGATGGAGCGCCCACGGTGAGGGCGAAAAGGGTCACAACAACTATGGCGCGATACATCGTAGGAATAGGCGACAGACGATACCTCGAGTCAGGCGAACTAGCGCTTAAAGGATACAACCAAGTGCCAAGAGTTACCAAATGCGCTGAGAAGCCCAGCCTCTGGAGGCCCGATCACGATATGGACAGAAACCCGGTCTCTCTGAGAAACCGGGTCTCTGAAGCTCGGGTCGTCTGGGATTTCTGGCGTGGGTTCAGAACGCCGAAGCGCCTGGGGAGTTAGGGAGCAGGCTGGGTGGGTGAGAGGGGCTGATTCAATAAGTAACACAGGATGCCGTCAATTACCCCCTGGGCCACGCGGTACGGCTCTTCGGTCAAAATCTTCCGGTCGAGATTCAGAAAGCCAGTCTCGATGATGACGGCAGGGGTGGTTTCGTTGATCTCGTAGAACGAGTGATACTCTGTCATGTCGAGGGTGATGCTATGCTTGTGGAATAGCAGGCCGGTTTGTTTCGCGTAACGGTCAATCAGGCAGGCCACGAGGCGGTCAGCCGACTCCGGGACGCCGCTGTCAATAGCGCGGGCGACCTTGAAGCCGGTGGCCTGTTCATTGATGTAATTGCAAGAGTCATTGTGGATGGATACCAGCGCCAGCGCCTGGTAGCCCTCCAGGCGGGGGTCGAATTCGTCCAGCAGGTCCACCTGAAAACCGTTCGCCTCCAGCCCGGCCTGGACGCGCGTGGCAAGATCGCGGTTGACGCCTGCTTCGGTCAGGCCATCGGGGCACACCGCGCCGGGGTCGTTCTGCGGGCCGTTGTGTCCGGCCACCACGCCGATGCGCGGCAACGGGCGCGGCGGCGCGGTCGGGGCGGCAGGCGTGGGCGCGCTCACCGAACCCACGCGGGTCAGATTGAGGGCGTTCACAATGTTCGCGGCAAAGTCCGGCGAGAACAGGCGGCTGCCTGGGGTCCAGGCCGTGAAGAGGGTGGCGAGCCCCATGCCCACGACCACCACGCCGGCGACGTGGCGCAGAGCCTGCGGCAGGGCTGCCCACACCGACGGGCGCGGGGGGGGAGGCGGTGATTGCATGCGCGGTATAGTACACGGGGCGAGTTTTTTGTCAACGGAGGGAACTGCTCAAGAGTATTTGCGACCCGCGCTCGTCGGCGTTATAGTGGTACATGTGACTAAGACGTCTCTCTCTCCCGCACGCCGCTCGACTTCGCGCCTCGCCTCCTTCCGCCACGCCTTCGCGGGCTGGTGGCACATGATCCGCACCCAGCGCAACGCCTGGATCCACGCGCTGGCCTCGGCGGCGGTCTTTGCCCTGAGCCTCTGGCTGGGCCTGAACCCTGTGGAGTGGGCGATTATTTTCCTCGCCGTCGGGTTGGTGTGGATGGCGGAATTTGTGAACACCGCCCTCGAGGCCGTGGTGAACCTGGCCTCGCCCGACCTGCACCCGCTGGCGAAAGTGGGCAAAGACGTGGCGGCCGCGGCCGTGCTCGTCGGCGCGATGACCGCCGTGGTCGTGGGCCTGCTCATCCTCGGCCCGCCGCTGTGGGCGAAGGTGATTGCCCTTTTCGGGAAGCCGGGCCTATAATCTGCGCCACTTCATTTTGAACTACAATGGAAGTAGATATTGAACTCTACCGCCGCGAAGTGCGCATCTCCGCTCAGCCGCTCGTGCGCCTGAGCGCGATTGACATTTCGCCTGACCATCCCGCCCGGACGATGGTCTTCATCCACGGCTACGGCGGCAACGCCGCGCAGTGGATCTACCAACTGCGCCGATTCTCCGACGACTCGCGGGTGATCGCCCTCGACCTGCGCGGGCACGGGCTGTCGGACAAGCCGGAGGACTGGGATTACACGGTCGAGCAGCACGTGGCCGACATTGACGCAGCGCTCGACGTGCTGGGGGTAACCGGGAAGTTTGTGCTGCTCGGCCATTCATTCGGCGGGGCCATCGTGACCCAGTATGCCGTCACGCACCCGGAGCGCGTGGAAAAACTGGTGCTCGTCGCCTCCGCAGGTGAATATCGCATTGCCCTCTCCAGCCGGTTTGCGCTCGCCCTGCCCACGCCCCTGCTGAACTTTGCCCACGCGATCTATCTCAAGCGCTGGTTTTCACCCACGCCGACTGTCATGAAAGCTATGCACCGCAACGCCGTCAGCCAGTGGATCGGCTGGAGCATGTTCCGCGACCTTATCCCGCCCACGCTCGTCATCCGGGGGCACAACGACTGGGTGTTCCCGCCCAAATATTTCGCCGAGGTCGCCCGCGCCATCCCAAACGCGGAGGATGTGGACGTGGGGGCGAGCGCCCACATGGTCATGCTCGAACGGCGGGACGCGGTCAACCGCGCAATTGAGCGATTCGTCGCCGGAACGAAGGGACGCCGCGCCGCCGAAGAAGATGACCGCAGCCGGATGCGCAAAGCGCGCCCGTGGCTCGCGCACTACGACGAGGGTGTGCCCCACACCATCGGCATTCCACCTGCGCCCATGCACCGCCTCTTGCGCTCGGCAGCGCGCCGCTTCCCACTCAAAACCGCGATCATCTTCGAGGGCAACCGCCTCACCTACCGCCGTCTCAACCGCGAGTCATCACGGTTCGCGAATATGCTCCGGGCGCTAGGCGTCAAGATGGGGGATAGAGTCTTGATTCTGCTCCCCAACCTGCCGCAGGCGGTCATCGCTTACTTCGGCGTGCTCAAGGCCGGGGCCGTGGTCGTGTTCACCACCCCGCTCTCCGAGCCAGGCGAACTAGCCCGGCAGGTTCGCGATGCTGGCGCTAAGGTTCTGGTCACTCTAACTCGCCTCGGAGAGACCGCGCGGACGGTCAAAGCCCAGACTAATCTCGAGCACATTATTTTCACCAACATCAAAGATTACCTGCCGGGGCCGAAACGGTTGTTATTCACGTTGACGCGAGAGGCCAAAGAGGGCCACCGCCTGCCCTTCCCGCTGGAGCGCGGGATGTATTTGCTCTCCAACGAACTGTACAAATACGGCCCGCATGCGCCAGAGGTGGAGGTGAGACCCAGCGACCTCGCGCTCATCCAGTACACCTCCGGCACGACAGCGCAGCCTAAAGGCGTGATGCTCTCGCACTTCAATCTGATCGCCAATGTGCTCCAGACGCGCCACTGGCTGCCGCAACTCCAGGAGGGTCGTGAGGTATTCCTCTCGGTGGTGCCGTTCTCCCATGTCTACGGGATGACGGCGGCGATGAACGTGCCGGTGGCGCTTGCGGCGACGATGGTGATCGTGCCGCTGTTCGAGACGGAAACAGTCTTAAAGACCATCCAGCGTTACAGGCCGACCATCTTCCCCGGCGTGCCTAACATGTACATCGCCATTAATAACTATCCCGGCGTGCGGCGCTTCGGGATCAGTTCCATCAAAGCCTGCATCTCCGGCGGCTCATCCCTGCCCGTGGAGGTGCAGGAGGCCTTCGAGAAACTCACGCGCGGGCGGCTCATCGAGGGCTACGGCCTCACCGAGGCAACCGCCGTCACGCATGGCAATCCGTTCGTCCAGCGCCGCAAGGTTGGGTCCATCGGCATCCCTCTGCCTTCCACCGAGGCCAAGATCATTGACCTCGCCAGCGGCAAAGACCTGCCGCCAGGCCAGATCGGCGAACTCGTCATTCGCGGCCCACAGGTGATGCTTGGCTACTGGGGTGAAGGTCCAGGAGCGCCCCAGACCACCCCCGCCTGGCGAACGCATAACGGCTGGCTCCTCACCGGCGATGTGGCGCGCATGGACGAAGACGGCTACTTTTATATTGTCTCGCGCAAGGCCGACATGTGGTATCCCGACAAACCTGGCTGGCCGGCTTTCCCGCGCGACGTGGAAGAGGTGTTGTTCGAGATCCCGCAGGTGAAAGAGGCGGCGGTGATCGCCGTTGCCAATCAGCCGATCGCGTTTGTGATTGCGCAAAAGAATCGGCCCAGTGCCGACTCGCTCATCGCCTATTGCAAACGTCGCCTCCCGCCCGAACTCGTGCCCCGGCTGGTGATTTTCGTGGATGACTTCCCGCGCACGTTCATCGGCAAGATTCTGCGGCGTGAGGTGGTGAGGCGTTACGAGGATGTGGTGGCGGACAAGGCACGCACCTAGGCCAGGCGCCCCAGCATGACGCAGAGATTCGAGACCCGCCACACCGCGAAACTGGAGAACCTGCCCGCCTTGCGCGAGTTCGTCGCTGAGTCCTGCCGCAAGATCGGCGCGGATGATGCGATCTGCTTCGCGCTCAAGCTCGCGGCGGATGAGGCCTGCGCGAATATCATCCTGCACGGCTACACGGGCCGCGAGCCGGGGCCGATCAACTTGACCATCTCGGGCACTCCCCAACAGGTGACCGTGGCCATCAACGACTTCGGGCAGTCGTTCGCGCCTGAGGCCGTACCCACACCCGATTTGCAGGCCGACTGGCAGGAGCGCCGCATGGGCGGGCTGGGGTGGCATCTCATCCAGCAGGTGGCCGACGAGATCAAGTACACTTCTGACGCTCAAGCCGGGAACTTTCTGACCCTGACCAAGCGGCTCAACGCCGACGATCAGCACCATAGGAGAGATGGCATGGAGATCTCGTTCGACCATCGCGACCCCGTGATGGTGGCCGCCATCGCGGGCAGCGTGGATGCGCTGACCGCGCCGCACCTCACCGAAGCACTCAGCAAAATCATCGCCGAGGGGCACATCCGGCTGGTAGCCGATTTCAGCCAAGTGGATTACACCAGCAGCGCGGGCCTGCGCGCCTTGCTTGGCACGCTCAAGGAGGCGCGCGCGCAGGGCGGCGACCTGCGGCTGGCGGGCGTGCAGGAAAACGTGAGAAAGGTGTTGGAACTCAGCGGTTTCACAAGCATCCTCAAGTTCTTTCCCGACGCAGCGGCGGCAATCGCGAGCTTTGGCGGCTGAAGCGGACAGGCTGAAGACAGGCGCGATGACCGACACTCATCCACAGCGCGTGGGCCTCGTCATCGGCTCGGGCAGCGTGAAATGCTCCGCCGCCATCGGACTGTGGCGTGTGCTCCAGCGCGAGGGCATCCGTGTAGACATGGTCGTCGGGTGTAGCGGTGGAAGCATCTTCAGCGCGTTCATAGCGCTCGGCTACGACGCTGGCGCGATGGAGCAGATGACGCTGAGGCTCTGGGCGCGAGGCATCACCGGCAAGCTCTATTACCCCTCGCTCCTCCGCGCGGCCCTGCCCCGGCTGTTCGGGTTCAATCAGCGCTTTGGGTTAGTGGACGACCGCCCGATCATGGCCGGCCTGCACGAAGCCTTCGGGGACAAGACTTTCGCCGACACCCAATTCCCGCTTTACCTCGCCGCCGCCGACATGCAGACCGGCGAGCGCGTGCTGCTGAATAAGGGCCGCCTTGTAGATGCTATCCGCGCCAGTATTGCCATCCCGATTTTGTTCCGCCCCTGGGAAGTGGGCGGCAGGCTCCTCATTGACGGCGGGGCCGCCGACCCCCTGCCGGTGAGCGTGGCCATCCGCGAGCAGTGCGACATCATCATCGCCATGGGTTTCGAAAGCCCCTACACCAGCCACTACGGCTCGCTGACCCATCTGGTGAGCCAGACCACCAGCATCATGATCAACAACCTGCTCAAGTCCACCTATGCCTTCTATAATCTGGCTCACCATGCGGAGATCGTACCCATTATTCCCGAACTGGAGCGCCGGATTGATTTGGGCGACGCGCACCAGATTCCCTATTTGATTGAAAAAGGCCAGCAGGCGGCCGAAACCCAATTGCCCTATCTGCGCCGCCTGCTCGCCAGCACTAAACCGTGATGCCTCAGCAAGCCAGCCCGTACATCGTTCCGCTCCTGCTCTCGGCGCTGATCTCGGCGGTGTTCACTACTCTGCTGGTCAGCCGCCGCTCCGCGCCGGGCGCCGCGGCCCTGCTGGGCGTGATGGCGGGCGTGGCCGAGTGGTCGCTGTGTAGCGCCATGCAGTGGGCGAGCGCCAGTTTCGCCGGCCAGTTTTTCTGGCTGCGCCTGCGTTTCCTCGGTACCGAGGTCATCTCGGTAGGGTTCCTCATCTTCGCCTTGCAATACGTGGGCAAGCTGAAGAAGCCTCAGACGCTCCGTATGCTGGCATTGCTCTCCATCATCCCCCTCGTTTCACTGGCGGCCTTGTGGACGAACGAGTTCCACGAGTTGTTCTTCCGCAACCTCCGGCTTGTCCTCAACGATTACGCGGCGCTGCGGTTTGAGTTCGGCCCGTGGTTCTGGGTACACACTCTCTACGATTACCTGCTGTTGGGCGGCGGCCTCCTGTTCTTCGCGCAGGCGTTCATGCAGACCCCTGGCCTGTACCGCGCCCAGATCGGGGCCGTCGTCGTCGCCGCCGTGACGCCGCTCGCTGCCAACTTCGTGAGCATCACCGGCCTCAGCCCGTTCCCCGATCTCGACCTGACACCGTTTGCCTTCACCCTCACCGGCATTACGCTCGCCGCCGGGTTCTACCGCTACCGCATGTTCGACGTCACCCCCGTGACACGCGATGCGGTGATGCAAAGCATCGGCGATGCGGTGCTGGTGCTCGACGCGCAGAACCGCGTTCTCGACTTGAACGCGGCCGCGGAGCAGGCGCTTGGCCTCGCGGCCTCGCAAGTCATCGGGCGGCCCGCGCGCGAAGCGCTGGCCGCGTGGCCCCAACTTGCCGAGTTCTATGGCGGCGGCACAACCCTCACCGCCCCCCTGGAAATCATGCTCGGCGAGGGCGCGGACCGGCGCTATTTCGACGTGCGCACCTCGGTCGCCGAGCGCGACGGTCAGATCACCAGCCGGTTGGTGCTGTTGCACGACATCACCGACCGCAAGCAGGCCGAAGAGACGCTACGCCAGAGCGAGAGCCAATATCGGAGCATCATCGCCAGCCTCGAGGACCCGTATTTCGAAGCCGACCTCGAGGGCAACCTGACGCTCGTCAACGCGGCCTTTGTGCGCGGCATCGGCTACAATCGCGTGGAGGAAGTGCAGGGCCGCCACTTCCGCCACTTCACCGACCGCAAATACATCCGCACCGCCTACGAAATCTTCAACACCGTCTACCGCACCGGCCAGCCCTACAAGGGCGTGGAGTTCTGGCTCCAACTCAAAGACAGCACCATCAGCCAGGCCGAGACTTCCATCACGCTGATCCGTGACGAGGCGGGCAACCCGGTCGGCTTCCGCGGCATCGGGCGCGACATTACCGACCGCAAGCGAGCCGAGGAGGCCCTGCAAAAGGCGAAACAGGCGGCCGAGCACGAACTGGAAATCGGACGGCAGATTCAGGCGGGCTTCTTGCCGGAAGCCTTGCCCACCGCGCCAGGGTGGGAGATCGCGGCGGGGTTCCACCCTGCTCGCCAGGTCGCCGGAGACTTCTACGACGCCTTCCAGCTCGGCCATAGCCAGAAAATCTGCCTCGTCGTCGCCGACGTGTGCGACAAAGGCGTGGGCGCGGCGTTGTTCATGGGCTTGTTCCGCAGTCTCATTCGCGCCTATGCCACCCAACTGTATTCGCTGAGCTGGAAGGCCCTGCTGGACGACGTCGGGGCCGACGGGACACAGACCGACTGGGGCATCGTCAGCGACCGGACCGCGCTGCTCAACATCGTTAATCTGACGAACAACTACATCGCCATTCACCACAGCCGCGCGAACATGTTTGCCACGCTATTCGTCGGGGTGTTGAACCCGGAAACCGGGCTTCTGCTCTACGTCAACGGCGGGCACGAGGCGCCGGCGCTGGTGGGCGGCGCGGGGATGAAGGCGCGGCTCAATCCCACCGGCCCGGCCGTTGGTATGCTCCCCGACCTGGAATTCCAGACCGGCCAGGCGCAGTTCGAGCCGGGCGACGTGCTGGTGGCCTTCACCGACGGCGTGACCGAAGCGCGCGGGCGCGACAAGCGATTTTTCACCGAAGACCGGCTGCTGGCGCTTTTGAAACCGCCGATTGCTTCTGCCACCACGCTGCTGGATAAGATTGAAAAGCAACTGCGCGCCCACACGGAGGGGATGGAGCAGTCGGACGACATTACTTTGCTCGCGGTGCGACGGGCAGAGCGTGAGAGCGAGGATTAGAGTGATGTCGTCATCTCCGGGTGGCTCACGAGCGCGAGATGATCCTGGCGGGCGTGTATCAGGTCTACCCGCGCGACGTCGAAGAAGTGTTGTACGAGCATCCTCAAGTGAAGGAAGTGGCGGTGGTCGGCGTCCAGCCGCCCCGCTGGCCGTTCCAGCGCGTGAAGGCGTATAAGGAGGAGACTCTATGCCTAAAATCCTCTTCGTCGGCGTTGACCTGGGCGGGACGAGCATGCGCGCCGGAGTCGTGGCGAAAGACGGCGCGCTCCTGGCAATGGAGAAGCGCAAGACGCACCCGGAGCTGGGCGGGGCAAAAGTGGTCGAGCGGCTGGCAGAGACGGTTGAGCGCGCGCTCAAGGCCGCCAACGTGAAGAAGAAAGACATCGGCGGCATCGGCGTGGGTGTGCCCGGCCCGGTGGACACCAAGAAAGGCGTGATCCGCCTCGCGGCGAACCTGGGGCGCGACTGGAACAATATGCCGCTGGCCGACAGGCTCAAAGACCGCCTGGGGTTGAACGCCTACATTGACAACGACGTCCGCGTGGGCGCGATGGGCGAGTTCACGCACGGGGCCGGCAAGGACGTGCAGGACATGGTCGCCATCTTCGTCGGCACGGGCATCGGGGGCGGCATCATTCTGAACGGCGAGCTCCGCATCGGGTTTCGCGGCGGCGCCGGCGAAGTCGGCCATACCGTCATCGCGGCGGACAACGGCATCGTGGGCAAGACCGGCCAGCCGGGGACGGTCGAACCCATCGCCAGCCGCACCGGCATGGAGCGGATGGTACGGGAGCTGACAGCGCAGGGCCGCCAGAGCGTGGCGCCGGGGCTGATGCAGAGCATCGGCGGCGGTCGGCTGACGAGCGGCGTGATTTACGAAGCGCTGAAACAGGACGACGCGGTGATGAAGGAGGTGCTCGCCACGGCCCAGCGAACACTCGGCCTGCTCGCGGCCAATGTGATCAACACGCTCGACCCAGAGATGATCGTGTTCGGCGGCGGCGTGACCGAGCGCGGCGGGGATCGGTTCGTCGCGCCGATCCGCAAAGTAGCGTATGAGAATCTCATCAACAAGCAAAACGCGCGGTTGGTGAAGATTGTCCCGGCGGCGCTCAAGGATGCCTCGGGAGTCGTGGGCGCGGCGGTGCTGGCGCGGAAGAACCTGTGAAGGCCGCGAGGCATAGGGCCTCAGCGGCAATATACACCGGCAAAGGAAAGGCATCTATGAATTGGGAGCGCTTGATCGCATCTGAGGTGGTCTTGACGCCTGGCCTGTGGTTTGGGTGGCTGAAGCGTGCGGTCGCCTATCTCGATCCCGGCTCGGGAAGTTATATTCTCCAACTCATCATCGCCGCCATCGTCGGCGCGGCTTTCGTCGTCAGAATGTATTGGGGGAAGATCAAGTCCTTTCTCCAGGGGCTGTTCTCACGGAAGAAAACCGAGGAATGACGCCCCACCAGCGGTTGCCGGCCTCATTCCGCGACCCCAGTGGGTTCCTGTTTTCAGCCGACGGCATTCTGTACCGGCAGGTCAACACCATCTACCGCGAGCATTATGATTGCTTGATCGGCTCCGGGCTGTATCAGTCCCTGACGGAGGCGGGGTTCATGCTCCCCCACACCGAGGCGGATACGGCGCCAAGTGAGCCGGCGCTGGCTTACAAAGTGATCCAGCCGGAGCTCGTCCCGTTCATTTCGTATCCGTACGAGTGGAGCTTCAGCCAGCTCAAAGCGGCCGCCCTGGCGACGCTGGCAATTCAGAGGCGCGCCTTGAAATCCGGCATGTCGTTGAAGGATGGCAGCGCGTATAACATCCAGTTTCAGCGCGGCCGGCCGGTGCTGATTGATACCTTATCTTTCGAGAGGCACCGAGAGGGTGAACCCTGGACCGCCTACCGCCAGTTCTGCCAGCACTTTCTGGCGCCGTTAGCGCTGATGGCCTATTGCGATGTGCGGCTCAACCAGCTTCTGCGCGTTTATCTTGACGGCCTGCCGCTCGAATTGACCAGCCGCTTGCTGCCGGCCCGGACACGCCTATCCTTTCCGCTCCTCCTGCACCTCCATTTACATGCGGCCAGCGAGCGCCGCTATGCCCGCCAACTGGCGCACAAGCCCAGCCACAATCGCCCGGTCAGCAAAGAGGTCCTCCTGTGGCTGATCGGCAGCCTGGAATCCGCCATCCGCGGCCTGCGCTGGGCGCCGACCCAGACCGACTGGGCCAATTACGCCGCGGAGCACAACTACCGGCCGGAAGCCCTGGAGCACAAACGGCAACTCGTCAGCGCCTTCCTCGATCGCGTTCAACCACGCACCGTGTGGGACCTGGGCGCGAACGTCGGCCAGTTCAGCCGCCTGGCCAGCCAGCGGGGAGTCTTCACCGTGGCTTTTGACTTGGATCCCGGCGCGGTGGAGTTGAATTACCGGCAATGCGTGGCGGAGGGGGAACAGCACCTGTTGCCGCTGTGGGTGGACCTGACGAATCCAAGCCCAAACCTGGGCTGGCGCAACGAGGAACGCTTCTCGCTGCTGCGCCGGGCGTCGGCCGGGGCCGTGCTCGCCCTGGCACTGGTCCATCATCTGGCGATTGGCAACAACGTGCCGTTGGAGGAAGTGGCAAAGTTCTTCAGCGACCTGGGGGCGGCGTTGATCATCGAATTCGTCCCCAAGACCGACCCGCAGACGCAGCGGCTGTTGGTCGTGCGGGACGATATTTTTCTCAGCTACACCCAGGAAGGGTTTGAGCGGGCATTCCAGGAGTATTTCACTATCCAGGCGGTGGAGCCGATCCGTGAGTCCGAGCGAATTTTGTATCTCATGCAAAGGTCAGCATGAATCGTCCTATCCTCCTGCACCCTTTCCTCGTCGCCATCTACCCCGTCCTCTTTCTGACCGCGGTCAATTTGACGCAAATCGGGCCGACGGTCATCGTGCGTCCCCTCATCACAGTGGTGGTCACGGCGACCGTCTTGCTGCTGGCAACAAAAATGATGGTCAAAGACTGGCAACGAGCCGGGTTGTTGGTCTCCTTCGGCCTTTTTCTTTTCTTTAACCATAACTATACAGGCCTCCAGCAAGTTGCCGGCTTGGTGCTCCCGGCTGAAATGCAAGCGGACCGGCCGGCGCTGGCGATCAGCCTGTGGATTGGAGGTCTATGGCTGGGCTGTTACCTGATCGTCCGCAAGCTGCGGGAGCCGCGTACGCCGACTGTTTTTCTGAATATCTTCGCCAGCATCGCCATTTTCACGCTGACGGTTTATATCGCCCGCTATCTCATCGAAGCCGGGCAGCGCAGCCAGGTGGCGTGGGCGCTGCCGGTCGAGGGGCTTGAGGCTGCGCCGCCCTCGTCCGCGCAGCCCCTGCCAGATATTTACTATATCATCGTGGACGGATATGGCCGAGGGGATATCCTGCAGGAAATTTATCAGTACGACAATGAACCATTCCTCGACTCCCTCAGGCGAAAAGGATTCTTCGTCGCCCAGGATAGCCGAAGCAACTATGTACAGACGACGCTGTCGCTCGCCTCTTCGATGAATTTTCAATATCTGGGGGAACTGGCCCAAACCATTGGGAAGCATGTGGGCGACCGAAAACCGCTGACAACCCTCATCCAGCACAGCCAGGCGCGCGACTTTCTGAGCGCGCGCGGCTACCGGACGGTCGCCATTGGCACAGGCTACGACTTCACGGCCATCCCCGAGGCAGATATCTTCATCCCACCGCCGCAAAGGACCTTCACTTCGTTTGAAGATGTGCTCGTGCGCAGTTCAGCCCTGGCAGTCATACGGCGACACCCGCGCGTGGATAATTTTTTCCCGCTCTCCTATCGTGCTCATCGAGAACGCATTTTGTACGCCCTGGATCAGCTAAAGAACATGCCATCGGTGAGCGGCCCGAAGTTCGTGCTGGCTCATCTGATTTCCCCTCATCCGCCTTTCATTTTTGGCCCCCATGGGGAGGAGATTGAGCATGAGGTTGAATACAGCATCAGCGACGGGAGCGAATATGCAGGCCCACCCGAGGAGTACATCAGGCTCTATCGCGACCAACTCACTCACCTGAACACGTTGTTAGAAGAAGCTATAGACGAGATTCTGGCGAAGTCCTCCACACCGCCGATCATCATCTTGCAGGGAGACCACGGGGGTGGGGCATTGCTGGATTGGGCCTCGGCCGAGAAGACCTGCCTGAGAGAGAGGCTGTCCATCTTGAACGCCTATTACCTGCCAGGGAACGATTCCCAACAGCTGGATCCTTCGATCACCCCCGTGAACTCATTCCGCGTTATTCTCAACGCCTATTTCGGCGCTAACCTGAGCCGGCTGGAGGATCGCAGCTATTTTTCCACCCTGGCGCGCCCATACGATTTCATAGACGTCACCGACGAGATCGAAGGTCAGACCTGCAATGTTCCTCAGCTCCAATAACGCTATGGACGCCTCTGCTCTTCAATCGCTGGCTCGGCTCATCCGCTCCCAGCGCCTCGCCGCGCTGGGCACACTGCGCGAGGGGACGCCGTTCGTCTCGATGGTGTTGTACGCCGAGGCGAGCGACCTCGCCGCGTTTTACCTGCACCTCAGCCGGTTGGCTGTCCATACTCGCGCTATCCAGGTTGATCCCCGCGTGGGGCTGATGATCTCCCAACCCGACCCTGGCTCAGGCGACCCGCAGACGCTGGCGCGCGTCTCCATCCAGGGACAGGCCGCTCCCATCCCTAAAGGCACACCGGAGCTTGATGCCGCCAAAACCCTCTATCTCACCAAGTTCCCGGATTCCGAGCGCAACTTCGGTCTCGGCGACTTCGACATTTACCGCCTCGTCCCGCAAACCGCGCGCTTCGTGGCGGATTTCGGGAAGATCTACAATCTGGTGCTGGAGGATCTCGGGCGGGCGGGAAAACTCCCGGCTACATAGGCGGTGCGCGGCGCAGACCGCCGAAGCTGTCCTGTTCAGCACGTCTTGGGCTACACATTAGCGCCAGGTCGTTAAAAAGCCCGCCGGGCCGCGAGAACACTCGCGGCCCGGCGTTTTTGCTTATTCGATTAGATTTGGTTGCCAATGGTCATATG
>Ga0209751_10001438_pt1 | contig 24531 bp, 25 predicted proteins | sample RifCSP13_1_FD_184019 | JGI IMG/M metagenome (GOLD analysis project Ga0209751, IMG submission 184019) | Soil microbial communities from Rifle, Colorado - Rifle CSP2_sed 13_1 (SPAdes) (version 2) | ecosystem: Environmental > Terrestrial > Deep subsurface > Rock core/Sediment | place: Rifle...
CAGGTCCCTTGGCTACTTCGACTGCTGCTACGGCTACCGATCATTATGAATATACCCGCGCGTATCATTGCTCACGGTGTCAGAAGAGTTCATGTAAATGTCCGATAAACTTCAGTTTGTCGCTTTACATTACTCTTGACTCGTCAAGAAACTGAGCATTTAGTGATGTTATTTCGTGGATGGTTTTCATTGCCGGGAAACGATCCACGAAAACGCACTAAACAGCACGAATGTCAGCATCGACCTAATACTTTAAATAGCGGTGGTAAAATTCGGCAGAAGGTAACCCACAAGACACACTGAGTCAGGACAGAGAATTTAAGCTCGGACGCATCGAGAACTCCGACTTATTCCGAGCGAGCCTTGCTGTGAGCGAGCCTGGTTTGACAGTCTGCGAACCTGTGCGTTACTTTGGCGCTTTGCCAACTGCCTGTCCGGCCTTCTCTTATGCGTCCCGTTCGTCTAGTGGCCTAGGACACCGCCCTTTCACGGCGGCGACACGGGTTCGACTCCCGTACGGGACGCCAAATTGCCTCGCCGAAATCTCGAGTAAATAATTCACGCTAAACCAGTATTGACTTGGTGGCTAACTCAGTAACTCGATGTTTCGGATTTCATCGAGTCCAATGGCACTCGCATAGCTAGCTGCCTCTCCTGTGGCGAGCACCAGCGCCCAGGCAAACTCCCAGTTCTCAAACCGTTTCGCATCCGGTACGGCGCGATATTGATCCTCGGCGATCCATTCGGCTCCCTTCATGTCGATGAAGAGCGGCTCAAGACCTTTTTCGAGCACGCGATGAGACACATAAAGGAACCCCGCGCCCCGAGGTCCCCGCATAAATTTGCGGGAAGTGGCCGACAGGAAATCGCATTTGAGCTCGCCTACATCGACAGGCATCTGCCCGATCGACTGACAGGCGTCCACCAAATAGAGAACCCCTGCTTCACGGCACACCGAACCAATTCCGGCAACGTCCTGGACCAAACCAGAGTTAGTGGGCACATGCGTCACACACACGAGCTTCGGATGGCGCCGGCGAATCAAATCTGTCATGGCCTGAACGTCGGTACCGCCTTCAGCTCGGTCTGGCGCTCGCAAGACCCTAACACCCATTCGGGCTTGCAGCGATAGAAACTGGATCTGGTTTGAGACGTAGTCGTTCCGAGTCGTTAAGATCACATCGTCTCGTTCGAACGGAATCGAGGACAGGGCCTGGATGTAAGAAGCCGTTGCATTCTCTGTAAAAGCGATATTCTCAGTTCGGGCCCCAATCAGGTCGGCCACAGATTGATAGGCGGCCTGGATTTGGTCCTGACGAGCTTCAGCGGCTTCATAGCCACCGATACGGCTCTCCAGGTCTATGTGATCCTTAATAGCTCGAATTACCGGCTGCGGCATGAGAGCCGAACCCGCATTGTTGAGATGGATGCATTCTTCACATCCCGGAGTTTGAGAACGTAGTTGCTGAATATTCAATTGATCATCCCTGGCACTTCCTGAACTGTTTAAGAGGCGCTACTGTCTTTCGCATCAGTATTTCCGATTGTCCCGGCACAATATAGTCTCTAAGCTCGCCGATGACTTCATATCCCAGTCGTTCATACAGTCTTTGTGCGTCTTTGTTAAATGACGAGACGCACATGAAAACGTTGGGTGTGTCCCTCAAGATCCGTTGTTCGGCAAATCTCAATAGCATACTTCCGATGCCTGTGCCTCTGCACTCCTGCACGACAAATACGGTCTGGATGTAGCCGACGAAAGCGCCATTCAAATTCAGGATGATAAATCCGACCAGTGCATTATTCCGGACCGCCACATGAACTTCTTTCGAAGCATCGCTTAGGGTTTCCAGCGACTCATCATAATTGCGGCCCAGAGTCAACCACGGCTCGGAAGTAGCCATTAGACGAGCGCATTGCTTTGTCTCATCTATATCGCGCAGCCTTCTTATATCCACGCCGGCGCTGCTATTCATGGATTCCGTTGGTTGGACGGGACACCGCTACACGAGTTCACGGGAAAACTAATCGAGCGGCTTCAAATCGGGCTCAACCCAACTTGTTCGCGCCGCCCACGACATCAGATTTTCCTTGCTGTAGTACTCAAGTGGAAACCGTTTGTCTCCGTAGGTATTCAACAACCCGTTCACAATCTCGACAATTGAAACTTCGGTTGTTGTGCTTAGGTACTTGCTGACCAGCCAGACATAGAACAACGTAATCGTCTCGTGATAACCACTGTTCTTCGTTTGGATAATGCCGCAAGAATGGTTGTATTTCTGAATACTTTCTCGAATCAGATTCGTGGCGTGGACTCTTTCATGTTTGCAGAGGTACCACAATCCCACGGTCAGGTGAGCGGGATGGTTCCACTGATCACGCGGCAACGTGCAAGTCTCGAACGCGGCGACAAGCCGTTCGATCTCCTCCGACGTGTGAAACGATTCAAGTTGATTACGAGCACTCAACTCGCATATCCTCAATCCAGCCCAACGGTACTGCTTCGGCGTTCAAACAGCAGAGTGTCTCGCCATGCGCCATTCAATCTTCCGATCCGTTCACGCCTGCCGACTTCTCTAAAGCGGCACCGCAGATGCAACTTTACGCTCACTTTATTCTCGGGGAATATGGCTGCCTGAAGCGTCCAGATCCCGTTTCGCTCGGATTCTTTTATTAAGGCCTCAAGTAAAGCGCGCCCAATCCCCTGACCTCTGTTCTTTTCGCCGATCGAAACACTCAACTCCGCAACTCCGCGATATGCATCTCTCCCGGACACCGGACTGAGGGCTGACCAACCGAGGATATCTCCTCCTTTCCGTGCCACCAGCCGCGCGATCTGCAGATGGCCGGCATCCCACTTTTCCCAGGACGGAGCTTCGGTCTCGAAAGTAGTGTATCCAGTAGCAATTCCTTCTACAAAAATCGAGCGGACCAGCTCCCAATCGCTCGCTTTCATTTGGTCAATGACATACTCAGTTGCGGTCATACTTCCAACTTCATGGATCATAATCGGTTCAAAAGTGTTCAAGTGCCTGCGAAAAGTCGTTGATAAGATCTCGCTCGTCCTCCAGCCCGACCGAGATCCGCACGAGATTCTCACCGACCCCCATTGCGCTACGCTGCGCCTGTGTCAGCGTGTCGCTCCACATCGCCGCGGGGTGCGCCAGCAGCGTCTCGAAGCCACCGAGGCTTGCGGCGTAAGACCCCAACTTAAGGGATGTAATGAAACGCTCTGCTGCCTCGTAGCCGCCACTTAGCTCGACGCTCATCATGCCCGTAAAGCCCCTCATTTGCTCCTGAGCCAGATCATACTGTGGATGTGACTTGAGCCCCGGGTAATTCACCCGCTCTATCTTAGGGTGTGATTCGAAGAAACGAGCGAGCGTCAGGGCGTTTTGGTTGTGGCGCTCGACCCTTAATCCCAGAGTTCTTAACCCACGCAGCAAAAGCCACGCGTCGAAAGGGCTGAGTGCCCCACCCATCACGATGTGGAACCTCCACGCACGTTCTATGAACGCTGGTGCGCCGATGATCACGCCGGCCGTAACGTCGTGGTGGCCACCGATATATTTCGTCGCGCTATGAACAACCACATCAATGCCATATTGCATGGGTCGCTGGTTGATTGGCGTGGCGAAAGTATTGTCGACAATCGTAATGATGCCGCGACTCTGTCCCAGTGCCGCCACCGCCCGCAGGTCGGTAAGTCGCATCAGCGGGTTTGTCGGTGTCTCGGCGTAGATTAGTTTTGTGTTAGGCCTGAGCGCCTCAGCCCAGCTCTCAGCGTTTGTCTGATCCACAAAGGTGCATTCAATCCCCCAGCGCGGCAGCAGGTTTTCCAAAAGCGCTGTCGTATTCGCATACAGATTGCGCTGCGCGACGACGTGATCTCCCTTGTCCAGCAAGCTCATCACTGAAGTGGAGATCGCGCCCATGCCGGAAGCAGTCACCAACGCGGCTTCGCCTCCTTCGAGGGTCGCCATTACCGCTTCAACCTGCCGATGGGTTGGGTTACCGTACCTTGAATAATACTCAGAGGGCTGAACAGACTTCGCCAGGTTAGCAAAGTGTTCGGACGACTCTGCGAGAAAGGTGGTTGTTTGCCAGATCGGAGGACTAATCGCGCTTGTGCGGTTGAACTCGTTCGAGGCGTGAACGCACTTTGTTTGCGCATGTCCGTCGCCCTTGGTGGTCTTCCTCATCTTTCTCCTCCGCCGACACCAAACAATACCGATGTTGAACTCTTAAAAGGCCGTAGCGTCTTACCTCACGTGGCAAGCCCGTTTTTGGTTTAGCTGACTTGAATTGGACTGTTTTTTTCCGAATTGGTATCTTTGCCTACCGGTTTCCTGCCTCATGAATGGCTGCTTTCTAGCGTAACGGAGGCGGAGAAGTAAATATCCAATTCTCTTTTGGCCTTGTCCTGGTTATATGGAATGACATTACCTGATTTCACTCTTAACCGAGCAAATGGTGAGGCGCTTTACCGGCAATTGGTAAAAAACCTGCGAAACGCCATAGAGTCCGGAGAACTAAAAGATGGCGAGCGCCTGCCCTCTGAGAGAGCGCTGGCTACCCAACTTGGGTTGAGCCGCACCACCGTCGTCACCGGCTACCGGGAGCTGGAATCGCGCGGATTGGTACGCAGCCACGTGGGAAGAGGCACTTTTGTATGTGCAAGTTCCGAGGCATTCGAAGCTCCCTTTGCTTGGCGCGGCAAGGTTTCCGCTGGGGCCGCATTTCTCAACAGCGCCTCGGCAGGTCGCAACTTGTTACATTACATTACTCCGCTAATCCGGACCTCATCTCGTTTGCTCTGTTATTACCGGCGCTGGAATGCTTTCCCACAAATGAGTATCGGCGAGCCATGGATCAAGCAATAAAATCTCACGCGGCAGAAGGATTCGGTGTGGCCCCAACAGAGGGACAACCACGTTTGCGCCGGCTGATAGCGAGTCGCTTTGGCGCGAAGCCCGAGCACGTCTTAATCGTCTCTGGAGCCCAGCAAGGACTGGATCTGGTGGCGCGATGTCTGCTCGATCCCGGTGATGCCGTCATCATCGACAGACCAGGTTACGTGGGCGCGATTCAGAATTTTCGCGCGGCCGGGGCGAAACTGATCGGGTGGGACGTGATGCGATCCGATCTGGGAGAGCTAGTGGACTTGATTCTGCGCTATCGCCCTAAACTTATTTGCACGAACCCAACATTCCAGAACCCCACCGGGCGCACGTTTTCTCTGAAAGAACGGCAGGAGCTTTTGGCGTTGGCCGCACGTTACCGGGTTCCGGTGATTGAGGATGACCCCTATCGGGATACAGGGCTGGGTGTTCCGTAAGCGAAAACCCACGCAGCATGTGAACTGTGTTCATGATCCCATCGTTCCGGCAGTAACCGGACAAACGAGCTTTGGCTTACGCTCTTTCGAGCTGTCGCAACGATGCTCCATGCCTACGCCACAAGAACAATTTTCCCGAACGCACCTGGTTCCATAATCTTTCGATGAGCTTTTTCCGCGGAAGCTAGAGGCAACTCTAGTCCGACTTTGGGACGCAACGTTCCATTTTTGAGTCCCGCTTTCAGAGCTGCGTGAATACTGAGAACGTCCGCTTCAGGAGTGTTCCACACGATCATTCCAATCACTGAGGCTTGCCGTGCCATGAGGTCACGCGGAGTTATGGTCACATCCCCTCGACTGCCAATTACGATTACTCTGCCCGCAGAGGCCAGGAGCTTGAGATCACTACCGAGATTTATGTTTGCAAGCATCTCAAGAATCACGTTGACACCTTCACCATTCGTAGTTTCGAGAATCTGCTTCTGATAGTCGGGCGAGCGATGGTCAAACGCGTATTGAGCGCCTTCCGCCTTCACCAATTCCAGCCCCCTTTCTGAACCTGCCGTGCCGATGATTTTCATTCCCGCCGCGCGAGCCCATTGTAGCGCGGCTGTACCGACTCCTCCACTTGCACCGTGGATGAGCACCCAGTCACCTGGCTGGGCTTGGGCCAATTGGAACAAAGCCCGACAAGCTGTTCCGTATGGAACCCAAATGCCTGCGCCTTCCGCAAAGCTCAACTGCTGCGGCAGTGGGTGCACCTGGCTACGGGTGCACAAAGCAAACTCCGCATAAGCTCCAGTAATTGTTCCAGTAGTAAACACACGATCTCCGATAGCCAGGTCGGTAATATCAGGGCCTACCGATTCGACCAGACCAGAGGCATCAGAACCAGGCGTATATGGAAGTGTTGGATTGCGCGCACCGTAGGCGCCAGAGCGCATGTAAGTGTCATAGGGATTAACTCCGATAGCTTTGACGCGTACCAGAACCTCGCCTGCTTGCGGTGAGAAGGCATCCGCCTCTTCCAGTTTCAGAACTTCCGGTCCGCCAAATTCATTAACTCGGATGGTTTTCATAATCAAAAAGAATTTCTTGATCACTACGTTTGGACGATTCGTTCAATTCGAGGCTTGGATAACCAAGCATAATCAGTTGTTTTCAAAACCAACGACCGATCCAGACGTCCCGCATTGAAATAAATTTCGTCATATCCAAAGACGGAAGGATCGACAATCAACTCGAGTTCAAGGTTGAAAGAGATCGGCAGGATTGTGCCCGAAACGCAGCCGGTAAGTCTTTCCGCGATCTTTGGAGAAGCAAAGGAAACATAAGTGCCGTTCATCAGAGATTTGACGGCGTTGAAATCAATCCGCGCGTCTCCGGGAACGACTCCGAGAACATACTTAGTTACTTTTTTGCCGAGCTTTACCATTAATACAATACATTTGGCTGCTTGTTCTTCGCCATGGCCGCGTAGCTGGCTGACAATCTCCGTTCTTCCTTCAGGAGGATGATCAATAATGCGATATCGCGCTTGATGGTTATCAAGTAACTGGATGAGTTTTGTGTAAGCTTCCGACATAAGCACGAAAGTCCGCTCAAATCTATGGCTATACTACGTGAGATTGCTGCGAGCTATTGTTCCTTGCTAAGTCATATAACCTCGGCTACGAGATCGATCTCCACACAGGAACCGAATGGGATCTGAGCTACGCCGAACGCAGCTCGCGCGTGAGTCCCAATCTCACCAAATACTTCCTGAAGAAATTCGGAAGCGCCGTTTGCAACCAAATGCTGTTCAGTGAATGCCGGATCGCTATTCACGAGGATTAGCAGCTTAATAATACGTTTAATGCTATTTAGATCACCTGCGGCAGCGTGCAACGTGCCGAGGATGTCAATGGCGACGGTTCGGGCGGCCTCTCGACCTTGAGCCGTGGTAATTTGCGAACCGAGTTGACCAACCCATGGCTTACCATCTTTTTTGGCAATGTGACCGGACACGAAGATGAGGTTGCCGGTACGAACAAAAGGCACAAAAGCCGCTACTGGGGGTGTCATTGGCGGAAGGGAAATATTCAGCGAACTCAGTTTGTCATAGACGGACATGTTGTTTCTCCGGAACGCGTTGAACTAGAAACTGAAGAGTCTAAAGCGTATTCATCACTTTTTTTGCTATTAGATCGACTGAACTCGACCGCTTCAGTATTTCCACCACACACGATAATACCGACCCTTTCGCCGCGTTTAGTTTTGTATCGACGCGACAGTAGCGCCGCGAAAGCTGCTGCGCCTCCAGGTTCGGCAATAACTCTGGCCGATTCCCAAAGTGTCTTCTGGGCCCCCACAATTTCATCGTCTGAAATCAGCAGCGACTCGTGGACGAACTGCTGGGCAATGGGAAACATCAGGTTGCCGACACGGCGCGGCGCCAAAGAATCTGCGGCAACACCGCCGGCGGGCGCATCCACAGGATGGCCGGCGCGCAAGGCCTGGTAAAGTGTGGGCGCGGCCTTTGGTTCTACGGCAATTACTTTACTTTTGTTTTGATACCAGGCGGCCACTCCGCCAATCAATCCACCTCCGCCGACCGCGACTAGGACTGAATCAAGATTCGGACTATGTACCTCAAGCTCTAATCCGACGGTGCCTTGGCCAAGCAGTGTTTCAATTCCTTCATAGGCATGAATAGCAAGCGCCCCCGATTCGGCCGTCCAAGCTTCGCTGGTTTCCAGAGCTTCGGCGTAGCGTTCACCCGCGATAATCAATTTGGCGCCATAACCGCGTATCCGATTAATCTTTGCGGGCGAGGCGACTGACGGCACGAAAATCGTTGCCGGCTTATGCAGCTTCATAGCCGCATAAGCCACAGCGGCTCCGTGATTTCCACCCGAGGCCGCCACGACACCAGCTTTTGGGATCTCTCGACTTAGCATGTTCATGAATGCGCCGCGGGGCTTAAAGGATCCGGAGTATTGAAAGAGTTCCAGCTTTAGCACTACCTTGACTGCATCCAGACCGAACTCTGCACCGTCCAACTCAAGTATGGGAGTTCGTCGGACATACGGCCGAATAATCTGTTCTGCTGCTTGAATCCGTGCTCGAGTAATTGCATTTTGTTCCGTCATTTATTTGTACAGTCACGACCGATTTCAACCGCCAAGGGTTGTACTGGCTAACGTAATGAAATATACTTCGTCAGTTGGCTAATTGTCTATATGAAATTTGAGCACGCATTTAAGGCGCTTGCAAATGAAAGCCGAGTACAGATCCTTGAGTGGCTGAAAGCTCCGACAAAACATTTTCCTCCGCAGATTGATGGCGACTTAGTAAAGGACGGAGTATGCGGATTGCTGATTGCGAAGAAGCTTCGCATTAGCCAACCAACCGCGAGTGAACACCTAAAGATCCTGACGCGAGCCGGGTTTCTGGGCAGCAAACGCATAAAGAAGTGGACTTTCTACAAACGCAATGAAGTTGCCATTGGCAAAATCAAACGTCACATCTTAGGAAAGATTTAAGATGTGATTGATGGCTCGAATATGAAGCATCTGAGGTGATTGCCATGGACAAACAAGACAGAAGAATCGATGTATTTTTCTATGGACTATTTATGGACGACGTCTTATTGCGGGAAAAAGGTGTAAATCCAGAAAATCGCCGCATTGCATTCGTTGATGACTTTTGCCTCGTCATTGGGAACCGCGCGACCTTAGTGCCGTGCGTAAACGGAAGCGTGCATGGCCTTCTTTTCTCATTGACCCACAGCGAAATCGATGCCCTGTATTCTGAAGATTCGGTAAAGATCTATCGGCCTGAGGCGATCTCTGTCCACCTCGGCAGAGGCGATGTAAGGCCCGCACTTTGTTTCAATCTTCCTGCTCCACCTTCTCCAGACGAACGAAATCCACAGTACGCATCAAAGCTTAAGGAACTCGCTCGTCGAATAGACTTGCCTCGGGAATACGTCTCCTCCATCCAATAAAAAATGTGAAATAACAAAAAGCGCAAAGCGGAGCATGAATTTAGCTAAAACGCTGCGTTGGCCAAGCAACAAACCCATTGGCTAGCAATTTGATCGCAAGAATCGGATAGATGCTACGTGCCTTAAATCGTTATTGTAGGAAGACGTAGAACAAGTGGAGGAGAATTAGTTGGGGCAAGTTAGGGCAAAAATATATTTTGTCATGACGCGATAGAAGCTCTTGCGCTTGAAGGGATTCAGACGAATTTAGACGACTGAGTTATCGCAATGAAGGAGTTCGATATCTATCCACTGAACACGCACGAGGCGGCGGAAGTCAAGCGATCGCGTCGTGATATTCATGGCAACACACCGGAGTTGTCCCAAGCGCTCACCAACCGGAGTATTTGCAGGCGGTGTTTGCGTCGTTTTAATCCTGGAGAGGAGAGACAAACTGAAAGCATCACTGATTCAGTAATTGTGCGCGCAAAATCTCTTTTAGAACGGAGCAAGTATGCACAAGAAAGCGATCGCCAAATGGCCAGATACTTTCGCGAACTACAAGACAAAACATTTATTGACGGTGTTTGCAGCCGGCCCGCACAGACTCCGCAAGGTTATCGATGGCCTCAGTGACGAAGTGTTAACTGCACGCCCGCGTCCGGGCAAATGGTGTATCAAAGAAATCATCCCGCATGTAACGGATTCCGAAGTTCAGGCAACTTTTCGCATTAAGCTGGTTTTAGCGCAACCGGGAATCGTCTGGCCCGTTTACGACCAAGACATATGGGCTAAGGAACACGCCTATCAAACTCTAACGCTCAGCGAACTAGAAAATTCGTTACAGTTGTTTGGGGCGCTTCGTGCGCTGACAACACCGTTGTTGACGAAAGCCAGGGCTGAAGATTGGCTGAAGAAAGGAGTGCATCCTGAGTTTGGACCTATGACGCTCCGAAATTTGCTGGAACTCTATGCGGACCACAGCGAACGTCATATCGATCAAATTCTGACCATGCGAAGCATGCTTGGAGAAACAGTTGATATGCAGCCCATCCTTGAAGAGCGTTTGTTTTGAGATCGCGTCAGCTGCTCACATGCGGAAGTGCTGATCTCAATCGGAGGTAAGAGCCATGGCTAAAGCTTACTGGGTTAGCTGTTACCGAGCAGTATCAGATCCTACCAGATTGGTGCAATACGCGAATATGGCCAGACCGGTTGTTGAGTCTCACGGCGGTCGAATTCTGGCTCGGGGGAATCCAGAAAAGACATAGGAAGCTGGAATTAATCAGCGACTAGTCATAATCGAATTTAACAGCCTGGAAAGCGCTGTAGCGGCATACCTGAGTTCCGAATATCAGACTGCCAAGTGTGACCAGATCTCATAAGGTAGCCCAACGCCTCGAATGGGCTTTCCGCAACGGGCCGCTGATCCCCGAGCTAATTGTTCATAATTCTATCTAGGCCCCTTACTAACCCGACGTGGTGTGTCACTTTACGAATTGCCAACAGCGTACCTTGTATGTACGGGCCTGCTCCGCTTCCGGCATCATGACGGATGGTCAACCGTTCGTCTTTCGAGCCGAAGATCGCGTCAACGCCTAGAACGTAACTCGGTAGACGAATTGAATGAATCTGGCTTCCGTTTAGAGTTGTTCCGCGACTTTCTTTCTCTCCGATAGTTCTCTCAATCGGGTGGGTGACTTCCGGTTTTCTGATTTCCGCAAGACGAACCGCCAACTCGCGCGCCGTACCACTTGGCGCATCTTCTTTGGCATCGGACGCGTAATCGATGATCTCCCATTGAGGAAGATACTTCGCCGCTTCACAAGCAAAGCGTTGGAGCAGAACTGCGGTAAGGGCAAAATTTCCGGTGGCAATCACCCCAACTTTTTGGTTTAGACCGGCCTGATTAATTTCTGCAAAATCTTGCTCATTCAAACCAGAAGAACCAATGACAACATGAATGCCCTTGCGGATCGCGCTCATCACGTTAGCCTTCACGGCGGCCGCGCTTGTGTAATCGACTAATACGTCGAACGGCGTTTCGAAAGCTTCTATCACTGAACCACTAATCGTCAAATCAAGACTCGAATCACTGATCACATCTTTTAAGCTGCGACCTTTATGACTTCGAGAGACAGCGCCGAGAAGCCGTAAATCGTGCGCTTCAGAGACAGCTAAACAAAGGTATTTTCCGACCCATCCGGTAGCACCCGCAACACAAATCGCTAAGCTCATAGCAAACGCTCAACTATCTGAAAGGACGGAAAAACGCTCTGATGTCTTCAACGAGTAAATCCGGTTCCTCCATTGCGGCGAAGTGGCCTCCACGCGGCATCTGCGTCCACCTCTTCACATTGTATGTGCGCTCAGCCCATTTCCTCGGAGGGTTGCTGAGGTCTTTAGGAAACAAGGCCACTCCGGTAGGAATGGTGACCTTTTCGTTGAGACTTAGCGGCCTGGGATTGCGCCGGTGCTCATAGTAAAGGCGGATTGAAGAGCTAATGGTTTCGGTGACCCAATAGATTGTCACGTTGGTTAACAGTTCATCCTTCGTGAAACGCTTCTCGACGTCCCCGCCACAATCGCTCCATGCGCGGAATTTCTCTACGATCCATGCGGCCAGACCCGCTGGAGAATCGTTCAATCCATAAGAGAGTGTTTGCGGCCTTGTCGCCTGAATGCTGGAGTACGCGCCCTCCTCCTGGTCCCACCGCTCTTCATCCGCGAGCAAGATCTTTTCCGCCTCCGATAACTCGCCCGCGCCTGGTCCGAGATAGGGCCTTGCAATGTCCGTAATGTGAATTCCGATCAGCTTGCTTGCGTGTTGAAGGCCCAGCCGCGTTGTTACCCCGGCGCCGATGTCACCGCCCTGCGCGCCGAAACGACTATAGCCTAATACTTCAGTCATCAATTTTGCCCATAGATCCGCGATGCGAGAAGTAACCATCCCCGGCTCCGCAGGGCGCTCAGAAAAACCATAGCCGGGCATTGAAGGGACAACAACATCGAAGGAGTCCGACTCGTCACCACCATATCTCGCAGGGTCGGTGAGCAATGGAATGATCTTCAACATCTGCATGAAGGAGCTCGGCCAACCGTGTGTAATGATTAGCGGCAGCGCTTTAGTCCCCTTGGCGCGTTCAAGTATAAAATGAATGCCCAGACCTTCTATTTGAACGCGATATTGCGAGAAGCCGTTGAGGGCTTTCTCCTGCGCGCGCCAGTCAAACTTCTTTTGCCAATAGTCTGCCAACTCCCGCATGTAATCGAGCTTCGCGCCGTAGTCCCAGTCGGCGCCAATAATCCCGTCGGGCCAGCGGGTCTGAGTCAATCGGGCACGAAGATCGTCGAGCAGAGCCTGGGGAATGTCTAATTTGAAGGACTGCATAATAGGTCTCTTGGTTCTAATACTTATTTGTGCAATGGTTTCTAACCTGCTAAACTGATTTTGGTGGTTATATAACCTATCTAGGACCGCCCAGTCAAGAGAGTTTATCCGGTTAGGGTTAAGATTCGCCGAAATGAGGATGACTTGATGAGAAATGCTGAGCCTCGTCTAAAAACAGCCTCCTCACTAGATGAGCCGTTATGTTTGAGTTTCGCCAATACCGTTCACAACTACGGTTCTGATGATCTGCTCGATGATCTTACGAACTACTCGGCGCTCGCGGAGTGGGCTTGTCAGAGAGGAATTGTTACTAATCGAGAGTTACAGCGTCTGCGTCAGGAGGCTTCCCGCCGTCCTAAGGCAGCCACCACAGCATTCAAGCACGCAATTGTTTTGCGTGAGACTATCTACCGAGCTCTCTCAGCGACTATAAAAGGACCCGGGCCGGAAATGACGCATCTTGCCGTCTTGAATTCTGCTCTCGCAAAAGCACTTTCCAATTCAAGGATCATTAAGAAAGCTGGTGGTTTCGCTTGGGGGTGGGATGACGATGAATACCCGCTCACCCGTGTAGTCTGGCCAGTAGTGCGTTCAACCGCTGAACTTCTGACTTCAGGAGAGATGGCAAGGTTGCGAGAGTGTGCAGGCATTGACTGTACCTGGCTATTTCTTGACCGGAGCAAGAACCAGGCTCGCCGATGGTGCGATATGAAAGGCTGTGGAAATCGAGTCAAGGCGCGCCGTCACTACGAACGGCAACGTTTAGCTCGTCTGTCGAGAAAGTAAGAACGCGATGTTATTCTCTTTGTCCTTTGACGCTGCCAGCACGAAGCACAGCAACTCATCAACGACACGGGGCGACTTCATTTGAGATCATCACCAGATGGATTGCTTCAGTGAAGAGTGGAGGACGAGGTACGCTATACATACCTCGGGTTGAAACTCCTGACCAGAACTGTGTGGCGATTGAGCGTTGTCACGAGAATCCATTCAAGTTGCCGATGACGCTAAGATGACGACATTCTGTCGAGAGATGTAACCGCACGAAGCATGACGTTGACGGCTGCCAGTCCAGTAAATATTGGTTCACCTCGTTTCGTAAGATCAGGTAAGATGCCTTGGAATAGACTTAAAATCCGGTGACCGCTAACGAAAGCGTCGGCTCTCTTGCATGGCAAACCGCGCGTCCATTAAAGGTCCAATAAGCGTTCCCGTGAGTCCTTCAAATGCGGTAAAGTGCTATCCATGCCGCGAAGTTACATTGAATTACAATAGGTCGCTTCCCTTTCACGGCGGCGACACGGGTTCGACTACCGTACGGGACGCCATTAATTATCCCTCAGTGGAAATGATTCAACTTTTGCTTGACCAATCAACGCATCACGTTGCTCGTGTTCTGTGAGCCACAAATGTGTTTTCGAATGAACTCGACAACTTGGTGTCGATTTGTCATTCCGAAGGCCATTCTGACCCCCAGTTTGGCAAACGGTCTGCAGCGATCTCATCTGTAGCGGTTCTGCCTTTCGCGAATCAGAGTGGCGATCCACACATGGATTATCTCTCAGATGGTCTGAGCGAGAGTCTCATCAACAGCCTTTCGCAACTGCCCTCATTAAAAGTCATCTCTCGAAGTTCAGCCTTCAAGTACAAAGGGAAAGAAATTGATCCGCAGCAAGTGGCGCGCGACCTGGGTGTTCAGGCAATTGGGGTGACTCCCCAAACCTACTCGACCAGCTGTACTAAGATCGTTACGACAATCGCTCTGAGAGCGAACTCGTGATTCAGTATGATTTAGGAGAGGTATAGTTACGCAGCCTCAGCTAGGGGTTGCGACGGCTGCCGAGTTGAGCTGACAACTTCAGCGCGGTACTGCGAACGATACTACCAACGGACGGCAGATAGTCATCGTTGAGTTGGCTGACCGTGGCGCTAACGCCGATTGCGGCGACGACCTCGCCGCTGGCGGCGAATACCGGCGCAGCGACGCAACGCACACCAACTGCATGCTCTTCGTCGTCAATCGCGTAACCGCGACGGCGGATCGCGGCGAGTTCCTCCAGCAAACGCGGCAGCGTCACGATTGTCTTTGGCGATACTGGGCTGAGCGGATGCAGCGCGGCGATCTCTTGCACCTCCTGTCGCTCCAAGCGACAGATTAGAGCTTTGCCCACTGCGGTAGCCTGCGGCGCAACACGTCGGCCATTCCAGATGTCCATCTTGATGAAACCCGGTGACTCGATCCTTTCAACATAAACCGCGTCGCAGTGATCCAGAATAGCAAGATGCGCCCCCAGACGCGTTGTCTCTACAATCTGCCGAAGGTGCGGTATGGCAACCTCTCGCAAGGCCATGCCTTGCATGGCTTGTCCGCCAAGGCTCAATACGCGCATGCCGAGTGTATGTTGCCTGGTTTCTATGTCGCGTCGCACATAGCCACGGCCCACCAGAGTTCGCAACAGATAACTTGTTGAGCTTTTCGGCAGCCGCGCAAACCTGCTGATTTGTGACGAGCTAAGCCCTTGGTTCTTGCTGGCCAGGAGTTCGAGAATGGATAGAGCACGTTCAACCGAGGTTACTTGCTCACGACTCTGACCCCGTTTTCTTACCTCGAGCTTTTTCTCGGATCCTCGCGTCATCGTTGCCATTCCACTGCCGTCATCTTGCCCGGCCATGTCGGTACTGCCCCCGGCTTTCAAACACGCTGTTCACCATACCGAACCGCTGAAGCGTTTGAGAAGATGTGCACCCACGCTTTTCCTGGCAAAAGTTCTCGATTCAGATTTGTCCTATTGGGCCTTAAAGAAGATTGAGTTCACCATTCCGAATCACATATTGCAAGGCCCAGGAGACGCATGGTAAACCTCTCGGCACTCTATGTCGAGCGATTGTTCACAATGCGGAACAGGAAACACGGCGCCATTTCTGAGCGTCTGTGACAAGTTGCTTGACATGCAAAAGGTCACTTTCTGAGTGACACTCCGTCTGTTCAGTGCCTGAGTGCTGAGTTTCCGCTGGAAGAAATGAACCACGAAGGCACCGAACACTCGGAGAGGAAAAGGCATGGCCAGAGCATGGCCTTTTCTAAGCAGGTTCAGAAAGGGAAAAATGTTTCTGATTGAAAAGAAGTTGTCGCCTAACGGCCAACGTTGCGCCGAGATTTACATGAGACCTGATGGGCTCTTTGAAGGGCGGATTTACAGTCTCGAATCAGCTAACGGAGGCCCGCAGCCGGGACGGCGCGAAGCAGAGTTCGAAGTCTGCGGCGTAACGGAAACCCTACCGCGCGCGCAAACGATCGTCTATGAAGAGCTTGGTCTCTGATTAGAGCGTTTTTAGCAAAGGCTTCGCTACGAACTTATGAGTGCTGTTGCTATGGAAAAAGAAATGGGCGCAAGCGTCAGGCGCTTCAATACGGCGCCGCTTGATTTCGATCCGGAGACTGACCTCCCGAACGGATTCATGGATTTTGTGCTGCCGCTTCATCGCGAGCTGACTCCGCTACAACAGGAATTCATCAAAAGACGCGCTGAGGTTCTCGCGGCCTCGCATCAGGGGCGAAAGCCAAACTACCTTCCGGCGTCGGAGACTGGCGACTGGACAATTCAGATTCCCGCCTGGTGCGCGGATCAGCGAAACCAGATGACTGGACCGGGCGATGATGCTGAGCTGGTAGTGAAGATGCTGAATTCGGGCGCGCCGGGGGTAATGCTGGATCTAGAGGACTCTTTGGCGAACTCCTGGTCAAAGCTGAGACTTGGAATCGACAATATTCTCACAGCCTTGAAAGGTGAGCTCACCTACTTCGACGCAAAACGAAATCAGAGTGTGCGGATCAATGAAGGCAAGACAGTCGTCTTCACCCGCCCGCGCGGTTTGCACATCAGCCAGGCCGGAATACTGCCTGACGAATTGATGGCGGCTTCACTTTTCGACGTGGCGATGGTTGCTTATCAAGCCGATCCGCACCGCTTGCAGCATCCGCTTTCTTTCTACATCCCCAAGTCTGAGTCGGCTGAAGAGGCTTTTTGGTGGCGCGATCTATTCCAGGCGATTGAAGAGGCCAAAGGTTTGCCGCGCGATTATATCAAGTGTATGGCATTGGTTGAGTCGCACCCGATCGCTTATCAGATGGAAGAGTTCATCTACAATCTGCGCGATCATATCGTGGGTCTAAATCTTGGCCGCTGGGACTACATGGCAAGTCTGTTCCACTTCAACTTTGAAGACACTGAGTGGATCCTCCCTGATCGAAACACGATTCCGCACAATGTGCCCTTTTTTCAAAACCTGCGTGAGTTGTTAGCTGAGATCTGCCACAAGCGCGGGATTCTGGCGATTGGCGGCATGACGGCGCTGTATCCCAGCCGAACCGATCCAGAGCTTAATGAGAGGGCGCTCAGAGTACTCGCTGAAGACAAAAAGAATGAAGCCAGCTGTTTGATGGATGGTGCATGGACCGGACATCCGGATCAGAACGAGATTGCCGTAAATCAATTCCCTTACCCGAATCAACTCGGTACGCGTAAACCTGGAGCAGGTTCTCGACCGGATCTGCGACCGTCTCCAAAAGGAATTGGAAGAATGACGCTGGATGGAACACGCGCCGCCATTCGCACGGTCATTCGTTATCGCCACGGCGTCCTGAACGGCAAAGGCGCGAGCCTACTCGATGGTTACATGGAAGACCTCGCAACTGATCGCATCTATCGTCTGATGATCGCGCAGCGCATCCGCCATCGCGACGTCGCGGACATGACGGATGACGCCGGCCATCCTGTCAAACACACACCGGAGTTTGTCAGTGAGTTATTCGATCAGGAACTCGAACGAATTCTGCGTCAGCTTCCCGCCGGAACTGACGCTGCGGTTGTTGAGAAGTATCGCGAGGCACGGGGCATCAGCGAGTTGTTAGTTACTAATGGCGAGTTTGATCCGATCTAATTAAAGAGCGCGAAGTGAGAGGACAGGATTAACAAGATTGACACGATAGGGGGAGTTAACCAGCCTTCAACTGCATTCAGTCATCCTGTTAATCCTGTTAATCCTGTCTATCATTCGGAGGTAAGTATGGAATCTCAAGACCATGTGACACTCAAAAACAACTGGACCACTGATAAACGCTGGCAAGGAATCAAGCGCGGCTACGCGGCAAAGGATGTTGTAAAACTGCGCGGATCAGTCGAGATCAAATACACACTCGCTGAAATCGGAGCCCGGCGCCTGTGGGAGCTTTTGCACAGCGAGCATTACGTCGCTGCGCTGGGCGCGATGACTGGGTGTCAGGCGGTGCAACAGGTCCAGGCCGGACTGAAGGCGATCTATCTCAGCGGTTGGCAGGTTGCCGCGGACGCCAACCTGGCCGGACAGATGTATCCCGATCAGAGTTTGTATCCGGCGAACAGCGTTCCCGACGTAGTGCGCAAAATCAATCAGGCCCTCCAGCGCGCCGACCAGATCCATCAAGTCGAAGGGCGCAACGGTGTCTACTGGTTTGCTCCGATCGTGGCTGACGCAGAGGCTGGCTTTGGTGGAAACCTGAATGCATTCGAGTTGATGAAGGCAATGATCGAAGCCGGAGCCGCGGCAGTGCACTTTGAAGATCAACTCGCCTCGGCAAAGAAATGCGGGCACATGGGCGGCAAGGTCCTGGTACCCACGCAGGAGTTCATACAGAAACTGGTTGCCGCGCGGCTGGCGGCTGATGTAATGGGTGTGCCGACAATTCTCGTCGCACGGACCGATGCAAACGGCGCCAGCCTGATCACCAGCGACATCGATGAGCGCGATCATCCGTTCCTTACCGGTAGTCGAACCGCGGAAGGTTTCTTCTCAGTAAGAGCAGGGTTGGACCAGGCCATTGCGCGCGGGCTGGCCTATGCTCCGTACGCAGACATGATCTGGTGCGAGACTTCCGAACCAAACCTCGAAGAAGCCGGCCGTTTTGCTCACGCGATTCACTCGCAGTATCCAGGCAAGCTTCTCGCCTACAACTGCTCGCCCTCTTTCAACTGGCAGAAGAAGCTGGACGAACGCACTATTGCCAAATTCCAAAAAGAACTAGCTTTGATGGGCTACAAATTCCAGTTCATCACGCTTGCCGGCTTCCACGCGCTCAACCTTGGCATGTTCGAGCTCGCGCAAAGTTATCGTGACACGGGTATGACCGCCTACGCGCGTCTGCAAGAGATCGAATTTGAACGCGAAGCAGACAGCAACTATCGTGCTGTTAAGCACCAGTCATTTGTTGGCACCGGATACTTCGACGCTATCGCGCAAGCAATTGCCGGCGGCACTTCATCCACGACGGCGCTAACTGGCTCGACGGAAGAAGAGCAGTTCCATCAGGCGACCATGGAGTATCCAGTTTCAGCGCTTGGCCAAGCATGATTTCTCGGAGATTTCTCAAACAGGGGCCATCATGAAAGCGTTGACTCGAAGAAGACAAGCATCGTCATCATCCATTAACCTTCACGAAGCCGGGCAGTCTGCGAATAGCTGGAAACGTTTCCGATTGGAGGTGCTTAACATACGCTTCCGCATATCCTGCTCTTGCGAGGCCCCGCCACTGACGCGAAATCATCGAACTGAACAGCTCAGAGACCGCCAAAGAAGTGTCGCGGATTCTCCACGGTAATCGTCCGGATTTGCTGGTCCGTGACGCCGATTTGCTTGAGGTACGGGATCGTCTTACGAGTGGTGAACAGCATTCCATCGGGATTCCTTTTTTCCATCACCTCCACAGCTCCGGTGCCGGCCATCGAGATGCCGAAGTACCAATCGTTGGACAGGAAAATCTTGCTGCCAAAGCCCGCGTCGACGAGCTTCTTGATGCATTCTGCCCGTTGTTGCCATGACAGAATCTCCTTAGTCGCTCTTTTCATCCCCGGTGCTCCCCAAGTCATGTGATCCAGGCCAATGGTGTATCCGCGTTTGACGAGAGCTGTTAGATAACCCATGTCGTCGGTGTCGTCACAATGCCCCAGGCACACCATTGTCGGATTCAAACCTTCCGCTTCGAAGATATCGGCCTGTTTCTCACCGATGCGGTCGGCGGCGTAGGTGTGCGTCGTAACGGGAACTCCGGTAGCCTTACTCGCTCGCGCTGCGGCTCGCAAAGCTTTTTCCAGGAACGGGGTCACGCCTTCGCGATCGGTCGCTACCTTGATTACGCCTGGCTTGATGCCTGTGCCCTCGATGCCGCGCTCGATTTCCAAAACAAAGAAATCGGCGAGCTCTTCCACCGTGCGCGCGCCCATGGACAAAGAGGGATAAAGCCAATGTCCTGTGCATGCGACGATTTGCATTCCAGACTTCCGCGACACTTCCTCGAGGAAACGAATGTCGCGACCGACATCGGCAGGAGTGACGTCGATGATGGTGTCCACGCCCTCGTCCTTCACTGCCTTGAGCTTGGCGACCACCTTGTTGATGAAATTCGCCCTCCCCCCGAAGAACTCCGGCCACATTTGCAGGAAACCCGCCGAGCTGGCGTAAATATGTTCGTGAGGCAAAGTGAAGCCGAGCCTGGATGCATCAATCGGCCCTCGCACGCTCTGAACGACGCCGCGGGTTCGTTTGGTACGACGGGGTTGGACCGGTGCAACAACCTTCAAAGCCTGAGCAGCGTGAGCCGATGACGCTGCGACGCTCGCTACTGCTATTTGCGCTAGAAACTCGCGACGGGTTGCCATCATGCTTCTCCGAAAATAAATGGAGTCACGGGGCCCCATTCTGTTCACGGATCATCCGTTTGCCCTAAGCCTCAAACACGACCACGTCGGCGAACATGCCTTGCTTGAGAAAGCCACGGTGATGCTTCTCATTTCCGTGGAACCTCGACTGCTTTCTCCGTATTGCTGTATTTATTGAGGAGATTGATCGCACGGTCTGCCAGCTTGAAAAGATGAGGGTGCGCTCGATTGCCATTGGTCAGGATGGCGAAGCCGAGCTTGCGGTCACGATTGCCCAGCAAGAAGGCCGTATAGCCCCGCACACTACCGCTGTGCGCGATGTAGCGCTCGCCATCGCGCACCTGGACCCACCACGTCAGCCCGAACCCGGCTGTGTCATTCCCCCAAATGCCTTCTATCCCTCCCTTGAATTGATCATATTGGCGCGTGAACATCTGCTCCAAAGTCTGCTCGCTGATGATCCGCTTGTCTTTAAAGACCCCACCGTTGAGATTGGTGATTAACCAGTTGGCTTGATTCGGCACTGTGCCATAGACAATTCCCGCCGGCCAGACGGAGGCCTTAAGTCTAACTGCCGCGACCTGGCTTCCGGTTTTTTCTTCCACCGTGTAGGGAATGGACAGTCGCTCCTCCATATACGGTCTTGGCTCAAACCCCGTACTCGTCATCTCCAACGGCGCGAAAATGTGCTCTTGAATATATTGCTTGAAGGGAACGCCCGAAAACTTCTGCACCAGATAAGCGATCAACGTGTAAGCCAGATTCGAGTAGACGACAGAAGTGAGCGGAGGCTTGGCGACTTTGAGCGATTTACGCAGATGCTCTTCGAGTGGCGGTGGCGCGGTGTCGCCCCACACGGGAAATGGGCCAAAGTCACCACCAGGCAGGCCCGAAGTGTGCGTCAGCAGGTGGCGAAAGGTGACCGGGTGTTGGGGATCTTCACCCTGAATCTTGAAGTCAGTCAGATAATCATTCACGCGATCGTCAAGCTTGAATTTGCCCTGCTCCATTTGCTGGAGTAAAGCAATGGTGGACATCGCTTTGAAGGTCGAGCCGATCAGATAGACTGTGTTCGGCGTGGCGGGAGTGCGGGCCCATAAATTCGAGTAGCCGTAAGCCCCGGTCCAGACCACTCGGTCGCCGGCGATCAAAGCGATGGAGGCCGAAGGGATATTCCCTGCGATCAATGTGCGCTGTATTTCAGGCTCGAGCTCCGCGACGGCGCGATCAATGTTGATGGTCTGGGAGACAGCGGGCCTAGAAGCAATCAAAAATATCGCCGCCACGCCGATGGCGACCAAGAACCCTTGGCGCAGGCGAGTGTCTCGCTGAGTTTGAAGTCTGAGTTTATTCACTTTTGGTTCCTTCGTCCCGAAACGAGCCGGCAAATTCCATTCTGCATTTCAATGTCTCGTCCTCACCATCACTTACCGCACCCGCTCCTCGACCGACATCGCGATGTATGAAGCATGCTGCCCCGAGCGGAACTCTCGCTGGGTCGCACGCTGAAAGTCTGACTCTTTCGCGAGGAAGATATTCGGCACGAAGCGCTGGGGGGTTGCGGTCGATCACCGGAAACCAAGTGCTTTGCACCTGCACCATAATCCGGTGACCGTTCAGGAAGACGTGGTCGTTGGCAGGGAAGCCAATCTCGTAATGCGTCACCGCGTTGGGCACGATCGGTTCTGGCTTTTCGAAGCTGTTGCGGTAGCGCCCTCGGAATACCCCGCGATCATTAGTTGGTACGCACCCATCTTCGGATCGGGCTCATACTTCTATGACTTTCACGAGTTTTAAGGGATGGAATCAACAATCCAACGTGCGCGGATCGCTGCGAACTGCCACGCGCCGTCCAGTAGCCATTTCAGACATCTAACAACCATCACAGTGCCTAGCGTGGCGGGTGTATAACACCTGACGTTGCAGTGTGTCAACAAAACTACAACACTTGTTGCGACGCAAAATATGATGTGCTATCTTCGCCCGCCATGCGATACTCAGTACGATCTCAGGCAAAAGATGAACAACTTGTTAAAACCAGCAAAGGTAGACTGAGAGGGAACATGTCGGCCAGAAGTAAGTTGATTGGTCAAGATGGAAATCACGGTAAGGCTTCACCTACGTCTCTTGAGGTTCGCTTCGCCCAATCGCAACTGAGCCGCTGCCGCCGTCAACTGATTAGAGCGATTTTGGACAATCATGAGGAAGCCTTTTTTCTCTCGTCTCGCGAAATGGCCAAGCGCTACAACGTGGATGCTGCAACTATCGTACGCACTGTTCAAGCGTTGGGCTACGAACGCTTCGCGGACTTTGCGACAGACCTACGCAAACATTTCGTCACTCAAATTACGCCATACACGGTGTTGAGGGCTGCTACGAGAGAGAGACGAAGCGTACCTGATCATGTTCGCCACTGCGTGGAAAGGGATACTGAAAATTTGAGCGTGCTCAGATCAAGCCTCGACGCGGATCGGATAGTGGAATTGGCTAAGCTGATCCATCGCTCGCGTCGCATTCTGGTTGTCGGAGTGGATCTGGCGGCTTCGCTCGCATGGTTTCTTGCTTACGGTTTGACGCCACTTGGATTCGACGCCGATGCGCCCATTGGGAGTGCTGGAAACCTGCAGCACAAGATTGATGGTTTAAGCAGCAAAGATTTACTGATCGCTGTCAGCTTCGGGCGATGCCTCAGGGAGACAGTGGAATCGGTCCTCAGGGCCCATGAGCGGGGCGTGCCCACTTTCGGAATTACCGATGGCAACACCACCCCGATAGCGATGCACTGTGATGCCCACCTAGTCGCATACACCAGCAGTCCTTCTTTCGCCGGCTCATATGTGGCTCCGATGGCGCTCATGAATTCGATTATTGTCGCCAGCGCTCACATCCAGCTTAAGCGCTCCCTGGATATGCTGGGCCTCACCGAGGAGGAGTACAGATCAGGAGAACGCTGGTATCAGGAACCTCTCCGTCCCGCTAAGTCTGGTGGCGACGGGAATCACGGAGCGGCTGTCGGGAATTCAAGACGGCCTCGGAAAAAACAGTTGTGAGTTACGCAAACTCGGTATACAGGCCTTCCGAAAAGACAGTCAACAGAACGCTATTCGGCAAATGCGACCTGGCGGACGAAGGCACAGTAAGACTTAGCGGGACGGAGAGGTTCCTGATACCAGCGTTCTCCTGATCTGTACTCCTCGGTGAGGCCCAGCATATCCAGGGAGCGCTTAAGCTGGATGTGATTCGTCAGGTTCGAATCCCTCCCTCGGCACCATAACTCGTTCAATAGGTTACGGTCGGCAATCAATGGTGACTGACAGCTTGTTCTTCATGAATCTAAAAAAGGAAAAATGAAAAAATGAAAAATAGTTTGTTGATGTTGCTGTTTCTGCTTGGCCTCTCGTGCCAGGTCTTTAGTCAAACGCCAGCGAAAGGCTTTGAAGGTTCGTGGCAGGGTACGCTTGAAGCGGGCGGGCAGAAGCTTCGTTTGGTCGTGACCGTGACGAAATCGGACGCGGGCACTTACGCCGGTAAATTAGACAGCCTCGATCAGAGCGCGACCATCCCGATTGACACAATCACGGTCAATGGTGACGCCGTGCGTCTCGAGATCAAGTCGCCCGCGATCGTCTTCGAAGGCGCCCTGAACAAAGAGCGCACGGAGTTGACCGGGACGTTCACTCAGAGCGACCAACAGCTCGCGCTCACCTTAAAGAGCGGCGAGCAGGCAGCTGTAATGCCGCCGCCGAAGCCCGACTACTCCGCGCCCGCTGACGCACCCTACATCGCGGAAGAGGTGGTGGTGAAGACACCGGCCGAACACACGCTTGCCGGAACGCTGACGCTGCCCAAAGGTGCCAGCCGCAAGGAACCCGTGAGCGCGATCGTCACCGTCACGGGATCCGGGCCGCAGGACCGCGACGAGAACATCGGGCTGCAAGGGTTTCGGCCCTTCCGCCAGCTCGCGGATGCGCTGGGGCGCCGCGGGATCGCGGTGTTGCGCATGGACGACCGTGGAACCGGGGCCTCGGGTGGCACGTTCAAGGGCTCGACCAGCGCCGACTTCGCTGAGGACGTGCGCGCCGGCCTCGCGTATCTGCGGACGCGGCCCGAGATCCGGGCCGACCGCCTCGCGGTGCTCGGCCAC
>Ga0209751_10001439_pt1 | contig 24511 bp, 23 predicted proteins | sample RifCSP13_1_FD_184019 | JGI IMG/M metagenome (GOLD analysis project Ga0209751, IMG submission 184019) | Soil microbial communities from Rifle, Colorado - Rifle CSP2_sed 13_1 (SPAdes) (version 2) | ecosystem: Environmental > Terrestrial > Deep subsurface > Rock core/Sediment | place: Rifle...
GACATCGCGGCCGCCTACCAGCCGGCGGTGCAGTACCCCACCAGCAACATCGCCAAGGGGCTCATGCTCACGGCGCAGGTGCTGACCAGCGACCTCGGCGTGCGCGTCGCCCACGTAGGGCAGGGGGGCTACGATACCCACTCGAACCAGAAGCCGGACCAGGGCCGCCTGCTGAAAGAGCTGGCCGAGGGGTTGGCCGCCTTCTACCATGACCTGGAGGCGCACGGCGTCGCGGACAAAGTCGTCATCATGACGTGGTCCGAGTTCGGGCGGCGAGTCTCGGACAACGCCAGCGCCGGCACGGACCACGGCACAGCCGGGCCGATGTTCCTCCTGGGTGGCCAGGTGCGCGGCGGCCATATCGGCGAGCCGGTCAGCCTGAGCAACCTCGATCGGGGCAACCTGAAGTACACGACCGACTTTCGCTCGGTCTACGCCACCGTGCTCGACGACTGGCTCGGCGCCCCCGCCGACGACATCATCGGCACGGCGATGCCACGGCTGCCGCTGCTAACTGGGGTGGCGTAGAATATTGTCACCCTGAGCGAAGCGAAGGGTCTATCACAGCCAGGGTCCCGCACAGGCTTCGAACGTCGTAATGTGTGCGTCACTCGTTCCAGATACGTCGTGTGACGCCTTGTCGACGAGGCGCCTCGTATGACCAGCAGTCCCCTTCGCGTCCTCTTCGTCGGCAACAGCTACACCTACTATCACGACATGCCGGGACTGGTCGGCCAGCTCGCTGCGGCGGCGGGCGAGCCTCGGCCCCTGGAGACGGAGCTGGTGGTCGCCAGCGGCGCCTCGCTCCAGCGGCACTGGGAGCGGGGCCAGGCGGCGGCGCGAATACGGGAGGCCCCGTGGGACTATGTCGTCTTGCAGGAGCAGAGCACGCTGCCCATCTTCAATCCGGCCCAGATGCATGAGGCGGTCCGCCTCTTCGATGGCGCAGTCAAGGAGTCGGGTGCGCGTACGCTGCTTTACCTCACCTGGGCGAGGCGGAACCTGCCGAGGCAACAGTCGGCCATCAGTCGCGCCTACATCGCCATCGTGGAGGAGCTGGGCGCCACCGTCGTGCCCGTCGGCGTCGCCTGGCAGCGGGCGCTCGGCGAACGGTCCGACCTCGTGCTGCACATGAAGGACCAGAGCCATCCGAATCCACTGGGCGCATATCTCGCGGCCTGCGTCTTCTACGCTACGCTGTACGAAACGAGCCCGGTGGGCCTTGAGGTCCGCACGGTCCACGCGCGAAGCACGAGCGCGCCGCGATCGAATCGTCCGCCGGTGGAGCTCGGCGCCGAAGACGCCGCGCTCTTGCAGCGGGTCGCCTGGGAGACGGTGCAGGACCGAGGCGTGCTACGGCCATAAGAGGGGCCTGAAGTCCTCCGGTCAGCGTGCGGAACCTGGTGGGCGGCGTTCTACACCCGAAATCGAATCGAAGTCTCTATCATATGAATACAGGGTCGCTGACCCTGCCCGTTCCATGGAAGCCACGATGAAGGCATCGCCGAAGTCCAGACTCGTTGCGCCGTACAGCTCCAGCGCTCTGAGGACGGACCGCCGGTTGTCAACGCTGAAGTGGGGAAGGCGGGTCAACGCGCTAAGCATGTCCCGAACCTCGTGGCGAGGGACATTGTAGAGCCGGGGCGATGAAAGCACGTATACGGCGTCGGCAATCACCGTATCCGGTGCTTGGACGGTGATGTTGCCAGCCTCGACCTGCTGAAACATGGCCGCCGCCTGGGCCTGTTTCTCCGGATCGTCGCCCGTCAACAGGCGGACAAGGACATCGGTGTCCACGAAAGGGTCACTCATCGGTTGTCTTTCGGTCTGCTGCCAGACGGTCCTCCCGGGCGATCGCTCGCATCTCTTGCCAAGACAACGGCGTGGGAAGCGAGCCTGCCGCTCCGCGCAGCGACGGAACGTCGGCGTAGCGGGGAGTGCTCAGACGCACCTCGCCCTCGGTGTCGATAACGAATGTGATCTTGTCGTGGGTCTTGATGCCGAGGTGTCTACGGACCTCGGCCGGTATCGTTACCTGCCCTTTGGAGGTGATTGTCGCGATGATCTCCTTGTCCATGCGGCTCCCTCCTGGTAAGGATAATATCTTGATGTAAGGCTAGACTAGTATACCATTACTGTCGACATGAGGCCGAACGCTCGCACGGCTTGACTTGCCTCGCTAGCTGGAAGATCATCTCGCCACCAGCTGTAGCTCATTCCGTGCGCCGCGGCGCCTCGTCGTGGCGCACAAGCGCGCCGATAGGAGTGACCTCATGCCCAGGATACCCGAGATCACCGTCAAGGAAGCCTTACCGGAAGACCAACACCCCATCTTCGACGCCATCGCCGCGAGCAGGGGGCGTGTGGGCTATCCCTTCTCGCTCCTGCTGAACAGCCCAGAGGTCGCGGGGCGCGTCGCGCACCTCGGCACCTACCTGCGCTTTGAGTCGACCCTGGCCCCCACCGACCGCGAGCTGGCCATCATCACGGCCGCCCGTGAGTTCGACTGCGCCTTCGAGTGGGCGGCCCACGTGCGCGCGGCGCGCACCGCCGGCGTCCGCGAGGAGGCCATTGCCGCCGTGGACAACGATGGCAGCCTTGCGGCGCTCACCGCGGAAGAGGCGTTGATCGTGGAGTACGGGCGACAGCTCTTTCGCCGGCATCGGATAGCCGAGGACACGTTTCAGGCGGCCAAGGCCCGCTTCGGCGACCAGGGCGTCACCGACCTGACCGCCTTGATGGGCTATTACGGTCTGCTCGCCTGCGCCCTGAATGCCTTCGAGGTGCAGCCGGCCCCCGAGGCGCCGGAGCTCTCTTCAATCCGCCACCTTCGTGAGTAGGGCGATCAGATGAGCAAGGAAGCAGGCAGCCACTTCGTCGACGTCAACGGTGTGCGCCTCCATTACCTGCAGTGGAGCGATGGCGCGCCAACGCTCGTCATCATGCACGCGAACAGCCATTGCGGCGGTCTCTGGGGGCCCGTGGCTACGGAGCTCGCCGACCGGTACCGGGTGATCGCCATGGACCTGCGTGGCCACGGTCTGTCTGACAAGCCGGACCGGGGGTACGACTGGGGCACGTTACGGGATGACCTCGTGGCTACGCTGGAGGCGCTCGATCTGCGCGGGGTCGTCCTCGTCGGCCACTCGCGAGGCGGCGGCGCCTCGATCCTCGCCGCGTGCAAGGCCCCTGAACGGATCGCAGCGGCCGTCTTCTATGAGCCGACCATGGCGGGCGGCGATGCTCCCAAGGGGAGGGCGAGCCTCGACGAAGCGCCGGAGACGCCGCGGGGCCAGCAGGCCCTGCGGCGGCGTCCGCTGTTCGGGTCCCGGCAGGAGATCTACGACTCGTACCGCCCGAGGAGCCCGTTCAAGGAGTGGACTGACGAGGCCCTCTGGGCCTACCTCGAACACGGGACGAAGGTCCGGGACGACGGCCAGGTTGAGCTGCTGTGCCCTCCGTGGGTCGAAGCGAAGCTCTACGACGAGCTCGCCTTCCCCGACGAGTGGATCGGCATCAGCAACCCGCAGCTCCCCGTCCTCGCTTGCTTTGGCGAACAAAGCGGGCGCGTTCGACCGGGGCAGGACCCTGGGGCGGCGCTGAGGCGCATCTTCCCGCGCACGGAGGTCCAGGTGCTAGCGGGCGCCTCGCACTTCGGGCCGATGGAGCAGCCGGAGAACGTCGCGGCGATCATCCGGCGCTTCGTCGAGGAGCGGGTGAGCGGTCCTGATTACGGCGGGCAGTGAAACTGGGCGAAGCAAAGGCAGCGCCCCGCGCGGTGGCCCGTTGAGGCGGTGGACAGGCTATTCGGGCGACCACATAGGGTCGCCCCTACCGTCACCGCGGCGTCGGCTTTATCGCGTGAGCCTGCGGTAGAGCGAAGGGAGGCGCATGGGCAGCGCCTCGATGTCGGCCAGGACCTCGTAGCCCATGTCGTCGCACATCTGCTTCAGGTAGTCATGGCCCGCCTTGTCCACGGTGAGGGCGAAGGGCGTGATGGCCTTGCGCTTGGCCTCCATCAACGCCATGTGCGTATCGTGGATGGCGTACTCTTTCTCCGTGCCGTCCTGCCCGTAGCCGAGGTCCTGCGGCCGCCCGTCGCTGATCAAGAACAGGACCTTTGTGCGGGCGTCCTGCTTCTCCAGCTTGGTGATGGCGTGGCGGATGGCGGGGCCCATACGCGTGCCGCGCACCGGCGCGATCTTGTCGATCTTGCGCTCGACGTGCTCGCTGAGGGGCGCGTCGATGTCCTTGATGACGTAGAACTCGACGTTGTCGCGGCCGTAGCCGGAGAAGCCGTAGATGCCGTACGTGTCGCCGATGGTCTCGAGCGCCTTGATGAGCACGACGAGGCTCTCTTTCTCAACGTCGATGATACGGCGGTAGTTGTCGCTGGCCGGCCGGCGGAAGTGCCAGGTCCGTGGCCAGCCTTGGTCCCAGGGGTCGTCGTCCCAATCGCGGGTGCGGCGCCGGGCCTCGTCGATGTCCTCGGCGGTCGAGGCGCTCATATCGAGCAAGAAGACCACCGCCACGCTGCGCTCTACCTTGTTGCGGCGCCAATAGACTTTATCGGTCGGCGGGTTACCGGAACGGCGGTCGACGATGTCCTCGATTACGGCATCCAGGTCGAACTCTTCGCCGTCTTGCAGCCGCGTCACCTTCCGGAAGTGCTCAGGATTCAACAGCTCGAACTGCTTGCGAATCTGGGCAACGACCTGTGAGTAGGAGCGCAGCGTGCGTTCGAAGAAGTCGCGGCTGCCCTCAGGGATCTCGCGCTCGCGCACGAGACACCAGCGTGGCCGATAGTCGCGCACGCGGTAGTCCCACTCGTCATAGAAGAAGGCCTTCGCGTCGCCGTCGAGCTGCTGACTGTCAGCCGGCTGTTGGTTGGCGATGCCGCTGCCGCGACCGCGTTGGGCCTCCCGCTGCGGTGGTCGCTGCGCCTCCTTAGCCAGGTTGGTGATGAACAAGCCCGACGAGTTCTTGAGCTGCCCTTCCTCGAGGTCCGGCAGTTCGACCTCGGGGTTCTGCTCGAGCATCTCGCGCAGGGCCTGCTCCAACTGGCCAGGGTCGGCGGTCTCTTCCCCGTCGCTGTCGCTCTTGCTGCGCAGGCGCGCCAGCACTTGCACCAACTCAGGCTTGAACTCGCCCCGGAAGTCCACCTCTTGCGGGCTGTGATAGGCTTGCTCTTCCCGCTGCTCGGAGCCGTCCGAGGGCCGCGGGGCCATCGAGCCGCCCTGCTGAGGCAGGCGTGATGGACTGCTGCGTTGCTGCTGCTGTTGCTGCTCGGGCGACATCTGCTGCTGGGGCTCGTCGCGCTCCTGCGCGTAGTTCGGTACCGCTTCGGCGAGTTGGTACAGGCGCAGCGCCGCCTCAGCGGTGTCCTCCACGGTGGCGGCCGGAGTCTGCAGGGCATCGACGACGTCGAGGGCGGCGAGCACCTGCTCGTAGAGCTCTTCGGGGGCCTCAAAAGCAGCGCGCCGGTCCAGGCTGACCTGCACGAGCACCTCTATGAGCGCTTCACGCAGCGCGAGGTCCTTGAGGTCCGGCCGATTGTCTAGTGCTTTGCGCTGAATGGCCCCGTAGGCGCCCTGCAACCCCTTGTACTGCTGCTTGAGCTGGGCATCGATGCGGGCGTCTTCGCAGATCATGAACAGGTCTCCGATGAGTTGGCGGTCATCGAAGAGGCTGTAGAAGCGGTGGAGGTCCGTCGTGACCAGCACCTGCTCGGCCGAGAGGGGTCCCTCTGCGCTCACAATCTCGGTGGGTGTGGATGGGCCGATGGCTGGTCGGCTTGCCTCAAGCTGGAAGCGATGGCTGGGGAAGACGCTGCCCTGGCGGTCGAACTCGAACTCGAACGAGCCCAACTCCAGGTGTCCCGCCTGGTGCGTCGAGATCACCTTGTAAAACGAGAAGTTCCCGACCTTGCTCGGCTCAAGGTCCACGTAGGGCGGCAGGTAGACCGCCGAGCCCTCGGTGCTGGCCTGCTCAACCTGGGTCCAACCGATGCTGCGCTGGACGAGGTTCTCCGTGGAGAGTATCTGCAGGTTCATACCGGTGAGGGCGTGGCAGTACATGCGCAGGATTTCGCGCACCTCCTGCAGGTCGATGCGAGTAGAAAGGCGAGTGAGGTACTCCAGGCCGCTGACCGACTGTAGCCGGAAGAATGCTTGGCCGCTGTCGGGGTTCTCTCGGAGGAGCCGCGTGCCCTGTTGCACCCATTCATCGAGCTCCATCGGTCGCACGCGTTTGAGCACGGCCGGCGCGCTGCGCAGGAAGTCGATGGCCGCGGGCGGCGAGATGCTCATGAGGCTTTCGGCGTTGGTCAACAGGTGGGCGTGGACTAGGAGGTCCACCTCGCTGAGTGACTTGGACCCCTCGAAATAGAACGAGAGGGCGTCCGCAGCGGAGAAGCGGGCAAGGCGACGGGCCAGCGCCAGGAAGCGGCCGCGCTCCCCCTTCTCGACCCGCGGCAGGACGCGCGGGCCGGCCTCGAAGCAGACCTTGGCGTCGCGCCACTGGGATTCGGCCAGCGCCGCTGCAAAGGAGAGGAGTCCCTTTCGGTCAGTGGGCTCCGTGCTCTGGAGCACCGGCACGGCCAGCCCGAGGCACTCGGCGGCCACGTCGTAGGACTTCGCAGAGAGGGCGTCCAGAAAGTGTACGAGCGCCTCGATCTGCTCGAGGTCCAGGCTGTTCAAAAGCTTCGGGCTCGCTTCGAAGAAGGCGCAGGCGAGCAGCCCCGACTTCCAGGTCCCCTTATACAGTCGCCGCCCCAGGCGGGCCCATGAGCCGATTTCCTCTGAGCGGAGGTGGCCGATGACGCCGGGGCTGGCGCGGAAGTACGAGGAGGCGATTGCCGCCGAGTCGCGCGATAGGAACCGGCCCCAGCGCGCCCACTGCAGGAACGGCTGGAAGCGAAGGCTGGGCAGCACCTGAGGTGTCACCCGGAAGTACTCCGTGGCGGCTTCCCAGGAGCGGAAGGAGTTCTTGCCGATAGCCAGCCCTTCCTCTGCCCAGGTGGCGATCTGTTCCGGCGTCAGAAAGTCCTGAGCGAGCGGCGCGGTGCGACGGTACTCGACCGCGAGAGCGCGGGACAGCTTCTCAAGCTGCTCGACCATGGGACTTGACTGGGAGCTCTGCATATCGCCCTCGGGAACTCGCTAGCGACGCTGAGGCGGGTGGAAACCGTTTCCGTTCGTGTGGAGCGTGGCGGCGACGCCGTTGGTCTGCAGAGAGGGCGTCAGTGGGCCCGCGGCCAACCGGGGATCTGGGAAGTGAAGGATCTGTACTTCCTCGCTTGCCAGGTCCACCACCGCGCAGGTGAGTTCGTTGAAGTATGTGGCGTTCCGCGTGATGCCACAGGAGCCCGAGTTGACCACGAGCGTCTTGCCGTACCGTTCCGCCATTGGGTGGTGCGTGTGCCCGAGCAGGACCAAGTCGGCGTCGAAGTCCTGGAAGCGGACCAGCTTGGGGTGGCCGGGCACCAGGTATTCCTTTGGAGGGTCCCAAGGGCTGGCATGCGTCATGAAGATGCGCTTGCCCTGCACGGTGATGGTCAATACGGTCGGAGCGTCCTGCAGCATATCAAGGTGATGCGGCTGCGCCTTGCCGGAAGCCAGGAGACGAGCGCCGTGGTGCTGCAGGAGCACGGCGTCGTGGTTGCCGCGCACGATGTAGGCCTCCCGCTCGCGCAGGAGATCCAGCACCTCGGCCTGGAAGCGGTATTCATACATGAGGTCGCCGGCGCAGAATAGGGCGTCGACATCGCCCATGGCGGCCAGCGCGCTCCGCAAACCCTCTATATTGCAGTGGATGTCTGATACGAGTCCGATCCGCATATGGTAGGCGCCTATCTTGCGCCGTGCTTCCCTTTCATAGATATGAGGCGCTTCCTGCTACTCCTCGAAGATGCTGGAGACGACTTCTCGCATGCTCCGCTGCACTTCAAAGTCGTCGGAGAGGGCCCAGACGATGGCGACATCGCAGGCGCGGCGCGGCGAGATGTTGCTTTGCATCAGCTTGCCCGCATAGATAAGCAAGCGGGTGCTGGCCCCTTCGCCCAAGCCGTGGCCTTTGAGATTACGGATCTTCTCGCCGAGCCTGGCGAGGTCCGTGGAGAGGTTTAGGGGCAGGCCGCTCTCATGATGGATAATCTGCGCCTCGATGTCCCGGGGCGGATAGTTGAACTCGATAGAGATGAAGCGCTGGCGGGTGCTGTGCTTCAGGTCTTTCTGAGCGCTCTGATAGCCAGGGTTGTAGGAGATAACCAGCAGGAACCCAGCCTGCGCCTCAATGAGCATGCCGCGTTTCTCAACCGGCAGGATGCGGCGATGGTCGGTGAGGGGGTGGATGAGCACGGTGGTGTCTTTCCGCGCCTCAACAATCTCGTCGAGATAGCAGATAGCGCCGGCTTTGACCGCACGGCTGAGCGGGCCCTCAATCCACTTCGTCGAGTCGCCCTCAATGACATAACGGCCAACTAGGTCGCTGGCGGTGAGGTCTTCGTGACAGGCGACAGTGACCAGCGGCAGACCGCCTGTCGTTTCGTCCTCTGCCGGCGTGGCCCCGCGCTTGATCACTCTCAGTGGCCGCCCCAGGCGATAGGCCATATGTTCCACGAAGCGGGTCTTGCCGCAGCCAGTGGGGCCCTTGAGGAGGACCGGAATCCGCTGCTCGTAGGATGCCTCGAAGAGTTGGATTTCATCGCTGACCGGCAAATAGAACGGCTCATCGGTGAGGATGTACTCCTCAATGGCCAGCTCTCGGTAATGAATGTTCTGAGTGTCTTGTGCTTGCATGCTGGTCAACTGCTCCCCCGTACGTGCTCGACTGGTGGGTGGGATTCCTAAAGGCTGGGTGCTGCGGAAGGTTGTCTGCTGATCTCGGCCCACAGCCGCTGTACCTTCTGCTGCACCTCGGCTATGGTGCAGTTGGTATCGATAACCACATGGGAGCGGGCCATTCGTTCCTCTTGCGGCATCTGCGCGGCGATGCGGGCACGGATCTGCTCCTCGCTGAGGCTATCACGGGCCAAAAGCCGACGCAGCACCTCTGCCTCTGGCGCTGTGGTGGTCCAGATCTGGTCGACTAGCGGCTCCCAATGCGCCTCAAGCAAGATTGCGGCTTCCAGGACCACGACCGAAGCGCCTTGGCGGCGCAACTCTTCGATCCGCTGCCTCAACTGCTCGAACATCCAGGGGTGGACGATCTTGTTAAGGCGCTCGAGTTGCGTGGGGTCGCCGAAGACGATACCGCCGAGCTTCCGTCGGTTCACCGTCTCATCCGCCTCGAGTATCTCCCGCCCAAAGGCAGCGACGACTTGGTCCCAGACGCCTTGATGCGGCAGGTAGGCTTGATGGCCCACTTCGTCGGCATTGATCACCACTCCCCCAAGCTCGCGGAGCATACTCGATACCGTGCTCTTGCCGGTGCCGATGCCGCCGATCAGGCCGATCACCATCATAGTGTTTCGCTCCCGCCGCCAGGTGGCTTTTTCACTATAGTCTATCTATTGTACGGAACGTTTCCGTTAAGGTCAATGTCGACGACAAAACGCATGGCGACTGACGAAGACGTCGAGTCGCCATGGCTGTATAGCATGAACGCGGAGGCTAGCCTCCGAGCAACTCCTGAACCTTCCGTTGAAAAGCGGGCAGGATCTTCTGGTACTCTCCCACTACGCCGAAGCGTGCGTACTTGAAGACATCGGCGCTCTCATCGCGGTTGATGGCAACGATGACCCGCGATCCGGCACAGCCGGCCATGTGCTGGCTGGCGCCAGAGATGCCGATGGCGATGTAGAGGTTGGGGCTCACGGTCTTGCCGGTAAGGCCGACCTGATAGGCGTAAGGCACCCAGCCTTCGTCCACGATGGCGCGGCTGGCCCCTACTGCCGCTCCGAGCACCTTGGCCAGCTCCTCGACCTGCTTGAAGTTATCCGCATTGCCAAGCCCACGCCCGCCGGAGACGATGATCTCCGCATCCTCCAGCTTGACCCCTTCCGTCGGCTCCTGCTTCTGCTCCAAGAAGCGCGTGGCACCGGCCTCGGTAGCGCTCACTGAGATGACCTCGCCCTGGCGGCCAGGGTTGCGCTGGGCCTGATCGAATGTCTTCGGCCGCACGGTCGCGAACTGCGGCGCGGCGCCCTCGGGCCACGTCACGGTCTGTCGGATGGCGCCACCGAAGCAAGGGCGCGTGGCCGTGAGCCGGCCGTTTTCGAGGCTGAACTCGATGCAGTCGCTTGCTTGGCCGGTCTGAAGGCGGACGGCCAGGCGTGGCCCGACCTCTCGGCCGTTGGCGGTGTGGGCGAGGAGCAGGATTGACGGCTTGACGTCCTTGGCGATGCGCTCGGTCGTCCCGACATACGCGTCGCTGGTGAAGTCGGCCACTGCGGCATGGTCCACGACGTGGACCACATCCGCCCCATAGGCAATCGCGTCGTTAGCCAAAGCGCCAACGCCGCGGCCGAGGATGGCGATGCCCAGGGGGCCTGGCAACTGATCGGCCAACTTACGGCCGATGCCCAGCACTTCAAGGGTAGCTGGTGCAAGCTGGCCTTCGGCTACCTCGCCGAGGATAAGGACGCCGCCTTGTTGTGCCATGACAGCACCTCCTATCGCTTGGCTAGATGAGCTTCTCTTCGCGGAGCCGCAGCGCCAGCTTCTCGCCGGCCTCTTCGAGCGTCTCGCCGGTGATGAACTCGACGCGGCTCTCCCGCGCGGGGATGAAATAGCGAACGTGTTGCAGTCGCGGCTTCGATGCCTCTGGGCCGAGCCCTAGATCGGCGGCAGACCAGGAAGTGATCTGCTTGCGCGCCGCCAGCATGATCCCCCGGGTGGTGGGATAGCGCGGCTTGCCGTATTCGTTGCTGATGGACAGGAGCGCCGGCAGCGGCACCTGGAAGGCGCGGAAGCCGTCGGGGATGAGCTGCTCCACCCGCAGGCTGCCATTTTGCGCTTGGATGGCGCGGAGGACAGTGACGCAGGGCAGGCCGAGCACCTCGGCAAGGGTGGGTCCTACCTGGCCGTTGTCGTCGTCGGAAGCCTGTCGGCCGCAGAGGACCAGGTCGGTATCGCCGATCTTGCCGATGGCGGCGCCGAGGGCGGAGGCGATCATCCAGGGGTCTGCCTCACTAAGGGCAGGGTCCTCGACGATGTAGCCCTCGTCGGCGCCCATGGAGAGGGCGTGCTTGATGACGTCTCGCGCCGACTCCGCGCCGACTGAGAGAATCGAAATCTTGCCGCCTTGGGCCTCCTTCAACCTGAGGGCGGCCTCGACAGCGTTCTCGTCGTAGCCATTGATGACAGGGCGCACATTCGGGTCCCCCGTTACCCGGCGGCCGTTAGCGTCCACTCTGAGATTGCTCGCAGGCTGCTCCGGATCGGGCACCTGCTTGACACAAACGACGATGTTCACGGCTGACCTCCTTTGTCTGGAGTGAGTTTGCCTCGGGCTTAGTTGCTCTACATAAAGAAACCCGCCCGGCGGGTCGGCCTATGGTTGCAGTATGGTACCCCTGGGGCGACTCGAACGCCCGCTCCCGGCTCCGGAGGCCGGTGCTCTATCCACTGAGCTACAGGGGCAAGCCAACCTGTATCATAGGTGAAAGCGCATGCTCTGACAAGGGCAAGCGAGAGCGTTAGCGCCCCGTCATCGCCCCTACAATAGGCCGCCGTTGCGCACCATGAGGCTGGCGAGGAGGGTGATGACGGCGGCCAGCATGATGTTGATCCAGAAGATGGGGACCGTGCGCTGCCGGAACCAGGGGAGTGTGGGCAGTGGGATGGTTGCGCCCAGCGCATTCACAAAAAATGCGACGGCCAGCCGCGATTTTACCGCGAGGGTCCGCCCGAACGACGAGGCGAACAGTGCGTCGACGGTCGTGACGCCGCGAAACGCCCAAGACATCCAGACCCCCGTCACGATCGCCAGCGCGATGGCGCTCCACGTGACCCAGCGGAAGCGCAGCATCGCCTGCCCGAGGAAGCTCATGGCCACCGGCGGCTCGAACGCCCTTAGCGCCGGCGGTCGCAGGATGAGGGAAGTGCAGGCGAGACCGCCTACGGCTGGCTATGTGCACCACGCTACGAGGCTCGACAGCATGCTTCCTCTTTATTCGCCTGCGGCCGCTGAGGCTTCAGCCGTCGATGGCGAACTCGGGGCGGTAGCTATTACCGACGACGCCCCTCGCGATGAGGTCCTCGTACTCCTCATCGGATACCCCGAGGAGGCCGCACAGGACGTCGTGGTTGTGTTCGCCCAGCAAGTTCGTATGCCGCCAAAACTGCGCCGGCGTCCGCGTCAGGGTGTACGGCGGCGCAGGACGGCGGTACTGGCCCGTAATCGGATGCGTGACCCAGCGATAGAACCCCCGCTCGTTCAGATGTCGGTCTCCTAGCGTGCCGTCCACGTGGTTGACCGGCCCTGCCGGCACCTGCACGGCCTGCAGCTTGGCGAACACCTCGTCCGGCGTCATCGTCCGCGTCCACCGTGTCAGGTGCTCGTCGATGTCGCTACGGCTTCGTACGCGACCGGCGACCGTGTCGTACTCGGGCTTGTCTGCCCAAGCGGGGTCGCCGATACCGATTCTGAGAGACCGCCATTGCTCGTCGGTCCGCACGACGATGACTGCCCACGTGTCCTCGTCACGACATGGATAGCAGCCGGTCGGCGCGATGTCGGGATCGACGTTGCCTATCGGCTGGGCGAGCTCGCTGTTCATCGACCAAGCCAAGAAGGGCTGAGGGATGTGGTTCATCAACACTTCAGCCAGGGAAAGGTCGATGAATTGCCCTCTGCCGGTCCGCTCGCGACTGTGCAGCGCCGCCATGACCGCGTAAGGGATCGTCATGGAAGCGATGGCGTCCACGTGCAGGCCACCGGGCACGCTGCTGGGGTCCAGATCGGGGTAGCGGCGCAGTTCGTGGTGGCCGCTCCAGGCGTCCGGCCCGCTACCGATCGTTGAATAACCCTGGTACGGGCCTTGCTCTCCCCAGGCCGCGAAAGACAGCATGACGAGGTCCGGCTTGTGCTGGACCAGCGTTTGGTAATCGATGCCCATCCTGGTGGCCGTGCCGGCCGAGTAGCCGATCACGAAGGCGTCCGACACGCTGATGAGCTTATAGAACAGCTCCCTGCCGCGCGGGTCCAGGACGTTCATACAGATGCCCAGCTTGTTGCGGTTCGTCATGTGGTAGCCGCTGGCCCGGTCCCAGGGACGCGGCGCGTCAAGAGGGGCGGCGCCGCCGGAACCGACATTGGCCGGGAGCGACCTGGGCGGTGTTGTTTGACCGGCCAGCGGCGCCTGGCGAGCCTGTGCCGGCCGGCTTTGGGCCACGCGAGGGTACGACTCGACACGAATCACGTCCGCTCCCAAGTCCCCAAGCTGCGAGGTCCCGAAGGGACCGGCCCAAACCTCGGTCATGTCAACGACGCGGTAGCCTTCTAACGGCAGTCCTTTCATAGCTCCTCCTAGATGACGCCTTGGGCGTGCAGCACAGCCAGTTCATCCTCGGCCACTCCAAGCTCTCCCCGAAGGACGTCTGCCGTGTGCTGGCCCAGCAGGGGCGCTGCACGGCGCACTTCCCAGGGCGTGTCGCTCATCTTGAACGGCGCTCCTGGATGGACCAGGTGACCCACCTCGGGGTGATGGATATCCACAAAGAAGTCACGGGCAAGCGTTTGGGGGTCGGTGAACACCTCGTCCACGGTCTGAAGCGGCGCACTCATCACGCTGTACGCCTGGAGCTGCTCGAAGACCTCGCGTCGGCTCCGTTCGAGCAGCCACGGGATGAGGATGCCATCGAACTCCTCCTGATGCTGCCGCCTGGACTCGGCTGTGGCGAAGCGTGGGTCGTCTGCCAGCTCGGGTTGCCCGATCGCCTGCAGCAGTCGCCGGAAGAACCGGTCACCGCCCGCCACGAGCAGCATGTACCCATCGCGTACCCGCACGATGCCCGACGCCGCCTGCCCTTGTCGCGTGCGGCTGGCGCGCTTCTCTCCTGTCATGGAGTAGCCGACGACGTAGCAGTCGACGTTGCCGACCAGCGCCTCCAGTGCCGAGACGTCGATCCGTTGTCCCACGCCAAAGCGGCGACGGGCAAAGACGGCGCCCATCGTCGCCAGGGCGGCCGTCTGCCCGACCTGGAACCACACGGTGCCGGGCGCGTAGCGCAGCGGCTCGCGGTCCGCCATGCCGTGGTGCCACATGCGGCTGCTCATTGCGAAGAGCACGCTCTCCTCCGCGGCGTAGTCGCGGTAAGGGCCGCTGAGGCCGAACGGCGTGATCGAGGTCATGATGAGCCGCGGGTTGACCTCCTCCAGCGCGTCCCACCCGAGTCCCAGTGAGTCGAGGTACCCAGGCGGGTAGTTCTCCACGAGGATGTCGGCCCGCTTGACGAGGTCTCGCAGCAACTCCTGGCCACGGGCCGACTTCAGGTTCAGCGCGACCCCACGCTTGTTCATGTTCAGATGCAGGAAGAGGCCGCTCCGTTCTGGATGCGGCACGTTGTCCGGGAAGGGGCCTGCCTGCCGTGTGGCATCTCCTTCCTGGGGGTCCTCCACTTTGATGACATCGGCCCCATAGTCCCCCAGCATCTTCGCGCAGAACGAGGCGGGGATACCGACGCCGAGATCGAGCACTCGCAGGTCCGCCAAAGCTCCTTCAGCCATATGCACGCCTTCTCCCACGGAAAGTTGCCCATAACATACCCGTTCGCGAGCGACGTGCCAAGTAGCCAAGGGGCAGGCCCGCTGCTATGCTAGCCATCGCGGCGAAGGGCGTGTTGTTCGACGGGGTGCTGTTGAGGTCGCCATAGCCGTGCAAAGCGGTGCGGTTCCTGAGGAGAAAGAGGTTTACCAATGGAGCACGTCGAAGGGCTGAGCTTCCGTCGTGAGGGCAGCGTCGCCACCGTGACATTGGACCGGCCGGAGAAACTGAACGCCCTCACGTTCAAGATGATCCAAGGGGTCACCGACTTCGTCGAGGAGAGCGGCTGGGACCCCGATATCCGCGCCATCGTCATCACCGGCGCGGGGCGCGCCTTCTCCTCCGGTGACGACATCGTCGGCGGCATGGGCGAACGGCCGACGGCGCCGCGGACCCCGCCGCACAACGAGCGCGGGCCGCACCACCGCATGGTGAAGACCTTCATGAGCACGCCGAAGCCGGTCATCGCCGCCATCAACGGGCGCTGCCATGGGGCCGGTTGGGTCATGGCCCTCTCCTGCGACTTCCGCGTTGCGCGGGCGGACGCACTGATCGGCGACATCCGCGCCGGCAAGGCAATTTTCGCCAACCAGGGCGTCGGCCTCCTCCTGCCACGCCTGATCGGCCAGTCTCGGGCCATGGACATGCTCATGACCGGGCGGGTGATCGACGCCGTCGAGGCGGAGCGCTTCGGCATCGTCGTGCGGCTGTGGCAGCCGGAGACCTGGGACTCGGACCTGGCGACGTTCGTCAACGAGATCGCCTCGGGCCCGACGAGGAACTACGCGGCGTGGAAGCTCAGCGTCAACCGCTCCGTGCTCCTTGAGCTGGACGGCTACACCGACTACGAGCGCCTGCTCAACGCGGGCCTGACCGAGTCGGAGGACCGGCGCGAGGGCGTCCAGGCCTTCCGCGAGAAGCGCGAGCCACGTTTTACGGGGCGGTAACGGAGGAGACGAGGCGCTGGGCGACGGCTCGAGGCCTGGGTTCGAGTTCGTGCGCTGTCAGGTCGTGCAGCCCACTAGGAAGGTCGGCAGCAAGCCCGCTACTCGCGAGCTGCGGCGCTGATCCCGCCTTGGGGCTCAGGTCGATCTGCACCCTGGATGCTATCCTCTCGTTTCAGAGCGACTGACACTGAGAAGGCGAGCGACCGACTCGACCTGGCGAAGTCCGGCGTAGTACTGCTTGCCGACCATCACCCCTGGAACTTGGGAGCCCCCAGCATGGATGACTGAGAAGGTGAGACCGCTGCTCGTTAGCACCTGCTGCGCCTGTTGGCTTTCCCAAGAAGCGTCGACGTACAGAGTAATGCCGGTTGGTTGACGTTGAATCAAGACTGCCCCCTTCGTTGGTTCGAGATAACAGATACGAATTCTTCAACGGTCATCTCTTGGGAGATCAGTACATCATGTCCTCGCAACAAACCCTCGAGCGGAGCGGACGCGAAAACGCTGCCCATCGTCTGTCTCCACCACTCATTAGCGGCGGTAGCGGCCATCACCATCGGGGTGCCCGAGAGGGCGCCTAACCTTACGGTGCCCACTTGGATCCCGGGGGCTATGGAATTGACTCGCTGCTGCACTGTCTGGTGGGTGGCCTTGCCTTCGGCAATGTCTCTGACCAAGTGCGAATCACCTGCCAACGCCGACCTCAAACGCATGATAAGTGATTCGTCAAGACCAACGCCAGACGAGGTTTGCGCTTCCCTTCGCAAGCGATGCAGAAGCTGGACTATTCTCCACTTACCCAGGTCCTCGAGAGGCGTGTAGACGAAGCAAGGTTTCTCTCCTTCAGCTATCAGGCGATGGTCGATGAGGCTATTCCTGTGGGTGATTTCCTCGAAAACGCCGCTCGACATTTCTCCCGTGTAGCATGGGCGCCAAACCACAATCATCGTCGACTGCTCAACCAGCGCTCTATCCCGGGCGTTGATCTGGCTCCTGATCGCCTCTACAAGGTTATGGAGCATGCCTCCCAAGAAGGCGTCGTCGCTGTCCCCAAACGATGCATCCGGATCGAGGGGATTCATGGATTCCTCTTGAGGTGGTATGAACAGCACCTCGTTTGGGCGGCCAAACGGCCACCTGTCGAAAAGGCTAGGTCGGAACACTCTATTGTTTTCAGTAGAACGTTCAACGCGCAACTCGTCGATGGCAGTCGGCGAAATCGGCACGACAACGTCAGACGTGGTCAGGTGTCCCGTAAGATCCTGGACCTCGCTGACGAACCGCTGATCCTGCCTCACGTCAGAGATCGGGTGGGACACATAGGCCATGGGGCGGTCCAGCAGCAGAGCTTGATAAGCGACAGTCAGATCGTGCTTGACCGCGAGGATGACGTGCCTGCATGCGAGTGAGCGCGCAAGCATGTCAGCCTGAACGATCTCCAAAGATCGCCAATCAAGCGCCAATCGAAAATTCAGCATAGCTTCAACTGCCCTCTGGTGCGAGTCTCCACTGGACGTCAATTGGAACAGCTGGTTCTCCCTGGACAGATGTCGGTAAATGTCGTCAATATCGTCAATAAGGGTTACCACGCACTTCACCGAGAAGCCTTGCGCGCTGAGCTGTTCGCGGAGGTGTTCGGCCTGGATCGGCGAGAAGAATTCTCGGCTCTGGTTGTTGAAAAAGGACGCGTGCAGTGACAGGAAGAGGTAGTCGCAGGTGTCTGTGGCTGCCTGCAATCTCGCAGTAACGACATCTCGCCAAAGGCGCCGCAGGATCTCCTTGGGCCGTGTGAGGAGGAATGAGAGACCCCCCGCGCTAGTGAGAAGCTCTTGATCTCCGGCGGCAGCTTCTGGATAGGCCGATAGATACTCAGTGACAAGCGAGTCATCGATCTCAAGCAGCTTTACATTGACCTGGTGACGAGCGCAGTAGGCCACTAGTTTCTGGAGGCATTGGACTGCTCGAAGTCCTGCCGGCGCAGTGAAGATGATTGCTTGTGGCGTTTGGCCACTAGACTCCGCTTCCATACCCCACTCCCTAGCGGCCTCCGTGGTTCTGCCAAACGAAGTCCCGCGTTACACCAGTTCTTATCACTGCTGCAAGCAACGTGCAACGTGGCGACGAGTCGACGGGTCGTCATTTTGTTACTCAGAGGGGGTTGTCTGGGTCGGCCATGGCCGCTGGCGCTTGTGGCCAGCATGGTGAAACAAGGTAGTCACGCATCCGCGACATGTCGGCGCGTTCATCGTCGAGGTCATAACAAGCGCCTTTGCCGCCGTGCGTGCGCCTAAGAAGAACTGGCGTGCTCCTTGGGAAGATCAGATCCGCGAGCCGGTCGTAGAACAAAAGACCAAGACTCCGGCAGCGCCCCGCGCATCGGGAAACCGGCATCCGGAACCGCGACTGGCGGGAGTGCATGGGAGTCGAACCCACCGAGGACGCCGTCGGGCGCCCCCCATCGGTTTTGAAGACCGTGAAGCCCACCGGGACCCAGCCACTCCCCCGAACGACCCTAGTATAGCCGCCGCATCCGCCCACCGTCGCGGCCCTGCCTACAACAACGTGGGGCACAGCATGCTGTGCCCCACGTTGTTGTTGTGCAGCCTTTCTACTGTGCAGCGCTGGAGGCTGAACGGGTCGCGGCGACGGCCGCACCCTCCTCGCCATCCTTGAACTCCTCGGTCACGTACTTGTATGCCGAGAGGCCGGCTACGCAGCCGTCGCCAGCCGCCGAGACGAGCTGGCGCAGCGAGTTGACACGGATGTCGCCGGCCGCGAAGATGCCCGGCACGTTCGTCGCCATGAGGTCGCTCACCCGGATGTACTCGTGTTCGTCCTGCTCGACGAGGTCGCCGAGGATGGCGGCGGCGGGGTCGAAGCCGATGTAGATGAAGACGCCGGTGACGTCCAACACGCTCGGCTCGTTCGTCTTGACGTTGCGCACGCGGATACCGGTCACCTGGTTGGTGTCGCCCAGCACCTCCTCCACGACGCTGTTCCAAATGAACGACATGTTGGGCGTGGCGAAGGCGCGCTCCTGGAGCACCGGGGAGGCGCGGAGCTGGTCGCGGCGGTGGATGACCAGCACTTGCTTGGCGAGGCGGGTCAGATAGAGCCCTTCATCGATGGCCGCATCGCCGCCGCCGATGACGGCAACGATCTCGCCCCGGAAGAAAGCTCCGTCGCACACCGCGCAGTTGGAGACGCCGCGGGCCGCGTACTCCTCCTCACCCGGGACGCCCAGCTTGCGGTGCTCGCCGCCCGACGCCACGACGACCGCTTTCGCGAGGAAGTCGCCATCGATCGTCTGCACGACGCGGATCTGGCCGCGCAGCTCGATGCCGGTGACCTCTGTGGAGAGGGTCTGCAGGCCCTGTTTCGTCGCCTGCTCGTACATCCAGATGGCGAGATCGGGGCCCATCGCCCCGTCGGGGAAGCCGGGGTAGTTCTCGACCAGGCCCGTGAAGGCGATCTGGCCTCCCCAGACCGATTTCTCCAGCAGCAGTGCGTCCATCTTCGCCCTGCTGGCGTACAGACCGGCGGTGAGACCCGCGGCGCCGCCCCCGACGATAATGACGTCGTAGATGCGGTCGCTCTCCGGGCCCTGGCCGCCCGTCACGCCCAGATGGAGGGCCAAAAGGGACTAGGCTCCCTGCAGGATCGCTTCGATGTGGCGCTTGAGGGTCGTCTTCGGTTGTGCGCCCACCACCTGGGTTGCCACGGTGCCGTCGCGGAAAATCAACAGCGTTGGGATAGCCCTGACGCCATAACGGTTGGCGAGCTCGGGATAGGCGTCCACGTCCACCTTTGTGAAGCGCACCTTGCCCTCGTATTCGTCGGCAAGCTGGTCGAGGAGCGGGGCGATCATCTTGCACGGGCCGCACCACTCCGCCCAGAAGTCGACGAGGACAGGGACTTCGGCCTTCAAGACCTCGGCCTCGAAGGTGCTCGTCTCTACCGCGGATGGCTTCGCCATGGTCATCCTCCTTAGCAAAGCCGACGCCGGCTTCGCGCTCTCACTGTAGCAAACCACTATGAGGGCCGCAATTATTCCTTGCCCGTTGGAGTGGCCCGCAGTCCCTCCTGGATGGCCTGGACGACGCCTTGGTCGGCGGCGCGCTGGGCGGCGCGGATGGCGTTCTTTATGGCCCGCGCATCGCTGCGGCCGTGCGCCATGATGACGGTGCCCGCGACACCGAGCAGAGGGACGCCCCCGTATTCCGCGTAGTCGCTCAGACGCCGTACCCCTCGCAGCGCCGGTTGCAGGACCAGCGCCGCAGCGCGGTAGTGGAGCTGGCTCTCGACCGCCTCCCGGAGCAGTTGCAAGAGCGCCGCCGCCACTCCTTCCATCACCTTGAGGACAATGTTTCCGGTGAACCCGTCCGTCACCACGACGTCGACGACATCCTCCGCGAGGTGGCGTCCTTCGACGTTGCCGATGAACCGCAACGACGAGGCTGCCAGGAGCTCGTGCGCCTTCCTCGTTAGGGCGTTGCCCTTGGTCGGCTCCTCGCCGTTGCTCAAGAGACCGACGCGAGGGCTTGCGATCTCAACCACCCGTTCCATGTAGATAGCGCCCATCTGGGCGAACTGCAGGAGCTGAATCGGCTCGCAGTCGGCGTTCGCGCCGGCGTCGATGAGGAGGACGGGGCCGTGCGGGCTAGAGAACAGGGCGGCCAGCGCGGGGCGCTGAACGCCCGCGATGCGACCGAGCGTGAGGAGAGCGCCCGCCATGACGGCGCCGCTGTTGCCCGCCGAGACGAACGCGTCGCCTTCTCCTTCTTTCAGCAGCCGCAACCCGACGCTGAGCGAGGAGTCGGGCTTGTGGCGTAGGGCCTCCATGGGCGTCTCGCCCATGCCCACCACCTCTGGCGTGTGCACCACGCGTATGCCTTCCGGGGCGTCGAAACGGGACAAGAGAGGGCGCAGCGCGTCCTCGTGGCCGGTGAGCGTTATGGAGAGGCCGAACTCACGCGCGGCCTCCACCGCCCCCGCCACGACCGCCTCTGGTGCGTTGTCGCCGCCCATGGCGTCGACGATGATCGGCATAAGGCTCCAAGCTCAAGTTCAGGCGAGCTCGGCGTATTGTAGCGCCGTGCCTCCAGCGAGACAAAGCTCGCCAAGCATCGTGGGAACGAAGCGCAGCGGGCCTCAGCGGGTGGAGGTACCTCCGTGCGAAGGCGATACAGCCAGACCAGACTGGAGCGCCAGGTACTGGTCGCGCCGCCACCGTGTTTCCGTGCTGCACCGGCGAGCGCAGGCGGAGCGCCATGAGCAGCCGGCTGCCGGGAAGGGTGGAGACCGACATCGCCAGGTTCCGGCGGTCCATCCAGAACCACGCGTAGTCGGTCCCGGCACTGGTCTGGATGACGACCTGGGGAGAGAACATCTTGGTCTACTGATCGGCCGGCGGCCGCAACTTCTCGGTCAACCAGCGGCGGAGGAGCGGTAGCAGAAACTCCGGATGCTCCGAGAGCCCGTGCGTGGCGCCTTCGATCAGCACAAGCTCTTTGGGCTTCTTCGCCCACGAGTAGATCTGCTCCGAGCAGTACGGGTCGAGGCGCTGGTCCGCGGTTCCATGCACGAGGAGGAGCGGGCGAGGCGCGATGTTCGCCACGTTGCGCGCGCCGTACGTCTGGCTGGCGAGGGCGGCCACCGCGACGACCGCCTCGCTCAGTGGCGCGGCGGCGATGGCCACCGCCCCACTGAAGGAGTGGCCCACGAGGGCGACGCGCTGGACCCCGACCTGGCGGAAGAAGAGCAGGGCTGCCAGCGTGTCCTGCACGCTGTCTTCCAGCTCGAAAGGGCGGCGGTAGCGCACCGCCAGGGACGATACGCCGTCCTCCCGCAGGTCCTTCGCGACGCTCCGGGCGATCGGGCTGAGGCGGTCCTCCGCCGAGAGCGATCCCGCCCACAGGACAGCCGTGTCGGCGCCTGTCGCACTCATGAGCAGGCAGCCGATCTCGCCGCGGTCGGTCCGAAGGAGAACTAGGTCTCCATCGTTGGTGGGCTTGATCTCGTACCCGGAGAGGCTGATCAACGCCGCTGGCCCTCACATCCCGAAGATGAGGGGAGGGTCCTCCTCGGCTATCCGCGCCCTGAAGCGTTGCTGGATGTCCCGCCAGGCCTCCTGCTGGCCGTCCTTGAGATAGACGACGTAGCCGTCCGGCTCACGGGAGTAAGCGATGCCCGCCTCCTCCAGGGCGTCCATGAATCCCATGCGCTGCTGCGGGGGGAGGGGGCACGAGAGGTACGTGGGCATGGATGCCTCTAGCCGGGAGCGCCGGCAAGGCGGAGAGCCAGGCCCGAGAAAGCCCTCGCGAAGCGGCCAACGAGGTCCAGGTCGACCGCCTCGGGCCAGCGGTCGGCTTCGAGGTGAAAGAGGGCGTGGCCGCCGGCGATCGCGACGACGCGCCCGCCACGTTCGTGAACGACGACGGATTCACCGCCAACGGCCGTGCCCAGCGGCGTCGCTGGGACGTCAGTAACACCTTCAGCGCCGAGCGCCTCGCGGACAAGCTGTTCAAGCGCTTCGTCGTGTGCGGAGAAACGCAGGCGTGCGTCTTGTGCGGCGCCGATGGAAGCGCCGAAGTGGAGCCAGACGGACGCCCGCCGCTCCAGGCCCGGACGCCCCGCCGTAAAGGCGTCCACGCCCATGAAGCCCAGCTCGTGCCCGCTGAAGGCGGCGAATTGGATATCCCGCTCGTGCTGGCTCTGGCTTAGCAGACGAATGCACTCGAGCCAGCAGGCGATCCCGCCACCGCGTTCTCCCGCGCAGTGCCACCAGCCGCTGCGAGGCGTGGTGATGACGAGGGGCGCGAGGGACGGAACGCTTCCCCTGAGCGTCGCGACGACGTTGAACGCCTCGGCTCCAGTCCGGCTGGCCGCGACCACCAGATGGCAGTCCGAGCCCCGTGCCGCGCGCTCCGTGAGCCAGTCGCGCACGTCGCTGCCCACCTGCAGCACGGGTGGCCCGAAGGGTTCTTTGAAGGCGGGGGCGTTTCGCGCCGCGAGGCCCGGGCGACCGCCGAGGGTGACGGCCACGATCGCCTGGTGCCTTCCGTCACGGCGCGCTTTCTCGAACTCCTGCACTTGACCGCCCGCGCCTACGGCCGCCAAGGCGACGGCGGCATTCGAGCCCAAAGGCCCCAGGCTGCCGCGGATGCCTTCAGGGTGGGTGAACGTGCCGTCGAAGAGCGGCAGGCCGACCACCCGCTCGCCGTCCACTTCCAGATAGCACGATTGCGGATCGATCCGGCTGACGGCGAAGGGCTCGAGCGTAGGCTCCAGGCCGCACTCGCGCACCTGCTGGGCGAGCCAACGGGCCGACCGAAGGTCAACGTCCGTGGCGGTGCGGTGCCAGCCCTGGGCGTCGTAGGCCTCTATGATGCGGGCGATGCGTTCCTCTTGCGATGTCACACCGGTCTCCAGAGTGGGGGATCTTAGGCCATCGTCTCGGTTCATCAGCAGACGGCGGTGTCCATGAGATAATCGTCTAACGTGATGATGAGCGTCAACCTAACGCGCGCGGCTTAGGCGCGCTACGAGGGCAGTCTGGCCCCCACGAAGCCGCGGGCGCCCCGCAGGAACTCCTCGGCGGCCATGGCCCGTCGGCCCTCCATCTGGACGCGTAGCAGGCCAAGGACGCCCTCGCCGGTCACGACGCCAACCGGCGCCGGCCCGCCCGGAGGAAGCGCCACGACGAGCCCCGGCTCCCCCGCCTGCGGCGGGAGCACGCTGGCCTGCAGCACTTTCAGCAGGCGTCCCTGCCAGGTCGTGGCGGCTTCGGGCCAGGGCTGCAGGGCGCGGACGCGCCGCTCGAGGACGGACGCCGGTTGCCGCCAGTCCAGTGTTCGGTCCTCGATAGTCAACTGCCTAGTGAGCGTCGCCTGCGCGTCGTCTTGGGGCCTGGGCGTGAGGCGCTCCGCGAACCAGTGGGGCAGGCTCATTATGAGCAGGTCCGCGGCGAGGAGCGCCAGCTTGGCGGTGAGAACAGCCGTCGTGTCGTCTGGCGCAACGGGCAGCGTTGCCTGGGCAATGATCGGGCCGGTGTCGAGGCCGGCATCGACCAGCATGAGCGTGACCCCGGTGATCTCGTCGCCGGCAAGTATGGCACCGGCGACCGGCGCGGCGCCGCGGTGGCGCGGCAGGAGACTGGGGTGCAGGTTGAGCGCGCCGTGTTTTGGCAGGTCGAGCACCGCCTGCGGCAGGATCTGTCCGTAGGCCGCAACGATGAGGCAATCGGGCAGCAGTGCGCGTAGCTGCTCGATCGCCTCGGGGCGCCGGAGGCGCTCTGGCTGGTAGACGGGTAGGCCGTGGGCCAGCGCGAAACGCTTCACGGGTGAGGCGCTGGGCGCACGGCCGCGACCGGCGGGACGGTCGGGCTGGGTGTAGACGCCCACTACATCGTCGGGCCCTGCGAGGAGCCGCTCAAGGCTCGGCAGGGCGAACTCCGGCGTGCCGAGGAAGACGAGGCGCATGCGCCATCATCCTATACAGCCCACAGGGCCTACGCTACTATGGGGCCATGCCGTGGTCCGCAGTCGCCCTCGCGTTAGGCTTGACCGGCCTGCTCATGGGGTCGGGCTGTGCTCTCGCGACGCCGCTTTCCACCCCCACACCGCCTAGCCTTGGCCGCCCTACGGCGGCGCCGACGGCGGAGCGCCCGCCCCTGACGCCGGTCCTGCCTGCAGCCACGCCAACCACGGCCACGGAGGCCGAGAATCCCCCCGGACCCGACGGCCAGCCCACATTGGTGGTGGTCCGCCCGCAAGCGGGGCAGCGCGTTCGCTCGCCGCTGGCAGTGGAAGGGACGGCGATCACGTTCGAGGGCATCGTGAATGTTGCGCTGCGGGAT
>Ga0209751_10001440_pt1 | contig 24491 bp, 20 predicted proteins | sample RifCSP13_1_FD_184019 | JGI IMG/M metagenome (GOLD analysis project Ga0209751, IMG submission 184019) | Soil microbial communities from Rifle, Colorado - Rifle CSP2_sed 13_1 (SPAdes) (version 2) | ecosystem: Environmental > Terrestrial > Deep subsurface > Rock core/Sediment | place: Rifle...
CGCGCCGCCCGCGCCGGCGCCCGCCGCCGCGCCGCCCCCCGCGGCCGACGCCGACCGCGTCCGCTGCGACGACGCGGGCGCGGTCCTCGACGCGGCGGTGCGCACGCGCCAGCGCGAGCTCGGCGCGCGCGAGGGCCAGCCCGGCGTCCTGCCCCTCCGGGCGCTCCAGGGCCGGGCGAGCGACGAGATCGCCCGCGCGCTCGCCGCGCAGCTCGCCCCGTGGCCCGGGGCGGCGACGCAGCTCGGCCTGCTCGACGCCGACGGCGACGGCCGGCTCGACGGCTTCGTGGACGCGCCCGCGGACGGCGTGTACCGCCTCCACCGCCAGCGCGCCGACGGCACGGTCGCCGTGGAGGTGTTCGCCCTGCCCGGGCGCGCGGCGCCGGGCGAGCCGGCGCGCCGGCTCGGCGAGGAGACGATCCGCCGGACGGGGGGCACCCTCGCGGACCTGGTCGGCGGCTGGCCGGCGGGCCCGGTGCGGATGCTGGCCGAGACGGCGGCGTTCGCGACCGCCCACGCGCGCTTCACGGCGGGCGACTGGGGGGAGGCCGGGCGCCTGGACGGCCCGGCGGCGCGCAGCGTGGAGTATCTGAACCTGCGCGGCGAGAGCGTGCGGCGGCTGGAGATCCTGGCCCCGGCGCCCGGCGGCGTCGCCTACCGCCGCGTCCTCGTGGTGCCGCGGCCGGGCGACCAGGAGCTGTGGGACGAGCTCGCCACCGTCGTGCGGCCCGCGTCGTACTGGCGGACCGACGTCGAGGTCGCCGCGCGCCGGCAGCTCCGCTCGGCCACCGGCGCCGCCGTCGGCGCGCCCACGGGCGTCGGCCCGGTGCAGTTCGGCCTCGAGCGCTGACGGGCGGCGAGGGGCTTGACGCGTCGCGCCATTCCTGCTAGCGTGCGGGCGCTCGGACGATCGTGGATCAAAGGGGGAAGCCGATGACGAACCGGTGGACGGCTCTGCTCGTGTTCGCGATCCTCGGCCTCACGCTCCTGGCGCCCGGCCCGGCCGCCGCGGCGGAGCCGATCAGGATCGGCGTCCTGCAGGGCGTGACGGGCCCGTTCGAGGTGTACGCCAAGCAGATGATCACGGGCTTCAAGCTCGGGCTCGAGTACGGCACGGGCGGCAAGAACGAGCTGCTCGGCCGCAAGCTCGAGGTCCTCGTCGAGGACGACCAGCTCAAGCCCGACGTCTCCAAGCGTCTCATCACCAAGCTCTACGCCGACGACAAGGTGGACCTGGTCGTCGGCACCACGTCGAGCGCGGCCGCGCTCGCGATCCTGCCGGTGGCGCAGGAGTACAAGAAGCTCCTGATCGTCGAGCCGGCGGTGGCCGACTCGATCACCGGCGCCGCCTGGAACCGCTACATCTTCCGGACCGGACGCAACTCGGGCCAGGACGCGATCGCCAACGCGCTCGCCGTCGCCAAGCCGGGTGTCTCGATCGCCACGATCGCGCAGGACTACGCCTTCGGGCGGGACGGCGTGGCCGCCTACAAGGCCGCCGTCGAGAAGACGGGCGCGAAGGTGGTCCACGAGGAGTACGCGCCCGTGCAGGCCACGGACTTCACGGCGCCGATCCAGCGGATCCTCGGGGCGCTCAAGGACAAGCCCGGCGACAAGTACGTGTTCGTGATCTGGGCCGGCAAGGGCGGGCCGTTCCCGCAGCTCGTCGCGAGCCGCCTCGACAAGTACGGGATCACGCTCACGGGCGGCGGCAACGTGCTCGACGTCCTCAAGGCGATGAAGGCGCTCGGGCTCCAGGGGATGGTCGGCGGCCTCTACTACTACTACGAGATCCCGAAGAACCCGGTGAACGCCTGGCTGGTGCGCGAGCACCAGAAGCGCTTCGGCTCGCCGCCCGACTTCTTCACGGCCGGCGGGTTCGCCGCGGCGATGGCCGTCGTCACGGGCATCCAGAAGGCCGGGTCCACCGACACCGAGAAGCTCATCGCGGCGATGGAGGGCATGGAGTTCCCGACGCCCAAGGGCCCGATGGTCTTCCGCACGCAGGACCACCAGGCGCTCCAGGCGATGTACGCCTTCAAGATGACGGCGAAGCCCGACGTGCCCTGGCTCGTGCCCGTGCTCACGCGCGAGCTCTCCCCGGCGGAGACCGCGCCGCCCATCCAGAACAAGCGCTAGGCGGGAGGCCGGCGGCCGGGGGGCGCGTGACGGCGCCGATCATCTCGACCCGCGAGCTGACGATCCGGTTCGGCGGGCACGCGGCCGTGGACCGCGTGTCGCTCGACATCGCGCCGTGCACCCTCAAGTCCATCATCGGGCCGAACGGCGCGGGCAAGACGACGCTGTTCAACCTGCTCTCGGGCCAGTACCGGCCGAGCGCGGGCCGCGTCGTGTTCAAGGGCGAGGACGTCACGCGCCTCGGCGCCGCGGCGCGCGCGCGCCGGGGCATCGGGCGCTCGTTCCAGCTCACGAACGTCTTCCCCACGCTCACCGTCCTCGAGAACGTGCGCATGGCGGTCCAGGCGCGGCGCCTGCCCGGCCTCCACGCCTGGCGCGACGCGCGCCGGTTCGCGGAGCTCGAGGACCGCGCCTACGCGATCCTCGAGTCCGTGCTGCTCGAGGCGAAGTGGGACGCCCCCGCGAGCGCGCTGGCGCACGGCGAGAAGCGGAAGCTCGAGGTCGGCATCCTCCTGGCGCTCGAGCCGGAGGTGCTGCTGCTCGACGAGCCGACGGCCGGCATGTCGCTCGAGGAGGTGCCGGCGATCATCGAGCTGATCGAGGGGATGAAGGCGAGACGGGACACGACGATTCTTCTCGTCGAGCACAAGATCGACATGATCCTGGCGCTCTCGGACTCGATCGCGGTGCTCACCGACGGGCGGCTGCTCGCCGACGGGTCGCCGGAGGCGATCAGCCGCGACCCGGCGGTGCAGGCCGCGTACTTCGGCGGAGGCGCCGCCCGTGGCTGAGACGCTCCTCGAGCTCGACGACGTCCACACGTTCATCGGCCAGCACCACATCCTGCAGGGGGTGACGCTCGCGGTGCGCCGCGACGCCGTGACCGTGCTCCTCGGCCGCAACGGCGCGGGCAAGACCACGACGCTGCGGACGATCGTCGGCCTGCTCCGCCCGGCGCGCGGGAGCGTCCGGCTCGAGGGCCGGCCGATCCACGGCCTCCGGCCCCACGCGATCGTCCGCCGCGGCATCGGCTTCGTGCCGGAGGGGCAGGGGATCTTCGCGACGCTCACCGTGGACGAGAATCTCCGGGTCGCGCGCCTCGGGAGCGACGCGGGGGCGCCCGCGCGGCTCGCGCGGGTGTTCGAGCTGTTCCCCGACCTCGCCCGCTTCCGCGCCGCCCGCGCGGGCACGCTCTCGGGCGGGCAGAAGCAGATGCTCTCGATCGCGCGCGCCCTCGTGAACCCCAACCGCCTCCTGCTCGTGGACGAGCCCTCGAAGGGGCTCGCGCCGATCGTGATCGAGCACCTCGTCGAGGCCCTCCGCGCGATGAAGGCGCACGCGACCGTGCTGCTGGTCGAGCAGAACTTCGCGATGGCGCAGGCGCTGGCCGACGACTTCTACCTGATCGACGACGGCCGCACCGTCCACCACGGGCCGATGGCGGCGCTCGTCGCCGACGACGCGCTGAAGAAGCGGTACCTTGGCATCTGAGACCGGGCATCTGAGGCCGGGCGCATGAGGCGCGCGGCGCCGGCGGCGCTCGTGGTCGGCCTGGCCCTCCTGCCGCTCGCGGCCATCGAGCCGCGCGTGTACCTGACGCTCACGATCGCCGGGCTCGCGATGGGCATGCTGATCTTCCTCGTCGCCGCGGGCCTCACGCTGATCTTCGGCCTCATGGACGTGCTCAACTTCGCGCACGGCGCGCTCTTCTCGTGGGGCGCGTACGCGGGCTTCACGGTCCTCGTGCTCCTGAACGAGCGGCTCGGCTGGGCCGAGGCGCCGTCGCTCGGCCTGAACGCGCTCCTGCTGCTCGCCGCCGTCGCCGCGGCGATGGCGGTCGGGCTCGTCCTGGGCGTGGTGCTCGAGCGCGTGATCGTGCGGCCGGTCTACGGCCGGCACATGTTCCAGATCCTGATCACGCTCGGCGCGACGATCGTGCTGGAGGAGCTGATCCGGATCGGCTGGGGGCCGAACGACCAGGTGCTGCCGGTGCCGTTCACGTTCCAGGGCTCCTGGGACCTCGCCGACGTGATCGTCCTGCGCTTCCCCGTCGTCGCGATCGTGCTCGGGCTCGTCGTGTACGGGGCGATCGCGCTCGTGCTCCGCCGGACGCGGGTCGGCCTCATCGTGCGCGCGGGCGTCGAGAACGGCGAGATGATCCAGGTGCTCGGCCACGACATCCACCGCTACTTCACCGGCGTGTTCGCCGCGGGCTCGGCGCTCGCCGGCCTCGGCGGGCTCATGTGGGCGATCTTCTCCCAGTCGGTGCGCCCCGCGATGGGCGGCGAGCAGCTCATCTTCGCGTTCATTGTCGTGATCATCGGGGGGCTCGGCAGCGTGAGCGGGTCGCTGCTCGGTGCGCTGATCGTCGGGCTCTCGTACAACTACGTCGCCTTCCTGCTCCCGAAGGCGGCCATCGGCGTCAACATGGCGCTCATGGTCGTGATCCTGCTCCTGCGGCCGGCCGGGCTCTTCGGCTCGGGCAAGTGAGCGCCCCGGCCCGGGCGACCCCGGTCGCGGCGGCGCGCGCGGCGGCGCGCGCGCGGCGCTGGCGGCGGCCCACCCTCTGGGGGCGCCTCGCGCTCCTCGCGGCGCTCGCGGCGGTGCCGCTCGTGCCCTCGTTCCAGCTGCTGGACCTCGCGCTCAAGATCGCCGTCTTCGCCGCGCTGGTCGCGAGCTACGACGTCCTGATCGGCTACACGGGGATCGTGTCCTTCGGCCACGCGATGTTCTTCGGCTTCGGCGCGTACGGCGCGGCACTCGCGGTGGCGCGCTTCGGCGGCCCGACGTGGGGCGACCTCGGCCTCGGCCTCGCCGCGGCCGTCGGCGTCTCCGCGCTGATCTCGGTCGCGATCGGCGCCTTCTCGCTCCGCGTGAAAGCGATCTTCTTCGCGATGATCACGCTCGCCTTCGCCGAGTTCGCGCTGATCCTGGCCGTGCAGCTCGGCCCGCTCACCGGCGGCGAGGACGGGCTCTCCCCCCGGTTCCCGGGCGCGCTCGGGCACCGGCTCGGCGCCTACTACGCGATCTGCGCGGTCGTGACCGTGTTGTTCGCCGCGATGAGCCGCTTCGTGGCCTCGCCGCTCGGGCGCGTGCTGCAGGCGATCCGCGACAACGAGCTGCGCGCCGAGGCGCTCGGCTTCCGGACGTTCGTCTACCAGTCGGCGGCCTCGTGCTTCGCGAGCGTGGTCGCGACCGTGCTCGGCGGCTGCTACGCGGTCTGGGTCGGCTACGTGAACCCCGAGTCGACGCTCGGCATCCACATCATGCTCGACATCCTGCTCATGGTGATCATCGGCGGCATCGGCACCCTGTGGGGCGGGATCATCGGCGCCGGCTTCCTGCTCACCGCCCAGGCGTTCCTGCCGAACCTGCGCGGCCTCGGCGCGGCGCTCCTGCCGGGCTCCGACCTCGCGGTGCGGCTCACCGAGCGCTGGCCGCTCTACTTCGGCATCCTGTTCATCCTGGTCGTGTTCTTCTTCCCGAAGGGCGTCGTGGGCTCGCTCCGCGAGACGCTCGCGCGCCGGCGCTGAGCCTGCATGATTCACGAACGGCGATGGCGCGACCGGGCGGGTGGCGCAGGGCGCGGTCGCCGCGGGGCCGCGCGCAGTGGGCCCCCCTCGTCCCGTCCGCCGCGCGCAGCGCGGCGTTCGGGCGAGTGGGTGACGGAGCCGGCCCCGCGGCGACCGCGCCCTGCGTCAGGACCCGCCCGCGACGGGCGACGACCGTTCGTGAATCATGCGGGCTAGCGCGTGACCGGGGCCGGCCGGCGCTCCGTCGCCGTCACCTTCGTCACGCTCGGCCTCTCGTACGGCGTCTGGTACGCGTACAGCGTCTTCCTCGTCGCGCTGCTGCGCGAGTTCGGCTGGAGCCGCTCGCTCCTGGCCGGCGCCTTCTCCGTGTTCGTGCTCGTCCACGGCCTGATGGCGCCCGCGCTCGGCTGGCTCGCCGACCGGATCGGCCCGCGCCGCCTGTTCGCCGCCGGCGGCGCGATCCTGGCGCTCGGCCTGGCGCTCGACGGCGCCGTCGAGCGGCCGTGGCAGCTCTACGCCGCGTTCGGCGTCGTCTCGGCTGTCGGCGTGGCGTGCGCGGGCTGGGTGCCCGCGGTCGTGCTCGTCCAGCGCTGGTTCCCCGCGCGCGTCGGTGCCGCGCTCGGCCTGACCTCGGCCGGCGTCGGCGTCGGGATCTTCCTGGTCGTGCCCGCCACCCAGGCGCTCGTGGACTGGGTCGGCTGGCGCTGGGCCTTTCGCACGCTCGCCCTCGTGGTCTGCGTCTGGACGATCCCGATGACGCTGTGGCTCGTCCGCGACCCGCCCCCCGAGGCGGCGGCAGGGAGGCTCGGGCGCGAGGCTCCGGGCGAGGGCGTGTCCCGACGGGACGCGACGCCGGGCGAGGCGCTCCGTTCGGGCTCGTTCTGGCTCGTGTGCGCGACCTCGTTTCTCGGCAGCCTCGGAACCCAGATGCTCCTCGTCCACCAGGTGGCGTACCTGGTGGACCACGGGATCCCCGCGCTCGTCGCGGCCTCGGTGGCGAGCGTCGTGGGCCTGGCCTCGATCGTCGGCAAGGTGGGGGGCGGGTGGCTCTCGGACACCGTCGGCCGCCGTGTGACGTACACGCTCGGCATGGTCTGCGTGGTGGCCAGCATCGCGGTGCTGGGGCTCGTCGCCCGCGCGCCCGGCCCCCTGCCGGCCTACGCCTATGCCGCCCTGGTCGGGGTCGGCTACTCCGCCACGGCGCCGCTGCTGCCCGCGCTGGTCAGCGATCTCTTTCGCGGCAGGCACTTCGGAACCATCTTCGGGACGATGCAGGTGGCGAACTCGATCGGCGGAGCGGCGGGCCCCTGGCTCGGGGGGCGGGTGTTCGACCTGACGGGCAGCTATCAGGGCGCGCTGGTGGCTGCGGCCTCCGCCGCGGCGGCTGCGACCGTCGCGCTGTGGCTCTCCGCTCGGGCGCGGGGTGGCGGACCGGTCGGGCGCGCCGCGTCGTAAGTTGCCGTCATAATTGATCCGGTTGCCTTGACAGGGCGAAGCCGCATGGCCTACACTCTCGCCACTCGGCGGCCCGCCTCGTGCCGAGCGTCACGACGTTGCGACCTCGCTGAAGTGTTACTGGGGGTGAAGCGATGACGGAGCCGGGGCAAGCGCTCGCACCTGACCAGGACACGTTCCCCAAGCTCGTGCGGGCGAACGCCCAGCGTTTCGCGCACAAGGTCGCGATCCGGGAGAAGGACTATGGCATCTGGCAGTCCACGACCTGGAGCGACTACCTCGAGCAGGCGCGTCTGATCGCGCTCGGCCTCGCCTCGCTCGGCTTCGCGCGCGGCGACAAGACCGCCGTCATCGGCGACAACCGCCCCCAGCTCTACTGGGCCGTCATGGCGAGCCAGGCGCTCGGCGGCGTGCCCGTGCCCATCTACCAGGACTCCATCGAGAAGGAGACGCAGTACATCGTCGACCACGCCGGGGCGCGCTTCGCCATCGTCGAGGACCAGGAGCAGGTCGACAAGCTCCTGAACGTCAAGGAGCGCTGCCCGCGGCTCGAGTACGTCATCTACGACGACCCGCGGGGGATGCGGGCCTACAGCGAGCCGTTCCTCCTGAGCCTCGCCGAGCTGCAAGAGCGGGGGAAGAAGGTCGAGATCGGCCAGCCGACGTACTTCGACGACGAGGTCGCCAAGGGCGCGGCCGACGACGTGTCGATCATCTGCTACACCTCGGGCACGACCGGCCTGCCGAAGGGCGCCATGCTCTCCCACCGGAACCTGATCCTCACCGCGAGGAACGCCGCGGCCTTCGACGGGGTGGGGGGCGACGAGGAGATCCTGTCGTACCTGCCCATGGCCTGGGTGGGCGACCACATCTTCTCCTACGCCCAGTCCATCCTCCTGGGGTTCGCCATCAACTGCCCCGAGAGCGCGGCGACGGTGCTCCACGACCTCAAGGAGATCGCGCCGACCTACTTCTTCGCGCCGCCGCGCATCTGGGAGAACATCCTCACCAGCGTCATGGTCCGCGTCGAGGACGCGGCGCGGCCGAAGCGCGCGATGGTGCACGCCTTCCTGCGTCTGGCGCAGGACATCGAGCGGGCGCGGCTCGACCACCGGCCGGTCCCGCTCTGGCGCCGCCTGCTCTACCCCCTGGGGAACCTGCTCGTCTACGGGCCCCTCAAGGACAACCTCGGCCTGCGGCGCGTCCGGCGCGCCTACACCGCCGGCGAGGCCATCGGCCCCGACATCTTCCTGTTCTTCCGGGCGCTGGGGGTCAACGTCAAGCAGATCTACGGCATGACCGAGGCGAGCGTGTTCATCACCGTCCAGCGGGACGGCGACATCCGGCTCGGCACCGTGGGCACGCCCGTGACCGACGTCGAGATCCGCGTCGCCGAGCAGGGGGAGGTGCTCTTCCGGAGCCCCGGCGTGTTCCACGGCTACTACAAGAACCCCGACGCCACCCGGGAAACGCTCGAAGACGGCTGGGTGCACACGGGCGACGCGGGCTTCCTCGACCACGCCGGCCACCTCGTCATCATCGACCGCGCCAAGGACGTCAGCCGCCTGGCCGACGGGACGATGTTCGCCCCCAAGTACCTCGAGAACCGGCTCAAGTTCTCCCCCTACGTCCGGGAGGCCGTGTGCTTCGGGCAGGGGCGGGCGTCCGTCGCCGCGTTCGTCAACATCGACCTGGCCGCCGTCGGGAACTGGGCGGAGCGCCGGAACATCGCCTACACGAGCTACACGGACCTCGCGCAGAAGCCCGAGGTCTACGACCTCGTCCACCAGGAGGTGGAGCGCGTGAACCGGAGCCTCGCCGAGGACGAGGCCCTGCGCGGCGCCCAGATCCGACGCTTCCTGATCCTGCACAAGGAGCTGGACCCGGACGACGAGGAGATCACGCGGACGCGCAAGGTGCGGCGCGGCTACATCGCGCAGAAGTACGCCGCGCTCATCGAGGCCCTCTACTCGGACCGCGACCACGTGCCGGTCGAGGCCAGGGTGACCTACGAGGATGGACGGACCGGCACCGTCCGCGCGGACGTGAAGATCCGGGACGCCCGGGTCTTCGCGGCGCGGGAGGCGCGGTGAGCGAGGCCCCCCCGCCGGCGCCGCTCCTGCAGGTCGACGGCGTGAGCGTCCGGTTCGGCGCGCTCGTCGCGCTGAGCCAGGTCAGCCTCGAGATCGCGCGCGGCGAGATCCTCGCCATCATCGGCCCCAACGGCGCCGGCAAGACCACGCTGCTCAACGTGGTCAGCGGCTTCTACCATCCGTACGAGGGGCGCATCGTGTTCGAGGGCGAGGACCGCACGCGCCTGCGCCCGTACGAGGTCGCCGCGCTCGGCGTCGCCCGCACCTTCCAGAACGTCGCGCTGTTCAAGGGCATGAGCGTGCTCGACAACATCATGACCGGACGGCTGCTCAAGATGCGGGGGAGCTTCCTCCTCGAGGCGCTCTACTGGGGCCCGGCGCGGCGGCAGGAGCTCGAGCACCGGGCCTTCGTCGAGCGCGTCATCGACTTCCTCGAGATCCAGGCGATCCGCAAGACGGCCGCCGGCCGCCTGCCGTACGGGCTGCAGAAGCGGGTGGAGCTGGCCCGCGCGCTGGCCGCCGAGCCGAAGCTCCTCCTGCTCGACGAGCCGATGGCCGGCATGAACGTCGAGGAGAAGGAGGACATGAGCCGCTTCGTCCTCGACGTCAACAGCGAGTTCGGCACGACGATCGCGCTCATCGAGCACGACATGGGCGTGGTGATGGACATCTCGGACCGGGTCGTGGTCCTGGACTACGGCCGCAAGATCGCGGACGGGCCGCCCGAGCAGGTCCGCAAGGACGCGGCCGTGGTCGACGCGTACCTGGGCGTGAGCCATGACTGAGCTCCTCTGGGCGGTCGCCGTCGCGCCGTTCAAGGACATGGCCGGCTCACCGGCGTTCTTCGTCGAGGTCGTGCTCGGCGGAATCTTCACCGGGCTGATGTACTCGCTGGTCGCGCTCGGCTTCGTCCTCATCTTCAAGGCCTCGGGCGTGTTCAACTTCGCCCAGGGCGTCATGGTCCTGTTCGCCGCGCTGACGCTCGTCGGCCTCATGGAGCGGGGCGCACCCGTCGTCCTCGCCCTCGTCCTGACGACGGCGGTGATGGTGGTGCTCGCGTTCGCGATCGAGCGGATCGTGCTGCGCCCGCTCGTGAACCAGGAGCACATCATCCTGTTCATGGCCACGATCGGGCTCAACTTCTTCCTCGAGGGCTTCGGCGAGATGGCCTGGGGCGCCAACGTCAAGAAGCTCGACATCGGGATCCCCGATCGGTCGTTCATCGTGTCGGGCGTGCAGATCAACGAGCTGGAGCTGACCGCGGCGCTGACCTCGGCCGTCCTGGTCGTGATCCTCGCGGTCTTCTTCCACCGCACGCGCATCGGCCGGGCGCTCCGCGCCGTGGCCGACGACCACGAGGCGGCCCTCTCGGTCGGCATTTCGCTCACGACGATCTGGGTCGTCGTGTGGTCCGTCGCGGGGCTGGTCGCGATCGTCGCCGGCATCATGTGGGGCGCGAAGAGCGGCGTGCAGTTCAGCCTCTCGCTCATCGCGCTGAAGGCGCTGCCCGTGCTGATCCTGGGCGGCTTCACCTCGGTGCCGGGCGCGATCGTCGGCGGGCTGATCATCGGGGTCGGCGAGAAGCTGGGCGAGGTCTACTGGGGGCCGCTGGTCGGCGGCGCCATCGAGAACTGGTTCGCGTACGTCGTGGCGCTCGCCTTCCTGCTCGTCCGGCCCCAGGGCCTCTTCGGCGAGAAGATCATCGAGAGGGTGTGAGCCCGTGATCTATCGCGAGGCGGGGCAGTTCAAGACGACCTACGGCGCCGACCAGGCGGTCTTCCCGATCCGGCAGGATCGGTGGTTCGTCCTGGTCGTCGTGGCCGCCGCGTTCGTCGTGCCGCCGCTCGTCGCCGACGAGTACTGGCTGCAGGCGGTGCTGATCCCCCTCCTCGTCTACGCGCTCGCCGCGATCGGCCTGAACCTCCTCACCGGCTACGCCGGGCAGCTCTCGCTCGGCACGGGGGGGTTCATGGCGGTCGGCGCCTACTCGGCGTTCAAGCTCACGACCGCGTTCCCGCAGGTGAACATCATCCTCGTGTTCCTGCTGTCGGGGCTCGTCGCGGCCGGCGTCGGGCTCGTCTTCGGCATCCCGTCGCTCAGGATCAAGGGCTTCTACCTCGCCGTCGCGACGCTCGCCGCCCAGTTCTTCCTCATCTGGCTCTTCAACAAGGTGCCCTGGTTCGTCAACTACGCGTCCTCGGGCACCATCACGGCCCCGAACCGCACGGTGCTCGGGGTGCTCGTCACCGGCCCGAACGCCACGGCACCGATGCGGTACCTGGTGGCCCTGGGCCTGGTCGCCGCCGGCGCCCTGGTCGCCAAGAACCTCGTCCGCGGGCGGATCGGCCGGTCGTGGATGGCGATCCGCGACCGGGACATCGCCGCCGAGATCATCGGGGTCCGCCCGCTCCAAACGAAGCTCCTGGCGTTCGGGATCAGCTCGTTCTACTGCGGCGTGGCCGGCGCCGAGCTGGTCTTCCTGTTCCTCGGCAGCGCGGAGACGCTCGCGTTCGACATCACCCAGTCGTTCCTCGTGCTGTTCATGGTCATCATCGGCGGCCTCGGGAGCATCCTGGGGTCGTTCCTGGGGGCGGCGTTCATCATCCTGGTGCCCATCTCCCTGACCAACGCGCCCCACGCCGTCGGGCTGACGCTGCCGGTGGCGCTGCTGAAGCAGTTCGAGCTGATGATTTTCGGCGGCCTCATTCTGTTTTTCCTGATCGTCGAGCCACATGGTCTGGCGCGGCTCTGGCAGATCGGCAAGGAGAAGCTGCGCCTGTGGCCGTTCCCTCACTAACCCGAGAGGAGGCAACATGAACGCGAAACGACTCCTGATCGTCCTGCTGGCGACGGCCGTCGTCGCCGGGCCGATGGCGACGGCCGCGCTGGCGCAGGACAAGACCGTCTACATCCCGCTGCTCGTGTACCGGACCGGGCCGTACGCGCCGAGCGGTATCCCGAACGCGAACGGCTTCAACGACTACTTCAACCTCCTCAACGAGCGGGACGGCGGCATCAACGGCGTCAAGATCGCCTTCGAAGAGTGCGAGATGCAGTACGACACCAAGCAGGGCGTCGAGTGCTACGAGCGCCTGAAGGGCAAGGCGGTCCTCGTCAATCCCTTCAGCACGGGGATCACCTATCAGCTCATCCCCAAGGCCCCCGTGGACAAGGTGGTCATGCACTCCATGGGGTACGGCATGACGGCCTCGGCTGACGGCCGCTGGTTCCCCTGGGTCTTCAACTTCCCGATGACGTACTGGAGCCAGGCCTCGGCCTTCATCAAGTACGTCGGCGCGCAGGAAGGCGGCCTGGACAAGCTGAAAGGCAAGAAGATCGTCCACGTCTACCACAACAGCCCCTACGGCAAGGAGGCCAACCCCACCCTCGAGACCCTCGCCCGGAAGTTCGGCTTCGAGCTGACACTCCTCGCTGTGGACCACCCGGGCCAGGAGCAGAAGGCGACGTGGCTCCAGATCCGCCGGATCAACCCCGACTGGATCTATCTCTCCGGTTGGGGCGTCATGAACCAGGTGGCGGTGAAGGAGGCGGCCGCCATCGGCTACAAGATGGACCATATGGTCGGTAACTGGTGGTCGGGCAGCGAGTCCGACGTGGTCGCTGCCGCCGATGGCGCCAAGGGCTTCAAGTCGATGACCTTCCACGCCGCCGGCCCGGGCTTCGGCGTGCACAAGGACATGATCAAGTACCTCTACGACAAGGGGAAGGGCGCCGCGAAGAGAGAAGCGATCGGGGAGGTCTACCACAACCGCGGCATGATCAACGCCATGCTGAACACGGAGTCGATCCGCACGGCCATGGCGAAGTTCGGCAACAAGCCGCTCACCGGGGAGCAGGTCCGCTGGGGGTTCGAGAACCTGAACCTCACCGAGCAACGCCTGGCGCAGCTCGGCATGAAGGACATGATGCAGCCGCTCCGGGTGACCTGCGAGAACCACGAGAGCAACGGCAAGGCCGCGGTCCAGCAGTGGGACGGCAAGAAGTGGACCCTGGTCTCCGACTGGATCGAGCCCATGCGCGAGGTGGTGCGGCCGAACCTCGAGGTCGCGGCCGTGCAGGAGGGCAAGAAACTCGGCTACACGATGCGCGACTGCTCGAAGGAGCGATAGTGACCGGACCGCTGCTGTCGGTCGCCAACATCGAGGTGATCTACGACCACGTGATCCTCGTGTTGAAGGGCGTGTCGCTGCGGGTCCCCGAGGGGGGCATCGTCGCCCTCCTCGGGGCCAACGGCGCGGGCAAGAGCACCACGCTCAAGTCGATCTCCGGGCTCCTCCGCACGGAGCGCGGCGACGTGACGAAGGGCTCGATCGAGCTCCGCGGGCAGCCCATCCACCGGAAGAACCCGGCGGAGGTGGTCCGGCGCGGCGTCGTGCAGGTGATGGAGGGGCGCCACGTCTTCGAGCACCTCAGCGTCGAGGAGAACCTGCTGACCGGCGCGTACACCCGCCGCGACGGCGCGGCGGCTCGGCAGGACCTCGAGCTGGTGTACCGCTACTTCCCCCGCCTCGCCGAGCGGCGCGGGGCCCAGGCGGGTTACGTCTCGGGCGGCGAGCAGCAGATGCTCGCCATCGGCCGCGCGCTGATGGCGCGCCCCAAGCTGATGCTCCTCGACGAGCCCTCGATGGGCCTGGCGCCGATGCTGGTCGCCGAGATCTTCGACATCGTGGCCCGGATGAACCGCGAGGAGGGCGTGGCGGTGCTGCTGGCCGAGCAGAACGCGCCGATGGCGCTCCGCACCGCGCAGTACGGCTACGTGATGGAGAACGGCCGGATCGTGCTCGACGGCGACGCCAAAGCGCTCAGCGAGAACGAGGACGTCAAGGAGTTCTACCTCGGCCTCTCCGGCGTCGGGCAGCGCAAGAGCTACCGCGACGGCAAGCACTACCGGCGGCGGAAGCGGTGGCTGTCGTGAGCGCGCTGCTGGAGATCCGCGACGTCTCGAAGGCCTTCGGCGGCGTCCAGGCCGTGACGGGCGTGAGCCTCGACGTGCAGAAGGGCGAGATCCTCTCGGTCATCGGCCCCAACGGCGCCGGCAAGACGACGCTGCTCAACATGATCAGCGGCTTCTACCACCCCGACACGGGCCGCATCGCGCTCGGGGGGCGGGACGTCACGCGCCTGGCGCCGAGCCGGGTCGCGGAGCTGGGCGTGGCGCGGACCTTCCAGAACATCGCCCTCTTCAAGGGCATGAGCGTCCTCGACAACCTGATGCTCGGCCGTCACGTCCGCATGACGTCGGGCGTGCTGAAGTCGTTCGTCTACTGGGGGCTCGCGCAGCGGGAGGAGATCACGCACCGCAAGCGCGTCGAGGACATCATCGACTTCCTCAAGATCCAGGATCTGCGCCGGCGCCCGTGCGGCTCGCTCGCCTACGGCCTGCAGAAGCGCGTGGAGCTCGGGCGCGCGCTGGCGCTGGACCCGGAGGCCCTGCTCCTCGACGAGCCCATGGGCGGGTGCAACCACGAGGAGAAGGAGGACATGGCGCGGTTCGTGCTCGACGTCAACGAGGAGTGGGGCGTGACCATCGTCCTCATCGAGCACGACATGGGCGTGGTCATGGACATCTCCGACCGCGTGGCGGTGCTCGACATGGGGGCGAAGATCGCCGAAGGCACGCCGGACGAGGTGCGGGCCGACCCCCTCGTCATCCACGCGTACCTCGGGGAGGCCAAGACGCCCGGCAACGGAGGCCCGCGTGGCTGAGCCGGACACCCTGCCGCAGCTGCTCGAGCGGAACGCCCGGATGCACCGCGACCGGACCGCCACACGGGAGAAGGATCGCGGCATCTGGCAGTCCCAGACCTGGGGGCAGTACCGCGACCAGGTGCGCGACTTCGCGCTGGGCCTGGCCGCGCTCGGCCTGCGGCGCGGGGAGAAGCTGTCGGTCATCGGGGACAACCGCCCGCGCCTGTACGCCGCGCAGGTCGCCGCCCAGTGCCTCGGCGGCGTCGCGGTGCCGGTGTACCAGGACTCGATCGCGAAGGAGCTGGCCTGGGTCTGGAACCACGCCGAGGTCGCGGTGATCGTGGCCGAGGACCAGGAGCAGGTGGACAAGGTCCTGACGCTCCGCGACGAGCTGCCGGCGCTCCGGCTCGTGGTCTACGACGACCCGCGCGGGATGCTCCAGTACCGTCACGCGTGGCTCCGATCCTTCGAGGAGGTCGAGGAGCTCGGCCGGAAGTTCGGCGCCGAGCATTCGGGGCACTTCGAGGCCGAGGTCGAGCAGGGGCGGGCCGAGGACGTCGCGATGATCATCTACACGTCGGGGACGACGGGCGTGCCGAAGGGCGCGATGCTCACCCACGCGAACGCGATCGGCACGGCCCGGGCCTTCACGCGCGCCGAAGACATCCGCCCGGGGGACGAGTGGCTCGCGTACCTGCCCATGGCCTGGGTCGGCGACGCGTTCTACACGCTCGTGCTGAGCCTCTACGTGGGCTTCGCGTGCAGCTGCCCCGAGAGCCCGGAGACGGTGCAGCGCGACCTCCGCGAGCTGGGGCCCACGACGGTGCTCGCCCCGCCGCGCATCTGGGAGAACATGCTGACGTCGGTGCAGGTGCGGACGGCCGACTCCACGCGGCTCAAGCGCTGGGTGTTCGAGCGCGCCCGCGCCGCCGCGGAGCGCGCCGAGATCCTGCGTACCGACGGCACGCGGGTGCCGCTCGGGCTGCGCCTGGCGTGCGCGCTCGGCGAGTTCTTCGTCTACGGACCGGTGCGCGACCAGCTCGGCCTGCGCCGCGCCCGCTGGTGCTATACCGGCGGCGCGCCGCTCGGGCCCGACACCTTCCGGTTCTTCCGCGCCTTCGGCATCAACCTCAAGCAGGTCTACGGCATCACCGAGGTGAACGGGCTCGTCTCGATCCAGCCCGATGCCGAGGCGAACCCCACGACGGTCGGCAAGTCGTGCCCCGGCATCGAGGTGCGGATCGCGGACAAGGGCGAGGTGCTGGTCCGGAGCGCGGGCGTCTTCAAGGGCTACTTCAAGAACGACGAGGCGACGCGTGAGGTGGTGAGCGGCGAGGGCTGGTACCGCACGGGCGACGCCGGGTTCCTCGACCCGCGCGGTCACCTGGTCATCATCGACCGCGCCAAGGACGTGGGCGCGCTCGCCGACGGCACGCCGTTCGCGCCCCAGTTCATCGAGAACAAGCTCAAGTACAGCCCGTACATCAGGGAAGTCGTCGCCTTCGGGCACGCGAAGCCCTTCGTCGCGGCCATGGTGGCCATCGACCTCGGCACCGTCGGCAACTGGGCCGAGCGGCGGGGGATCCCGTACACGAGCTACATGGACCTCTCCCAGAAGCCGGAGGTCCGCGAGCTCCTGCGGGACGAGATCCGCAAGAGCAACGCGACGCTCCCCGACGCCACGAAGATCCGGCGGTTCCTGCTGCTCACGAAGGACCTCGACGCCGACGACGCCGAGATGACGCGCACCCGGAAGGTCCGGCGCGGGTTCGTGGCCGAGAAGTACGCGCCCGTCGTGGACGCGTTCTACGCCGGGCGCGCCGAGGTCGAGCTCCGCACGGCCATCACCTACGAGGACGGCCGCCAGGCCAGCATCCAGTCCCGGGTCCGCATCGAGGACGTCGAGAGCCGTCAGGCGGAGGCGCTCGCCGATGTCTGAGGAGTTCGGCTTCTTCCTCCTGCTCCTCTCCAACGGTGTGCTGATCGGGCTCATGTACTCGTTGATCGCGCTCGGCTTCGTCCTCGTCTACAAGGCCACCGACGCGATCAACTTCGCCCAGGGCGAGTTCGTAATGATCGCGGGCTTCGTGGTCGTCGCCTGCCTGTACCTGTACGGGGTGCCCCTCTGGCCCTCGCTCGCGATCGGCCTCGCCGCCATGATCGCGTTCGGCTTCGGGCTGGAGCGGGCGGTGCTGCGGAGGATGATCGGCCGGCCGATCATCGCGGTGGTCATGGCCACCATCGGGCTCGCCGCCGTCCTGCGCGGCCTGGGGCCCCTCCTGTGGGGCGCCGACACCAAGCCGCTCGTGCTGCCGATCGGCGACACCCCCATCGAGCTGGGGCCGATCCTGGTGCCCCCGATCCAGCTCCTGGGCGCCGCGGTCAGCCTCGTCTTCCTCGCCGTGTTCGCCTGGTTCTTCCTGAAGAGCCGCAAGGGCATCGCGATGCGCGCCGTCGCCGACAATCAGCAGGTCGCGATGGCCATGGGCATCAACGTGGAGCGCTACTTCGCCCTGGCGTGGGCCATGGCCGGCATCGTCTCGACGCTCGGCGGCGTGGTGTGGGGGAGCATGATCGGCGTCGACGTGCACCTCTCGCTCGTCGGGCTCAAGGTGTTCCCGGTCGTGATCCTGGGCGGGCTCGAGTCCATCCCCGGGGCGATCGTCGGCGGGCTCATCGTCGGCATCGTGGAGAACGTCGCCGCCGGGTACGTCGATCCCTGGGTGGGTGGAGGCACGAAGGACTTCGCGCCGTACGTCCTGATGATCCTGGCCCTGATGATCCGCCCGTACGGGATCTTCGGCCAGAAGATCATCGAGCGCGTATGATCCCGGCGACCGCGCGCGGCGCGCCGGGGTCCCGTGGGGTGGGGGGTGGCTCGACCACGCGGCACGCGCACGCATCACCCGTCGCGGCTGGGCTCCATCCGGGCGCGGGCGGTCCGGATTCTGCGCGGCGGGAACGGGTGTCGCCCCCCCCCACCCCGCGGGACCCCGGCGCGCCGCGCGCGAGCTGCGGGGTGGGGGGGGGCTCCACCACGCGCCCGGCGTGCGCAAGGCCCTTGGCGGCTGGGCTCCACCCGGGCGCGGGCGGTCCGTATTCTGCGCGGCGGGAACGGGTGTCGCCCCCCCCCACCCCGCAGGACCTCGCCGTGCCGCGCGCGAGCCGCGCAGCGGCGGAGCGAGCGCGCGTGTTGCGGGCGAGCACGCGCTCGATCGCCCAGGCGGAGAGCGGGATCCGGGGAGGCTCGGCCACGTGCCCGCTCGCGCCGGCGCCCTGGGGGGGGCGGGGTATCGAGACCCGTTCCCGCCGCGGCGTGCGCGGGCGCGACGCGTCCGGATGGAGCCCAGCCGCGACGGGTCAGGCGCACGCCGAGCGCGTGGTCGAGATGCCCCGCCCCCCCCGGGGCGCCGGCGCGGGGAGGCCCGCGTGATCCATCGGGAGTGCGGCGTGCTCAAGACCACGTACCAGGCCGACATGGCCCTGTACCCGCTGCCGATCGCGCGGTGGACGGTCGCGGCGATCGCGGTCTTCATGTTCGCGGTCCTGCCGTTCAGCGTCCACGAGTACTACCTGTCCATCGTCAACCTCGTCTCGATCGCCGTCGTCGGCGCGCTCGGGCTCAACATCCTCGTCGGCTACACGGGCCAGATCTCCATCGGCCACGGCGCCTTCATGTCGGTCGGGGCCTACACGGCGGCGAATTTCGCCGTGCGCCTGGGCTGGCCGTGGCCGGTGAACCTGGCGCTCGGCGGCCTCATGGCCGCGATGGTCGGGGCGATCGTCGGGATCCCCTCGCTCAGGATCAAGGGGCTCTACCTCGCGATCGCCACCCTGGCCGGCCAGCTCATCATCGAGTGGCTCATCAACCACGTGACGTTCATCAGCGGCGGCGTCCAGGCGTCGATCGCCGTGTCGCGGCCCGAGCTCTTCGGCTACGTGATCGACTCCCACCGGGAGATGTACTTCTTCCTGCTGTTCTTCGTCGTGCTCGCCGTCATCGGCACGCTGAACCTGGTGCGGAGCCGCATCGGACGCGCGTTCATCGCCATCCGCGACCACGACATCGCCGCCGAGATCATCGGGATCAACATCTTCCGCTACAAGGTCCTGGCCTTCGCCGTCTCGTCCTTCTACGCCGGCGTGACCGGCGTCCTCTACACCTATTTCCTCGGGATCGCCAACTACGAGCAGTTCCAGATCGTGACGTCGATCGATTACCTGGCGATGATCATCGTCGGCGGGCTCGGCTCGGTGCTCGGCTCGATCTTCGGGGCCGTCTTCATCACGCTGCTGCCGATCGGGATCCGGTACGCCATGGAGGCGTTCGGGGGCCTGATCTTCACGCAGGCGCAGGTGCTCAACATCATCCCGAACCTCCGGCTGATCCTCTTCGGCGCCCTGATCGTGTTCTTCCTCGTCGTGGAGCCCGAGGGACTCAACCGGCTGTGGCGGAACATCCGGAACTACTTCCGTGTCTGGCCCTTCGCGTACTGAGCGTGCGCGAGAAAAGGAGAGCGCCCATGAGACATGACCTCGCAGTCCTGGCAGCGCTGGTGTTCGCGGCGGGCGTGGTGTTCGGCGGCGCGCCGCCCGCGCAGGCGGCCGACGAGATCGTCATCGGGCTGCAGTGCGACCGCACGGGAGCGACGCAGGTGGTCGGCGTGAAGTGGTGTCCCGGCTACCACGACTACGTCGCGCTGGTGAACTCGAAGGGGGGTATCGAGGGGCACAAGATCCGGGTCGTCGAGATCGACCACGAGTACAAGGTGCCGCCGGCCGTCGAGGGCTACGAGCGGATGAAGAAGGAAGGCGCGGTGCTGATCGGTCTCTACGGCACGCCGCACACCTACGCGCTCACGCAGAAGCTGACGGAGGACCGGATCCCCGGGACCTCCCCGGGGTTCGGGCGCGCCGACGCGACGGACGGCACGAAGTACCCGTACGTCTTCCCGATCGCCGCGACGTACTGGTCGCAGGGGGCCGCGTCGGTCAAGTGGGCGAAGGATCAACTCGCCGGGCTCAAGGGCAAGAAGATCGCCTATCTCTTCTATGACAACCCGGCGGGGCGGGAGCCGATCGGGGTGCTCGAGGACCTGGCCGGCAAGGAGGGCTTCCAGCTCAAGACCTTCGCGGTGCCCCCGCCCGGGGTGGAGATGGGCGCCCAGGTGCTCGACATCGCCCAGCGCTACCGGGCCGACTTCGTGATCGCCCACCTGTTCGGCCGGTCGCCCTCGGTGTCGATCAAGGAGCTGAAGCGGGTGGGATATCCGCTGCGCAAGGTCGTCTCCTTCGTGTGGGGCTCGGCCGAGGCCGACATCCTCGCCGCGGGCGGGTTCGCGGTGGCGGAGGGGTACGCGGGGCTCCAGTTCGCGGGCGTCGGGACCGACCACCCCGTCCTGGACGAGATCCGCGCCATGTACAAGAAGCAGGGCAAGCAGCCCCCCGAGGAGATGGCGTCCACCGTCTACTACAACCGCGGCCCGTTCGTGGCGGCCGTCCACCTCGAGGCCATTCGCAACGCGCTCCGGGCCAAGAAGGGCGGCAAGATCACGGGCGAGGACGTGAAGAACGGCTTCGAGCGGATCAAGGGCCTCTCCCTCGCCGGCCTGGCGCCGCCCGACTTCACGCTGACGCCCACCGACCACGAGGGCGGCGGCTGGGTCCAGATCTGGCAGGTGAAGGGCGGCAAGTTCGTGAAGGCGGCCGACTGGTTCCGGGAGTACCGTGACGTGGTCCAGAAGCACGTGAAGGAAAGCAAGTAGGCCGAGCGCCCTCCCGCGGCGGCCCGTCGGGTCGCCGCGGGAGGGCCCGGCCGTGGGCGCCGCGATGCTCGCGCTGAACAACGTCGAGGTCATCTACGACGGGGTCATCCTCGTCCTCAAGGGCGTGTCGCTCACCGTCCGCGAGGGCGGCATCACCACCCTGCTCGGCGCCAACGGCGCCGGCAAGACCACCACGCTCAAGGCCGTCTCCGGCCTCCTGCGGGCCGAGCGCGGCGAGGTGACGAAGGGCACCATCGAGCTCGCCGGCCGGCGGCTGGACCGCCTGCCCCCCCACGAGGTCGTCGCCCGCGGCGTCGTCCAGGTCTTCGAGGGACGTCGGGTGTTCGAGCACCTCACGACCGACGAGAACCTGATCGCCGGCGCCCACGTCCAGCGGGAGCGGCGGCGGGTGGACGAGGGGATCGAGCGGGTCTACGCGTACTTCCCGCGCCTCAAGGAGCGGCACGCCGTCCAGGCGGGCTACCTCTCGGGCGGCGAGCAGCAGATGCTGGTCATCGGCCGCGCCCTGATGTCGAGCCCGCACGTCGTGCTGCTCGACGAGCCCTCGCTGGGCCTGGCGCCGATGCTCGTCGAGGAGATCTTCGGCATCGTCCAGCAGCTGAACCGCCAGGAGAAGCTGACCGTGCTGCTCGTCGAGCAGAACGCGACGCTCGCGCTGACCATCGCGGAGCACGGCTACGTGATGGAGAACGGCCGCATCGTGCTCGAGGGCACGGCGGAGGCGCTCCGGGAGAACGCCGACATCAAGGAGTTCTACCTGGGGCTCACGGAGGTCGGCGCCCGCAAGTCGTACCGGGACGTCAAGCACTACAAGCGCCGCAAGCGCTGGCTGAGCTGAGCCCGGCCATGGGCGCGCACGGCTTCACGGTCTACGACATGATCACGCGCGGCGCGGCGCTCCACGGCGACGCCCCCGCCGTCATCCAGGGCGAGCTGGTCGTGTCCTTCCGGGACTTCCAGCGACGCGTCGATGCGCTCGCCGGGGGCCTCACGGCCCTGGGTATCGCGGCAGGCGACCGGGTCTGCATGCTCGCCCAGAACGACGCCGCCTACCTCGACCTGTACGGCGCCTGCGCGCGCCAGGGCATCCTCGCCTACCCGATCAACTGGCGGCTCAGCGCGCAGGAGGTCGAGCGGGTGGTCGAGCGCGCCGGGCCGAAGATGATGGTGGTCGACACCAGCACGCTCGGCGTGGTGGCCGGCTGGCCGGAGAGCAAGAAGGCCGTCGCGCACTGGTATCAGCTCGGCGAGCCCGTGGGCGCGGGGTTCACGCCCTTCGCCACCCTGTACCGGGGCGCCGGCGGGGGCCCGGCGCCCGACGTCTCGCCCGATGCCCCGTTCGCCGCGATCTCCACCGCGGCGGTGGACGTCGTGCCGCGCGGCGCGGTGCTCACGCACGCCAACGTGCTCACGGCCAACCTCACCTCGATCGCCTGCATGGGCCTCGGCGCCTCGGACCGTTACCTCGTGGCGCTGCCGCTCTTCCACATCAGCGCCCTGGGCGCGACCCTGGCCCACCTGCACGCCGGCGCCGCCTGCGTGATCGTGTCGCGCTTCGACGCCGAGGAGGCCGTCCGGCTGATCGACCGCCACCGCATCGCGCACGTGTCGGACTTTCCGCCCGTGCTCGCCAGCCTGCTCGACGCGGCCCGCAAGCTGGGCAGCCGCCTGCCGAGCCTCAGACACGTGTCCGGTCTCGACGCGCCGCCGACCATCCAGCGGTTGCACGCGGAGACCGGCGCGCAGTTCTGGACGGGCTTCGGGCAGTCCGAGACGAGCGGATTCGTCACCATCCAGCGCGTCGCGGACAGACCGGGCGCCGCCGGCCGGCCCGTGCCCTTGTGCCGGGTGATGCTCGTCGACGACTACGACCGCGAGGTGCCCGTGGGCACGCCGGGGGAGATCCTCGTGCGCGGTCCGCTGGTCTTCCAGGGCTACTTCGGCCAGCCGGACGCGACGGCCCACACGTTCCGCAACGGCTGGCACCACACGGGCGACGTGGGACGCTTCGACGCCGACGGCTACCTCTATTACGTCAAGCGCAAGCCGGAGAAGGAGCTGATCAAGCCCGGCGGCGAGAACGTGTACCCGGCGGAGGTGGAGAGCGTCATCGTGCAGCTCCCGGGCGTGACCGGGGTGTGCGTCTACGGCATTCCGGACGCCCGCTGGGGCGAGGCCATCAAGGCCGTGCTCGAGGTGACGCCCGCCGGCCGGCACACCGCCCAGCAGGTGGGCGACTTCGTGGCGTCGAAGATCGCGCGCTTCAAGCGGCCCCACGCGATCGTGTTCACCGACGCGCTGCCGCGCACCGCGGACGGTGCGGTGGACCGGGACGCGGTGAAGGCCAGGTGGGGCGACGCCCCGTAGATGAAGATCTTCGACGCGCAGCACGAGCTGTTCCGGGCCTCGGTGCGGAGCTTTGTCGAGCGCGAGGTGGTGCCGCACGTCGAGGCGTGGGAGGCCGCGGGGCGCATCCCGAGGTCGATCTGGTCGCGCATGGGCGAGCTCGGTTTCCTCGGCGTCGAGTACGACGAGAAGTACGGCGGAGGCGGAGCGGACCTCCTGACGACGGTGGTCCTCCACGAGGAATGCGCCCGGTCGCGCTCGGGCTCGTTCGCGATGGCCGTCGGGGTCCACACCGACATGGCCTCGCCGCACCTCTACTGGACGGGCAGCGAGGCCCTCAAGGAGAAGTACCTGCCCGCCATCTGCCGCGGCGAGACGCTCACCGCGATCGCGGTGACCGAGCCGGGCGGTGGCAGCGACGTCGCGGCGATCCGCACCCGCGCCGTCCGCGACGGCGACGCCTGGGTCCTCAACGGGTCCAAGATGTTCATCACCAACGGCGCGACGGCCGACGTCTACTTCGTCGCCGCGCGCGTCGAGGCGGGCGACGCGGGCCGCCGCCACCGCGGCATCTCGATGTTCCTGGTCGAGCGCCACACGCCCGGCTTCACCGTCAGCCGCACGCTCGACAAGATGGGCATGCGCGCCTCGGACACCGCCGAGCTGTCGTTCCAGGACGTGCGGGTCCACGCCGACCACCTGCTCGGGCGCGAGGGTGTGGGCTTCTACGAGGTCATGCGGGTCTTCCAGCGCGAGCGGCTGGTGGCGGGGCTGCAGGCGGTGGCGATGGCCGGTCGCGCCCTCGAGGACACGATCGCGTACGTCCGGGAACGGCAGGCGTTCGGCGGGCCGCTCGCCGACAAGCAGGTCGTGCGCCACCGGATCGCCGATCTCGCCACCCTCATCGAGGCCGCGCGGTGGCTCACGTATGCCGCGTGTCTCAAGTACCAGGCCGGCGAGGAGGCCGTGCGCGAGATCTCGATGGTCAAGCTCTTCACGGCGGAGATGGTCAACCGGGTCGCCTACGAGTGCGTGCAGCTGCACGGCGGCTACGGCTACATGCGCGAGTACGCGATCGAGCGATTCGCGCGCGACGCGCGACTCATGCCCATCGGCGGCGGGACGAGCGAGATCATGCGAGAGATCATCGCCAAGCAGCTCCTCTGAGCGCGCCGGACTTCGTCGCGGTCGGCCACGTCACGCTGGACCGGTTCGGCGGGATCACACGTCCCGGCGGGGCCGCGCTCTACGCCGCCGTGGCGGCCCACCGGCTCGGCCTCGCCGTCGGCCTCCTGACGAGCCACGGCGAGGACTTCCCGCTCGACGCGATCCCGCCGCAGATCGAGGTCGTCACGGTGGCGGCGGGCGCGACGACGGTCTTCGAGCACGGCGCGCGCGACGGGGCGCGCACGCTCCTCGCGCGTGCCTGC
>Ga0209751_10001445_pt1 | contig 24461 bp, 23 predicted proteins | sample RifCSP13_1_FD_184019 | JGI IMG/M metagenome (GOLD analysis project Ga0209751, IMG submission 184019) | Soil microbial communities from Rifle, Colorado - Rifle CSP2_sed 13_1 (SPAdes) (version 2) | ecosystem: Environmental > Terrestrial > Deep subsurface > Rock core/Sediment | place: Rifle...
GCGCCGGGGAAGGGCTCCTTGAGCTTACCCCATATGTGGAAGACCCGGTTTGGGGCTTGGCCGAGGAAGAGCAGGCCGATTTCTATCCGGGATTGTGGGAGCAGGAGATTTGGGATGGGGGTCGATTTGGCATCCCCGCCCAACGGACGGCTCAACTCCTGTATTACAACCTCTCCTGGGCAAAAGAGCTTGGATTTACCCGCCCTCCCAGCACTTCAAGCCAGTTCCGTCGCCAGGCCTGCGCAGCCGCAAGCGCTCTCTCGGACGACGGCGATAGCGCTAACGATGGCGCCGGCGGGCTGATCATTTCGACCGATTACAACGCGATCCTGAACTGGATTTTTGCCTTCGATGGCGAGGTGGTCGGTTCGCGAGGCAGCCGCTATCGATTCAATACCCCCGAGGCCCAGGCTGCTTTTACCTTTTTGCGCGTATTGTACGATGAAGGCTGCGCCTGGCTGAGCGAGCAGGAGATTCCCGAGCTGGATTTTGTCGGCCGCCTGGGATTATTTTCAATCGGCAGCGCAGCCGGCATCCCCGCCCAGGAGGCAGCATTTGCCGACCTCGGCAGCCGGGACGAATGGACGGTCATCCCATTCCCTTCGGGGAGCAGCGAAGCTTCCATCGTTGCCTACGGACCTTCTTTCATGGTGTTCCAATCCGGTTCAAACAGGCAGTTGGCGAGTTGGCTGCTGATCAAATGGCTGACCAGTCCCGAATCCCAGGCCCACATCGCCCAGGCCAGCGCGCATTTCCCTGTCAGGGTTTCCAGCCTGGATGCGATGGACTTGTTACCACGAACTTACCCACAATGGAATGTGGCCGCCAGCTTCCTCTCTTCTGCCAGTCCTGAGCCGCCCTTTGAATCCTGGCAGACTGTGCGCTGGGCGGTCGGCGATGCGGCCACGCAGCTATTTCGTTTTTACTTTGAGGTCGATCAGGTGCCCCAATTGATCAGACTGCTGGATGAAACTGCCAACGACCTGGACGATTCGTTCCCCTGATTCGCACATTGCCAACCAGAGGCTTTTTCATGTCTGTGCGGTACAATCCAGTTGTCAAAACCTGGTTAATAGCCTTCAGATAAACTGGTATGAATGTCCTGCAGGTTCCCCTAATAACGCCCGTATATTAACAAACCTGCGGGACGTTTTGCAGCAAAGAGATTGGCTCATTTCAGCGAAAATCGATATGATGTATGACCTGCCGACTGTGACGATCTATACAGACGGCGCCTGTGACCCGAATCCGGGGCCAGGCGGCTGGGCCGCGCTCCTGCGTTACGGCCGGCACGAGAAAATCCTGACCGGCTCCGAACCGCAGGCGACGAATAACCGCATGGAGCTTACCGCTGCCGTGCAGGCCTTGCAGGCGCTCAAGCAAGCTTGCAGAATCGATTTTTACACCGACTCCGAATATCTGAAAAAAGGGATCACCGAATGGCTGCCGCGCTGGCGGGCGCGCCAGTGGCGGCGGAAAGGCGGCGCCCTTGCCAACGTTGATTTGTGGCGTCAGCTTGACGCTGCGGTCCAGCCTCACCAGATCGACTGGCATTGGGTGCGAGGTCACGCCGGAGACCAGGACAACCAGCGGGTGGATGATCTGGCGAGGCGGGCAATTCATGCGGCATAAACATTGATAAAAACGTCCCCCAGGTTACGCTCAAACAAGTCTGTGAGATCACAAACCTGCGGGACGTTCATAATAAGCCTGAAGGTCTTACACGGAGAAAAATATGACTGCATATGAATACATCCTGACCGAAGAACACGAGCGGGTTGGGCTGGTGCGCCTCAACCGCCCTAAGGCGCTGAACGCTCTGAACCATGATTTGCTCACCGAGTTAATGCAGGCCCTGGCTGAGTTCGACGCTGACACGACTATCGGCGCCATGGTGATTACCGGGGACGAGCGCGCTTTTGCTGCCGGAGCGGACATCAAGGAGATGGCTGAGGCCTCCGCTGTCAAGATGCTCACTGTCGATCATATCGCCCCTTTTGATCGCATTCAGTCTATCACTAAACCGATAATCGCCGCCGTCTCTGGCTGGTGCCTGGGAGGCGGCAACGAGCTGGCCTTATCGTGCGATATGATTGTCGCTTCTGAGACCGCTCGCTTCGGACAACCCGAGATAAACCTGGGCGTGATCCCGGGCGCCGGCGGCACCCAGCGCCTGACCAGAGCGGTGGGAAAAGCGCTGGCCATGGAGATGGTGCTCAACAATCGCACGCTCAGCGCAGATGAAGCGCAGCAGTTCGGGCTGGTCAACCGGGTAGTGCCGGTAGAGCGCTACCTTGAAGAGGCGCTGAATCTGGCAGCAGAAATCGCCGCCCGCGCCCCCCTGGCAGTGCGCCTGGGCAAAGAAGCGGTCAACCGGGCTTTCGAATCGTTCCTGGCGGATGGATTGGCGGACGAACGAAGGTCGTTTTACTTCCTGTTTTCAAGCGCTGACCAAAAAGAGGGCATGGCAGCCTTCCTGGAAAAGCGCCAACCGGAGTGGAAAGGGGAATAACCTGTTGACATTTTCTGTTTCACGGGTACAATCATGCTAACAAGACCTTTTCATCCGTTTCTGATTAAAAGGAGCCCTACCATGAGATTAAAAAAAGCAGCTTTCACCATCTTGATTATCATTCTTACGTTATCCGTCATGGCCCCCGGGCTCAACTCCCCTGGATTCTTCAGTCTTAGGCAAGGTCAGACAGTGGAATTCACAGCCGGGCGAGCGGGGATAACTTTTACTTCGAGCTCCTTTAACGGCACAGTAAAGGTTACGCGCAAATCTACCAGCAAAGTACCAGGAGAGGAAAAGCCAAAATTTGCCTATAACCTGCTGGATGTGCGCCTGACCGACCGGAGCGGAAATACAATCACTCATGTGCTCGGATCGGTGTATGTTTTCTTCAAAGTCAGGCCAAAAGATGTGCGCCTCTGGGAACAAGGGCAGCTCTCGATTTACTTATACGACACCTGGAAAAAGGAATGGGTCCCTTGCAATACCTTTGCAGTGCAAAATGGCTCCATTTCTAACCTGGCTTGCCGCATCCGTGTTTTCGGACTGTATGGACTCGCTCGCAAGTAAACCTCTCAAAGGGAAAACAACGGAATAGGTCTCTTGCGTGCTGCAACACGCGCAGAGACCTTTTTCCGACTTTTCGTCTCGTCGTTTGGCTTTACGCTTCTTTATAAGCGGGCAACTCCACCCAAAATGTGGAGCCTTTCCCCAACTGGCTGGTCACGCCTATTCTCCCTGAATGCACCTCGGCGATCGATTTGGCGATTGGCAAGCCAAGCCCGCTCCCCTGAGGCGGTCCGAACCGCGGGCGAGTCGCTTCCACACGATAAAATCGCTCAAATATGTGCGGTAGCTGCGCCGCGGCAATCCCAAAACCGCTATCTTTCACCCGCAAGCAAACCGTTTCAGCGCTCTCGCCGGCATCCAGGCAAAGCTCAACGCTGCCGCCCTGCGAGGTATATTTGATTGCGTTGTCAACCAGGTTGTACAGCATTCTGCGCAACTGGTCCTCATTCCCTAATACCATTGGCAGATCCGGCGTTATTTTTGAATGCAAGGTGATTCCCGATCGCTCGGCCCGAACTTTGAATAATTCGTACGCTTCGCTGGTGACCCCCGCCAGATCAACCGGGAGGTGTTGCCTGGCTACGAGACCGGCTTCAATGCGCGAGAGATCGAGCAGATCGTTCACCATGTGGCTCAACCGGTCAACTTCGCTCTCAATCTCAGCCAGGAACTGATCGGTGACCGGGGGGTCCTCCAGCGCGCCATCCCGCAATGCTTCAACACGCAGCTTTATTGAAGTCAGTGGTGTGCGTAACTCGTGGCTGGCATTGGCGACAAACGACCTGAGCTCATTCACATGGGTTTGGAGGCGAGCAGCCATATTATTAAAAGCTTCCGCAAGGCGGTTCAATTCATACGGCACCGCAGGGGCTTTGACACGAGCGCTGAGGTCTCCTCGCGAGATGGTGTCGGCGGTTCGCATGATGTTCCCAATTGGCTCTGCCAAGTTGCGGGATAACAGGAAGCCCATCGCGCTCATCGCCAGCGCGATCAGCAAGGCAGCGGCAATCAACAGGCCAAAAGATCGCCAGCTAGAAGTCAAGGCCAGTTCCAAGGGGATATCCAGGCGGAGCACTCCATACAATTGATCATCCTCGGCAATCCGAACAAGCAAAAAAATTGTTCTATCACCCCTTTCATATGAACGGACCAGATTGCCCTGTTCAAAACTTCCCTGGAGTGCCTGCCATAGCTCGGGCGTTATCTCCGCATCGGCTGGTGATGGTAAAACGCCGGAGCCATCCACCACTGCTTCACCGCTCGACAGGTAAATCGTATAATGAACGTCGGGATGATCCCCCAAAGAGCGTGTAACCACGCTCTCAATTTCCACTGCGGATGCCTGTCCTTGCTGGTAAGCCGCCAGAGGCCCGTCTAGATCGCTTGCCAGGACAACTGCTATATCTTCATAATAATGTTCTATCTGATTGCGGACAGCGTTAAATATAATATTGCCGGAATATATCGATAACAGAGCGATGCTGATCAGCGAAACCACGAGGTGGGAAAGGATCAGGCGCGCCTGTATGGTGCGGGGTAGGAAGATACTCATATAAACCTATGGATATACTTTTTCACCTTCCGCACCCACGACCCTGCGCCAGCGCTAGGCCAGCTCCTCGGGACCCGCGAAGCGATAGCCATGGCCCCGAACTGTCTGGATATAACGCGGGCTGGCTGGATCTTCTTCGACTTTCAAACGCAGCCAGCGGACGTGCACATCCAGGGTGCGCGGATCTCCTATCCAATCGTCTCCCCATACCTCAGATAGCAGCTCTTCTCGGCTCAAAGCGCGCCCGGCGTTTTTCATCAAAATCGACAGCAGATCAAACTCGCGCGCGGATAGTTGCATCTCATTCTCGTTCTTGAAAACACGCCTCGACACCGGGTCCAGGGTTAAATTGCCCACTGTTGAGGCTTGAAATTGGGTGGTCTGGCGATCCAATTCCACCCGGCGAAGGATCGAGCGGATGCGCGCCAGCAGCTCGCGGAATGAGAAAGGCTTGGCCAGGTAATCGTCTGCACCAACCTCCAGGCCAAGCACGCGGTCTATCTCCTCGCCTCGGGCAGTGAGCATGATGACCGGAATCGTGCTGGTAGCGCGCACCCGCCGGCAAACTTCCAAACCGCTCATACCCGGCAGCATGATATCCAGGACAATCAGGTCTGGCTCAAACTTATCTACTTCCTGGAGAGCGGCGGCGCCATCACCGACTGCCTTCACTTCGAATCCTTCCCGCCGCAGGCTGTATGTCAGCGAGTCTGTGATTAATGGTTCGTCGTCAACGAGCAATATCCGGGTCAAACTCCACCTCCGCGGTACTTGCTGGATATAGCGAATCATCAATGATTGATTAACGTGAATGCACAACAAAGTTTAACATAACCCTGGTTAAGCCTTGATTAAGGCATTGGTCCCAGGCATATCTTTTTCCCAACTTTTTGTACCTGAAGTTATGAGACTCTCTTTAAGCGCTGCAATATTGTTAACGCAAGTAAATCTTATCACATAAATATCGGGGCTTTCCAGCGTAACTCCTGGAAAATTTCATTTTACTTACTGCGTGGAGAGCTAAAAACAAGTGCCGGATAGGCCATCCTCGGAGCCAGGAAGCTCAAGATCGCGCTGGCTTGTGTCCAATTTCACTCGGGTATAAAATAATCATACAGGTTGGTGGGGCAGGTTACCAGAGTGGTTCAATCCATGAATATCAAAAAGTTTTTCCGTCAGGATTCAGTCCGCAGAGCTGCCCTGGTTCAGGGTTTTGTCGTTCCCGATACCTCGCGCTGTGTGCAGTGTGGCATCTGTTCGTATAACTGTCCGATCAACATCGATGTGCGTAGACATGCCTGGTTGGGCATACCGGTCAAAGACAGCCACTGCCTGACTTGCGGCGAATGCGTCGCCCGCTGCCCGCGTGGCGTGCTCTCTTTCGAGCGGACCAATTTGTTTGCAGAACAGGCGGATGTATCAGGAGAGGCTTGATATGCGGCGTTACGTGATCGTTGGCAGCGGAGCAGCTGGCATCTCAGCCATCGAGACCATCCGCAAATTAGACCCGAGCGGGGAGATTACTCTGATAAGCGATGAGATGCACAATTACTACTCGCGCCCGGGCCTGGCCTACTACCTGACTGGCGAGCTGGCTGAGGAATATTTATTTCCATTCTCAAGGAACGATTTCAAAAATCTGAAACTGTGCCATCTCCAAGCCAGAGTTGTGAGCATCAATCCAGATGAACATCAGGTATGGCTGAACACCGGAAAATCATTGATCTATGATCGCCTGCTGATCGCCGTCGGCGCCTCTGCGGTAGGCTTGAATATCCCCGGTGACAACCTCGCAGGCGTGGTCAAGCTCGACAATCTGGATGATGCTCGCCAGATCATCCGCCTGGCGCGTAAGGCGCGCGCTGCGATCGTGGTTGGCGGCGGAATCACAGCCCTGGAAATCGTAGAGGGATTGCTCGCCCGTGGGGTGAGAACGCATTTCTTATTGCGCGGTGAGACCTATTGGAGCAATGTGCTGGACCGGGTCGAGTCCGGCATCGTCCTGCACAGGCTGCAAGAAGAAGGGGTGAAGATCCACTTCAACACGGAAATCGAAAAAATATTGGGAAATCGAGGCAAAGTGGCTGGCGTCCAAACCAGGGACGGCCGGCGCCTGGCGTGCGAAATCCTCGCATACGCCATTGGCGTCCGCCCGCGCATCGAACTGGCCCAGGCATCGAGTCTGAAAACAAATCGGGGGATCCTGGTTGACAGCCGGTTGTGCACGAGCGCCGCGGATATATTCGCCGCGGGAGACGTCGCCGAGGTATACGATCCACTTTCAGGTAAATCGGTGATTGACAGTCTCTGGGGACCAGCCAGGGATCAGGGCAGAATCGCGGGCGCCAATATGGCGGGAGTAGCGGCGCATTACTCCAAACCCATCCCTTTCAATGTCACCCGCCTGGCAAATCTGACCACAATGATTATCGGCACGGTCGGGAAGGGTATGGATAAAGATTTGGTTGGCATCGCCCGCGGCGACAGCGAAACCTGGCGTCGGCTGCCTGAGGCGATCGCGGCCCAATCCGATTTTGATGTCAACCGCTTGAGGATACTGGTGGGGCAGCGTAATTTGCTGGGCGCGATTGTGATGGGGGATCAATCGCTTTCCAAGGCGCTGCAGGACCTGATCGTCAACCAGGTGGATATTTCAGCGATTCGCGATAGGCTGCTGCAAGCTGGCGCCCCACTGGCAAACCTGGTAACCGATCTATATCTTAAGGTAAGAGAGAAGGATGCGCGTCCAGTCTACTAATCGCGAATTCTGGTACGCCGTTTTCGCGGTGCTCGGCATCACCACCGCCTATATGTTTGTGGTTCTGTGGTACGGGGGCGTTCCTCGCGCCAGGGAATTCTTTGGGCATTCGCTTGGCATCCTGGGTTTTCTGCTGATGCTGATGACAGAGACCCTTTATTCTCTGCGCAAGCGTAGCCGCAGGGCCAGATGGGGGCGCATGTCTTCCTGGCTGGAATTCCACATATTTACGGGATTGGTTGGACCATACCTGGTGTTGCTGCACACTTCCTGGAAATTCAACGGGTTGGCCGGCGTGGTTATGCTCTTGACCGTAGTGATCGTTGTGAGCGGCTTTATCGGTCGTTACATCTACACGGCTCTGCCCCGCACCGTTGACGGCGTCGAAGTGAAAACCGGCATGCTGGAAGCCGAAATCGCAGCGATCAACGCGGAGCTGTTAGACTGGCTGACCAGTCATCCTGAGGAGCGCATGCGATCTTTCGCCAGGCGTTTTTACTTCCGGTCGGCGCAATCTGGGAAGCCGCCGGGTCTCTTGTTTGGGCGTTCGTTGGATGAATGGCGCACCCGGTTCGCCTGGCTGCGTGAGATAAATAAGCTGGGCTTTCAAGCTAGCGCCCGGCTCGATAAGTTGAGGGCTTTGCTGCAGAGGCAGCGCTCTCTACAACGCCAGATTGCCTCCCTGGCAACGGCGCGCCGCATGTTGGCCCTCTGGCATGCGGTGCATATCCCTATCGGGATGGCGCTGTTTACCGCCGCGTTCGTTCACATCATCGCAGCGATCTATTATGCCACCCTGCTGCGCTGAAGCGATCGTTTCTCGCAGTTTGCTTGCATGACAGCTTGAAGCTTGGAAACGTATGACCCTATGAGACCAACTCGAATTGGTTGTCTTTCCGGCACTGGCATCATCGCTGCCCTGCTGACTTTGCTGATTATCACTGGGGTGGGGCTCGCCCGCGGAGGCGTGTTGTTCAGCCCCGGAGACTTGAATGCAGCCCAAAAAGACCAGGCGCTAGGGGGCGTTGCTACCCACGCAGAAACCGGGGGCCGCTGTGCAGCCTGTCACCCGGCCGTATGGGAGCAGGATACCATGACAGAGCGCTGCCTGGTCTGCCATAGCAATCTGCGTCAGAACGTGGAAAGTTTTCACGCGGTTATGCTGGCCGAAAGCCAAAATCTGCATTGTAAACATTGCCATACCGAACACCTCGGCGCTGAAGCTTCCTTGACCGTGATGCAAATGGAACGATTCCCGCACAACGACGCTTCGGGATTCTCTCTACAAAGCCACCAGCAAACCCGAGATGGAGTCCCCTTCTCGTGCGCCGATTGCCACGGGGCGGAGATCGCAAAATTTAAACCGAGTCGCTGCCTGGAATGTCACTGGGAATTCGAAAATGCCCGCATCGAATCCCATGCGGCTGACTTTGGCAACGATTGCCTGGCCTGCCACGATGGTCTTGATACCTATGGAGAAAGCTTTGAGCACGCCCAAACCTCTTTCCCTCTCGCGGGGGGACATGCAAATACCGGGTGCGCAGATTGCCACGCAGGCGCTCGCTCACTCGCCGATTTAAAAACTACCCGGCATGAGTGCGCCTTCTGCCACAATCACGAGGACCCCCATGCGGGCCAATTTGGCCGCGAATGCGCCGCCTGTCATACTCCGGAGGGTTGGGAAAACGCCACTTTCGACCATTCACTGGCAGCTTTTCAATTAACCGGCGCCCACGCTGGTGTGCAGTGCTCGCAGTGCCATCTGAACGAGCAATTTAAGGGTATTTCAGGACAATGCGCAGCCTGTCACCTCGATCCGAGCTTCCACGAGGGGGCGTTTGGACTGAATTGCGCCGGCTGCCACACCACCTCAGCCTGGGCGCCAGTAAAGTTTAAGCAGGCGCACGGGTTCCCGTTCGACCACGGGGCACCTGGCGAAAGCAGTTGCCGCACCTGCCACCCCAACGCGGTCAGTGAATATACTTGCTACGACTGTCACGAGCACAACCAGGGAAAGATTGAGAGCAAGCACCGTGAGGAAGGCATCCGGGATTTCAACGACTGCGTACGCTGCCATCCCACGGGCCGCGAAGAAGAGGGCGAGAACGATTGAAGTTGAGCAGCGCATTAACCGGCCAGCTAACCGGTTTCTGGAGCCGTCTGCTGATCCGCGTGTTCCCCGCTGACCTGGTCTGGTTTTGAGGGCGGCTGACCAAGATCAATCTGCTCTTCCATGCGTATCTGGCCGCGCAGGAAGGCCCCCTCTTCGGTGGCGAAAGCCGCCGTAACCACATCCCCCCAAACGCGCCCGCTGGAGCGCACCTCCACCTTCTCCGCCAGGATATCACCTCGCACCGCGCCGGCGACTATGACCGTTTTGGCGCGTATCTGGTTGCAGGTGACTCTACCGGTCTCGCCAACCACCAGCAAGCCGCGCAAATCAATGTCCCCCTCGAATGCTCCCTCAATACGAATGCCGCCGCTGCCGCTCAGGCTGCCTTTCCATACCACTCCTGGACCAAGCACCGAGGTGACCCGTTCCGGTGCCGCCTGGGTGCTGGATAAGGGTACAGTTTCTTCGCGTTTACGGAACATGCAGCGCTCCTTACTCTACCGGTTCGCTGATTCCAAGGATATTGTAACCCGAATCGACGTACAGGACCTCGCCTGTGGTTTTAGCCGCCAGGTCAGAACACAGGAATACCGCGCTGGCGCCAACATCTTCAATCGTAACGTTTTCGTGCAAGGGGGCAACCTCGGCAAACCTGCGATACATGGTTTTGAAGTGGGATACGCCCGCAGCCGATAACGTGCGGATCGGCCCCGCCGAAATTGCATTCACTCGCACTCCCTGCACCCCAAAATCATACGCCAGATAGCGAACCGAGGCTTCCAGGGCCGCCTTTGCCACCCCCATCACATTGTAATTCGGCGACACCTTCTCTGCGCCGTAGTAAGTAAGCGTCAGCATCGCGCCGCCCGGTCGAATGAAGGGTTGGAACGCCCGGGCGAGAGCTGTCAGAGAATAAACGCTGATGTCCATCGCCGTGTGAAAACCTGCCCGGCTGGTATTGTAATACGGGCCACTTAATTCCTCCCGGTTGGCAAACGCGACGGCATGCACCAGTATATCCACGTAGCCGAATACCTGCCTGGCCTTTTCCGCTAGGGCGGCAATTTGATCATCCGAAGTCACATCACATTTTTCCACAAAGTCGCACCCGATCTGCTCCGCCAGCGGCCTTACCCGTCTTTCCAGGTTTTCGCCAGCGTAACTGATGCCCAGCCTGGCGCCTTGCTCGTGGAAAGCTTTAGATATGCCCCAGGCGATGGAACGTTCGTTTGCAAGGCCAAAAATGATTGCAGTTTTTCCCTCCAACAAACCCATGGTTGCCTCCGCTGTGCGAATGATTTATCGATTAAGGAAATCCATTAAAGAACCATAATTCGTTCGTTGATCCACCTGCTTCATGCGAAACCTCCACGGCAGGCTTTTCCAGGGCTCTGGCACATTGTTTAACCCCACCCGGGGGCCAATAGTGACGCCGCTTTGATCGATAAATTGATCGTCCTCCACGAAGATTTCTGCCTTGCTGGAGCAACTATCGCTGCCATTCTGGCGCCCATCGATCCCCAAAGCCTGGCAGAGCTTTGCCGGTCCGTCTGTCCATCTTTGGGGAGGGTTATTCGCGCGGCGGGAGGCGATCGCTTCCAGCCCTTCGACAGGCAAAATCGCCCGGATCAACACCGCCGCCGGATAACCCTCCTCTTCGGTGACGAAATTCAGCATCCAATGCATGCCATAGGTAAAATAGACATACGCAACACCAGGGAGGCCATACATCACTTTGGTGCGCTGGGTAAACCCGGCCCTGGCGTGGCAGGCCAGGTCTTCCTCGCCGCGATACGCCTCGACCTCGCTGATGATCCCTGCCAGGCGCTGCCCGTTATCCACCCGTACCAGGCGCTTCCCTAAAAGCTCGCGGGCCACCTGCAGAGTGTTCCGGTGGTAAAACTCGCGCCCCAAATGCGTGGATTTTGGCATGCGGATATTGTACAATAAAACCGGGAACCTTGAGTAAGGAAGCCCTGTTTACCTGATGTGCTGGAGGCGGAAATGAACATCCGAGCCGATACTGGTCTGACATTTGACGATGTGCTGATGGTGCCCAAGCGATCCTCCATCCGCAGCCGTTCGCATGTCGATTCATCCACCTGGCTGGGGCCGGGCGTACGCTTGGAGATGCCCATCCTCAGCGCCAACATGGACACAGTGACCGAGGCGCCTATGGCGATCGCCATGGCGCAAAGCGGTGGGATGGGTATCATCCACAGGTTTATGCCCATCGATCGCCAGGCTGAGGCCGTCCGCAAGGTCAAGCGCGCCGAAAGCTTTCTTGTCGAGAACCCGCTAACCATCCATTCCGAGGCCAGCATAGATCAGGCTCGCCGTATCATGGCTGAGGCGGATATCGGGGGTCTGCGATCCGGCATGAGCTACGCCGGGGCAGCGACCATCCCAGAGTTGTGGGCGAAAGCAGAATTCATTCGCATCACCTCCGCCGGCCAGGCTGAATCCCAACCCCACGACGTCAAATTACTCTAAGGCGGGTTGAGAGGACCTGACAGGTTTCCGGAAGAGTCTGCTCTGGCAATTATTTGAAGGAAGCTGAACGGTCTTACCAGCAACTACTCCATAAAAACCTGTCAGGTCTGCTTTAAGTTGAGATCATTTGATGGGTTTGGTGGGAACTTCCCGCCGGAAGCGCGCGTCGCGATCCAGGGTCAGCCGCAGCCCTTCATTCAAGTTCATCCTGGGCTGGTAACCCAATTTCTCCCTCGCCAGGCCGATATTCGCGCACATGCGCGAGACTCCGGGGTCTGTGCGCGGGTTGTAGATGACTTCTGCCTTGCTGCCAGTCAACTCCAGCACCTGCTGGACGAGCTCGCGCACGCTGGTCTCCTTGCCGCTGCCCACATTGATGATCGAGCGGTTGATCCCCGGAGCCGTCGCGGCAGCAACCATGCCGCGCACCACGTCATCCAAAAACACATAATCCCGCGTTTGGGACCCCTGACCATGCACCACGATCGTGCCGTCCCGGGCTGCCTGGCGCAAAAAGTTGGGAATAACCGGCGGATGCGAAGCGGGTAAATGCTGCCCCGGTCCATAAGCGTTAAACACCCGCAGGCAAACTGTTTCCATCCCCCATTGAGCGCCGATCGTGCTGACATAATATTCCCCGGCAATTTTAGACACGGCGTATGGGGAGCGCGGGTTCGGGATAGCCGATTCCGATAAAGGCTGCTCGCCCTGGTCGCCATAGACCGCCCCCGAGGAGATGAAAACTACCCGGCGCACACCGACATCCCGCATGGCCTCCATCAGGCTGACCGTTCCGCCGACATTTACCGCATTGTACTCGCGCGGATACAGCGCCGATTCAGGCACAGAAACCCTTGCGGCGAGGTGATATACGCAGTCCACATCTTGCAACAAGGTCCAAAGCTTAGGCCGGTCATTCACATCGCCGCGGGTGAAATGAACGTCGGGGGATAGAGCTTGCGGATCGCCTGTGGATAGATCGTCCAGCCCTCGCACCTGGTGCCCTTCGCGCGCCAGCCGATTCGCAAGCGCCGAACCCAAAAACCCCGCTGCGCCGGTAATCAAAAAATTCATCGTGAGGCGGATTATAGCATGAGAGCGCCAGGCCTGTTTCTAAATGGGCAGACCAGACAGGTTTCCGCAAAAGCCTGGTCCTGCACCAGGCAACTCTGGTCAGGAATGATTTGACAGGGCTAACAAGAAGGTTTATCATCACGGCTATGCGCGGCCTGGAAATCCTCCGCAAGATCATTTTCTTGTTCATTTTGGCAGGGCTGTTAGGAGGCAGCACCCTGCCGCCCACCGAGCAGACTGAGAGTGTGCGAGCTTTCACTCGGGAGTTAGAATTTGACTACCTACGCTGGACGCTGCAGGCGTTAAATGTCAAGTTTCAGCAAATCTCGCTGGGGACCGCCTCCTACCTGCCAGATAGCCAGCGCCGTCAAATCGTGCTCGACTACTTGCACTTGATTGCGCAAATCCATCAGGCGACCGCCCGTTTGAACGATATCTATGCTGACCCCGGCATCGCCGATCCTCTAGAAGCCTCGCGAGAAGTGCGCGCCGAATTAGATGAGCTTGACCATCGACACGCCAGGCTGGCACCGTTAGCCGAATCTATCCTCCAGGATCAAATAGCCATCACCGTAGCCGATATGGATATCGCCCTGGGAGGTCAACCGATCCCTCCTATCCTTTATCACAGCACGCCTGTGCCGCTGGCTTTGATCGTTTCGCCTCGGGATGCGATCCGCCAGGATGAAAACGTATCCTTGCAAGCAGACCTGACTGTAGACCAACAAGTAGCCCTCGAAGACCAGGTGGAATCCAGCCTGAATGTATCATCTCTGGTGGTGGGTATTGGCGGTGTGGGTATTTACCCAACCATGGTGATGCAAAGCACGGACCTGAACTGGCTGGCGGAGGTCGTCGCCCACGAATGGGTGCACAACTTTCTCAGTTTACGCCCTCTGGGGATCTACTACCTCTCCAGCCCCGAGCTTCGCACCATTAACGAGACCGCCGCTTCCATAGCTGGAAAGGAAGTCGGTCGGGCTGTGATCGAGCGTTTTTACCCCGAGCTATTGCCGCCCCCACCGCCCGAATCGCCGCCGGCGACCCCCACACAACCGGCTACCCCGCAGCCCAGCCCGGAACCCCCAGCCTTCGATTTTCAGGCGGAGATGCATGAGACCCGGGTGACAGTCGATGCCCTGCTTGCGGAGGGCAAAATCGAAGAAGCTGAGGCCTATATGGAAGCGCGCCGCCTCGTGTTTTGGGAAAATGGCTACCGCCTGCGCAAAATCAACCAGGCTTATTTTGCTTTTTACGGCGCCTATGCCGACGAACCCGGAGGCCCGGCAGGGGAAGACCCGGTCGGCGCAGCCGTGCGTGCGTTCCGCCTGCAAAACCCAGACCTGGCGGCATTCCTGAACCAAATTTCCTGGATGACATCTTTTGAACAGCTTCAGCAAGCGGTCACGCCAGCCAAAGATTGACATCAAGCTAATGATATATAGGAACTTATCAAAAGTGTCATTTATCCACACGCTTTGATGCACTATACTTGTACCTATCTCCACTAAATATTTAGGGGAAGAAAATCTAACTGGAGAATTCAATGAAAAAGCTGATCTCAATTTTCTTTCTTATTCTGTTATTGAGCGTCCCATTGGGTTCACCGGCAGCAGCCCAGGATGGGATCACGATCACGGATCTGGGCACGCTCGGCGGCAATTGGAGTTATGCATTTGGCATCAACGACCGGGGCCAGGTGGTTGGCTACGGCCAGACCGCCTCAGGCGAAATCCATGCCTTCATGTGGGAGAATGGCGTCATGACTGACCTGGGCACCCTGGGTGGCACGATCAGCGCTGCACTGAGCCTCAACGACCTGGGCCAGGTGGTTGGCTACAGCGAGACAACCACAGGCGAAGTTCATGCATTCCTGTGGGAGGATGGCGTCATGGCCGACCTGGGCACCCTGGGGGGAACAATCAGCGGCGCCCGGCGCATCAACAACCTGGGCCAGGTCGTCGGCTATAGCTACACCGCTACAGGGGAGTTCCACGCCTTCCTGTGGGAGGCTGGCGTAATGACCGACCTGTCGAGCACCCTTGGCGCTCCGAATAGCGTTGCTGAAGGCATCAACGATCTGGGCCAGGTGGTCGGCTATAGCCTGACCAACTCAGGGGTACAACACGCCTTCCTGTGGGTGGAGGGCGTCACAACCGACCTGGGCAACCTGGGTGGTTCAAACAGTATTGCCCTGGCCATCAACGACCTGGCTCAGGTGACTGGCTTTAGCCAGACCGCTTCAGGCGAATACCACGCCTTCCTGTGGGGGAATAGCAGCATGGCTGACCTGGGAACTCTGGGCGGCGCTTCCAGCCATGCATTTGACATCAACAACCTGAAACAGGTGGTCGGTTATAGCCTGGCCACCGAGGGGCAGGAACATGCCTTCCTGTGGGAGAATAACGCCATGACGGACCTGGGCACCCTGGGTGGAGATACAAGCCGGGCTTATGAGATCAACAGCCGGGGACAGGTGGTTGGCACCAGCCAGTCCACCTCAAGCCAGGTCCACGCAGTCCTCTGGACGGTTTCACTCGAGGAGCAAATTCAAGGCATCATCGAGCATGTTACCGAGCTGGTTGAAACGGGTGTGTTGAATGCAGGTCAGGGAAACGCGCTGCTCAGCAAGCTCGAAAATATTTTAAAGCAATTGGATAACTCGAAACCCCAAGTCGCTTGTAACCTGCTCGGGGCATTCTCCGACCAGGTTCAATCATACCTCGACGATGGGGTACTACCTTTCGAGGAAGGGCAGTTGCTCCTCGCCGCAGCAAACGCAGTCAGAAGCCAGATTTGTCCATAATTAACCCGCACATCGGGTGAGATAGTGATAAACGTCCCGCAGGCTCATGGTCACGGAGGCTGGTAAGAACGTGACCTGCGGGACGTTTTGCATTGAATAGTGTGATATCAATTGAATGAACGCTGGTAAAATGGGTTACACCAGCGAAACCAAGAAGAGTGCCCACAGGAGATTCAATATTGAGACGCCTTTTTTACTTATGGATTTGGATTGCGCTTATCCTCGCGGGATGTCAGCGTAGCACCTCTGCGACAACCCCAACCGGAACCCAAATCGAGAGCCCGAGCAGCCAGAGAGACCAGACCGCCTCTCCTCCTGCTCCAACCGCAGCGAAAACGGTAACAGTCCCTGCCACCCGGGTGGAGGTCGTCGCAACTGAGCAACCCGCTGGATGTACCGTGGTCAGCCCAAGACCTACTCCCGGCCCAACCGAGCGCTCCATCTTCCCGCCCGTGAGCGCCCAGGACTGGGTCTTCGGGCCTGAAGACGCCAGCATCACCCTGATAGAATACAGCGATTTTCAGTGACCCGGTTGCGCTGGCCTTGCGCCCGTGTTGGCGCAGATACAAATGAAATACCCACAGGATGTCCGCATTGTCTATCGCCATTTCCCCCTGACCTCGATCCATGATAAAGCCACCCTATCTGCTCAGGCTGCTGAAGCTGCTGGCGCACAGGGCAAATTTTGGGAAATGCATGACCTGCTCTTCGAAAAACAGGTTGACTGGGCGGATTTACCCGTGGAGGAATTTCAGCTCTGGCTGGTCGAGCAAGGGAGAGAGCTGGAACTCGATATTGAACAATTCAACCAGGATTTAAACAGCGCAGAGACCATCGGCACGGTCCAGGCTGCCGTGATTCACGGCGCAGAGGTCGGTTTGCCAGGCACTCCTTTTTTGCTCGTTAATGGCCGCATCTGGCCAAACAACCTGCCGCTAAGCCCGGTATATATCAGCGCAATTATCGAGCTCGAGCTCCTGGAGCGCCGGCAATTCACCCAATGTCCCCCTCTGACGATTGACCCCTCCCGGCAGTATATGGCGACTATGCGCACTAAAAAAGGGGATATCGTCCTGGAGCTGTACGCCGATCAAGCCCCCCTGGCAGTGAACAACTTCGTTTTCCTGGCTCGCAATGGCTGGTATGACGGCGTAACTTTCCACCGGGTGATTGCCGGGGTCGTCGCCCAGGCCGGTGACCCCAGCGGTACCGGTTTCGGTGGGCCTGGCTATGCCTTTGTCTCCGAGATATCTCCGGATTTGAAATTCGATAAAGCCGGCGTCCTGGGCATGGCGAATGCCGGACCTGATACCAACGGTTCCCAGTTTTTCATCGCCCTGGCTCCAAATTCGGGATGGGATGGCAGTTATACTATCTTCGGCCAGGTCATCGCCGGTATGGATGTCGTTCAGCGACTCACCCCGCGCAATCCGGAACAAACTCTCGATTTACCGCCGGGAGATCTGATCCTCAGCATTCTCATCGAAGAAAAGTAGTCAGCGATGGCGGGTATAAACTCAACTCCCCTCTAAAGATACGCTGGATTCAGGAAATCGCATTGACCCAACCCACTGACGCCGCACCCGACCAGATCTTTGTCCCCAGAGAGGCTGTCCATTGGACTTCTGTGCTCCAGCTAGGCTTCAGCCTGATCTCTATGTTGGTTCTGTGGAGCATAGCCGCGGCGCTCATACTGGGTGGGTTCGCCCGGCGATATCTCCAAGGAGGCGACCCGGACGAAGTTTTGCCGTATTTTTTACTCGCCGGGGGAGCCGCCTTGTGCGGGTTCTTACTTCTCCCCGGCGTAGTTTACGCCTTCAGAAGGCTGAGCGGTCTCCCGCCAAAGCCGCTGGTGCGCCTGCCGCTCTGGCTGCGCCCTACCTTGCTCATTTTTGCTTTACCCTTCTTGCTTCTCCTGGGTCATTGGGTTTACTCGCGCGGGCAGCTAGCCTGGCTGGTCCTTCCACCGGTACATGGGCTTGCAGTCGGAGTGCCAATCTTGTGGTTCATCCACCTGGCGCTCCGTGACCTGTCATCCGGTTCGCCTCAACGCCGTTGGGGCATTTTCAGTGTCGGGTTAGTTCTTGCCCCAGCAGTGAGCTTTTTCTTTGAGATGCTCATAGTTCTGGCGCTCCTCCTGGCCTGGTCCGTCTGGATTTCAACTCAACCCGACTTGATGAACGAGCTAACCGACCTGGCCCAGCTTTTGGAGCAGGCCCGCATAACACCAGAAGAGGTTTTAGAGATATTGAAACCGTATATCGCCCAACCGGCGGTCATTTTTGCTATCCTCGGTTACTTTTCGGTGTTCGTGCCGCTGGTGGAAGAGTTGATCAAACCAATCGGGGTCTGGCTGCTGGCAAATCGCAATCTCAGCCCTGCCAGCGGGTTCGCCGCCGGCGCTCTCAGTGGAGCGGGGTTCGCCCTGGCTGAAAGCCTGGCCCTGACCAGCACAGGCGCAGGTTGGGCGCTTGCAGTTTTTACCCGCATCGGAACTGGAGCCGTACATATTCTCGCCAGCAGCCTGGTCGGATGGGCGCTGGCGCGCGCCTGGGGGCACGGCAAATACCTTCAGTTGGGGACCTCCTACCTGCTGGCAGTTTTACTTCACGCGCTGTGGAACACTTTGAGCATCTTGCTCGTTCTCAGTTATTTGCCTGGCGTGCTCAGCGATGTGGGCATTGGTTACTTGTCCGCAGTCCCGGGTGAGCTCATTCCCTATGCGCTTGCGCTGCTGGCATTGCTGGCCTTTCTCTCCCTTTTGGCGATGAACCGGGCTTTGTATCGCCAATCCGAACGCCAGGCCCTCTGAGCAGATGTAGTATAATCACGTCCTCGTGTCAAATCTCGGGGAGTATCATGGAGCTTCTATCTACGATAATCGATTTGTTTCTCCACCTGGACAAGCATTTGAGCAGCGTCCTTCAAACCTACGGCACCTGGACGTATCTTCTGCTGTTTTTAATCATCTTCCTTGAAACCGGGTTGGTTGTGACACCCTTTTTGCCAGGGGATTCGCTCCTTTTCGCCGCAGGCACCTTCGCAGGGCTGGGAGATCTCAAAGTAAGCTGGCTGTTCTTTTTGCTCAGCGCCGCAGCGATCAGCGGAGATACGCTGAATTATTGGGTCGGGCATATTATCGGACCGCGCGCTTTCAGTGGGGAAATCCGCTTTCTGAAAAAAGAATATCTGGATCGCACCCACGAGTTCTACGAGAGGTATGGCGGCAAAACGATCATCCTGGCGCGCTTCATCCCCATTATCCGCACCTTTGCCCCGTTCATCGCCGGGGTTGGCGCTATGACCTACAGCCGGTTTATCGCCTACAATGTCATCGGTGGGGCGCTTTGGGTGTTCATTTTCACCTATGGCGGCTACTTCTTTGGAAATATCCCCTTCGTGCAGAATAACTTCAGCCTCGTGGTGCTGGCGATTATCTTTATCTCCGTGCTGCCAGGCGTTTACGAATTCCTCAAAGCGCGAGGCCGACCCACCCGCAAAGCCGAAGTGTAAGAACCCGCGGGCTTATTTTCTTCAGCCCCCCAGTGCAACAACCAACGCGATGGCGTAGTTCTCCGTATGGCTCAGGCTGACTGACCAGGCATGCAGACCCAGATCGTCAGCCAGTTGAGCCGCCGAGCCGTGCAGGTGCAGCACTGGCTCGCGCGCCGGGCCACGCAGGATTTCGATCTCTCTCCACATCACTGCTCCAATCCCGGTTCCCAGAGCTTTTGACACGGCTTCTTTGGCGGCAAAGCGCGCCGCTAAAGAAGCCGTGCTTTTCCCCGCTTCGGCAAATTCCTGAGCCGTGAAAACCCGCTGCAAAAAGCGTTCCCCATACCGCTGAATAACCCGCTCCAGCCGATCGATTTCGATTAAATCTACCCCGGTCTTCAACATGCCCTATTATCTATTGATACCTCATGGACCGGCGATGCCGACCGCCAGGCGCTCCGGATGCAGGTAGCGACGCGCGGTCTCGAGAACCTGCTCAACTGTGACTGAGCGCACCAGGTCCGGATAGCGCAGGTAATAATCCAGGCCCAGGTTATAGCGCTCGATGTTCAGCAATCCGTTGGCTACCCCGGCGTTCGACTCGAGAGTGAGCGGCAACCGCCCGATGAAATTCGCCTGGCTGTCTGCCAATTCTTCATCTTCGACTGGCTCATTCACGAAGCGGGCGATTTCCTGGCGGATCAAATCGATTGTCTTTTCAACGTTCACCGGATCGACCCCAGCCACGACGCGCCAGGGACCAGGGCCAATACCGCCGCCCAGGCTGCTGGAGGCGTAGTAGGCCAGCCCGGCGCGCTCGCGCACCACGTCCCCAATTCGCCCCATCATCCCGAACTGGCCCAGGATGTTGTTCCCCAACGCGGCAGCCATATATTCGGGCGCCAGTCGGGAGGGGCCAGGGGCGCCGAGGACGATATCCGCCTGGGACTTTCCCGGGATGATCGTTTTGCGCATCGCCAGTTCCTCCAAAAGCGTCAGTGGGGGCAAATCCGGCGGCTTGGGTTGATCTGGATTGCTCCAATCGCCCAGCGTACCCGCAACCAGTCCCATAACCTGTTCCGACTCAAGCGCGCCAACCACCGCGATGACCATGCCAGCCGGTCCATACATCGTTCGTTGAAAATCAACCAGGCCGACCCTATCGATAGCCTGAATTGTTTCGGGATAGCCATCCTCCGGGCGGCTGTAAGGGTGGTTGCTATACGCGATCTGGTCGAAGGTGAGCGCGGCCATTTCTCCGGTGTTCTGAGCGCGAATAGCCAGACCGGTGAGAAGTTGCGATCTCAAGCGCTCGACCTGGTCGAGCGGGAAAGTGGGGTAGCGCAGAGCTTCAGCCAGCAAATCCAGCAACAGGCTCAAATCTTCGACCAGCGCTTTCCCGCCATAGTTCAAGGTGTGGGTGCCGCTGTCGAAGCCCAGGCTGGCGCCCACGGATTCAAGCGCATCGTATATCCCTTGAAAATCTCGGCTGCGGGTGCCCCTCATCAGCGCGGCGGAGGTGAAGCTCGCCAATCCGAGTTTCTCATCCGGATCGAAAAGGCCGCCGACCGTTAGATAACCGCTCAACGCAACGGATGGGCTGTTGTAATTCGCCCTGCTCAACACCACAATGCCGTTGGGCAACTGTTCCCGGAAGATATCCTTCGGATTGGGCACGGAATAAGCTGACTCAGGACCAGGCGGCGTAAAAAACGCGTTTGCAGCGGAGAATGATCTCCTCAGGCTCACGAACGCCTCCTCATCTGGAGATATCCCCATTTCCGCTGGGCAGGTAAACACCCACCACGCGGTTTATTCGGCGCAGGTAGGTCTGGGCAACGCGCTGCACCTCCTCGGGTTTAACCGCTGCCAGGTTATCCAGGTAGCCCGTAAACCAATCATAGTTGGCGAACATCTCGCTAAAGCCCATCCAGAAAGCCTGATTGGTGATGCTCTCGCTGCCGTAGGCGAACAAGGCTCGCGCCTGTTTGACCGCCCGCCTGAGCTCATCAGCCGGAGGCACAGAATCCTGCAGGCGTTGGATCTGGTCGAAAAGAGCTGAAAGGACCTGTTCTGGGTTGCGTTCCGGGCGTACGATGACCGTGATGGTGTGTAAAAAGGGGTCGATAGTCGCCTGCAAACCGCCATAGATGCTGACAGCCAGATCGCCCTCGACCAGGGCGCGGTAAAGGCGCGAAGTCTTATTCGAGATTCCACCCCCAAACATATTCAGATTGCTGGCGCCCGATAACAGGCTATCCAGGACGGTCAGGGCAAAGAAATCCGGATGAGCAGCAGGCGGCGTGCGATGGGCAACTTGAATGTAGGTCGTTTCGCCCGGCCCTTCGACGGTCACCCGCCGTTCGCCGCTTTGCGGCGGCTCGGGGCGAACTGATTGCTTTGCCTCATCCCCGGCAGGGATCGACTCGAAGTATTCCTGAACATGGGCCAGCATCGCCTCGATCTTAAAATCCCCAGCAATTGCGAGCACTGCGTTGTTGGGTGTGTAATATGAACGGTAATGCCGGTACAAATCCTCGCGTTGGATGGTTTGCAGGTCAGAAAGATCACCGATCACCTCGTGATGGTATGAATGGACGCGAAATGCAGCAGATTGCAGCTCCTCCCCCAGGAGAAACAGCGGTTCGTTTTCGCTTCCCTGGCGTTCGGAGATAATAACCGTCCGTTCGGATGCCACTTCATCCGGGTCGAAGAGGCTGTTCACCATGCGGTCTGCTTCCAGTTGCAGCGCCAGATCGATCTTGTCTGCTGGCAAGGTCTCAAAATAGGTGGTCCAATCCAGGTAGGTGAAGGCATTCCACAAACCGCCCTCCCGCGAGATGGCTTTGTCGAGCACCATCGTGGGGTAACGCGGCGTGCCCTTAAACTGCATGTGCTCGACCCAATGGGAAATTCCGGTAAGCCCGGGAGCTTCGTTGCGCGACCCCACCCGGTACCAAATCCAATGGCTGATAATCGGAGCGGTATTGATCTCCTTCAACAGGACCATCAAACCATTGGAGAGTCGTGTCTTCAACAAGGAGGTAGCCACAGACCCGAATATAGCACAAACCGGCAATTTTTGACAATGCAAAACGTCCCTCTGGTGATGGCTTTCTCCAAGTCGAGACATGTCACCCTGAGACGCCGCTCTTTGGCGCCGAAGGGTCTCTCTCTCCGCTCGTTTGAGATGCTTCGGCAGCAAAGCATGCCACTTCACTGCGTTCAGTGCAAGCTCTGAGGCACGAAGGGAACGCTGCCTCAGCACGACACCACAGAACATTGAGAAAGCCATTTCCCTCATGTTCCCCTAGAATAATCCTGATTAAGCATTAACCTGCGGGACGTTCATATCCAAATTCTCTATAAGCCAATAGGATATTCATCCCATTCACTTCGTGAAACATTTTACTTGTATAAGCTCCACCACGCGGCTATAATGAAGTGGTGATGTATTTTCCAGATCATCTCAGAACATTTCATTCCCGTCGAAAGGAAGGTCAAATTGGAGGCTGAGAATCAAGCAAGATATATCGTCGCAGTCGTTGGTGCTGGTCCGGCGGGCTTGTTCGCCTCGCGGCAATTGGCTGCCGATGGGGCGCGGGTGGTGTTGATCAACCGGGATATCAAGCCGGGTGGGCTGGCGGAATACGGCATTTACCCTTCCAAGCATAAAATGAAGGAAGGGCTGCGCAAACAATTTCGCCAGATCCTGCAAATCCCGGAGATCGAATATTATGGCAATGTGTCCGTTGGGCAGGCCGGTGATTTGAGCCTGTCCGATTTGCGAGCGGCTGGATTTCAAGCCGTACTGGTGGCTGCCGGAGCACAGGGCACCAAGTGGTTGGGGCTGCCAGGCGAAGAGCTATCCCGGGGTGTCTATCACGCCAAAGACCTGGTGTACCATTACAACAAGCTGCCGCCTTACAGCCAGCAGGAATTTCATATCGGCCGGCGCGTGGCTCTCATCGGCGTCGGCAACGTGATGCTGGATATCGCCCGCTGGTTGATTCGCCAGTTGAAAGTAGACGAAGTCACGGCGATTGCCCGGCGAGGCCCGGCAGAGGTCAAATTTGACAAGAAAGAGATGGAATCGGTCATCGCCAACCTCGACCTGAAAGCCCTGGATAAAGAAATCGCCCGCGTCGCGCCGGTGATGGAAAGCCTGGGCCAGGATGTGGAAGCCGCTAAAGCTTACATTTTATCCGCCCTGCCAAAAGCAGAAGAACCGGTATCGATCAGCCGGTTCCAGCTAGAGTTTCTGGCTTCGCCGAACCGCATCCTCGGGGATGCACATGGGCAGGTCTGCGGCCTGGAGATTGAAGAGACGACGCTTAAACCTAAAAACGGGGACACCCAGGCGATCGGCACTGGCGTCAAGCGCATCATGGACGTGGATACAGTCATTTTCTGCATTGGGGATCGCGTGGATGACGCCTTCGGTCTGCCTGTGCAGTGGAATGAGTTCGTAAAAAACCCGCATCCCGGCTATTCAGCCGATGGCATTTCTTATGAAGCCTTCGATCCCGAGCGGGGAGCTCCCATTGAGGGGGTTTTTGTTGCCGGGTGGTCTCGCGAAGCGAGCAGCGGACTGGTTGGCGTGGCGCGTAAGGATGGCGAGCGCGGCGCCAAAGCCGTGCTGGAATATCTGCAAACCCTGCCATCGTTGGAAAATCTGGAGGTGATCTTGGAAAGCTTCCGGGAGGCGTTGTTTCAGCTTGGCAAGCTGGTGGTGACAAAAGAAGACATCGCCCGCCTGGAGGCCGTGGAGCAGGCGGAAGCAGTGAAGCGAGGGCTGGAGGAATTTAAATTCAGCTCGAACCAGGAGATGCTGGAAATCATCGCTCTGGCGCAAGCCGCCCAGCGTTAATCCGGCGCCTGGTTTAATGGGTAGGGGCAGGTCTGTCCAGTTACGTCCCTTTCGATAACCGGCTCCATATCCGGCTCAAAATTGTTGCTAAACGGGGTGAAGACCTGCCCTTACGGTTAGGGTATTATTTTTTTAACAATCCTCAAGTATGGGATCTGCTCTGCCTGGATGGGTAGGGTATGATCATCAAAAAACCAATCGCGATAATCGCCTCCCCG
>Ga0209751_10001446_pt1 | contig 24459 bp, 39 predicted proteins | sample RifCSP13_1_FD_184019 | JGI IMG/M metagenome (GOLD analysis project Ga0209751, IMG submission 184019) | Soil microbial communities from Rifle, Colorado - Rifle CSP2_sed 13_1 (SPAdes) (version 2) | ecosystem: Environmental > Terrestrial > Deep subsurface > Rock core/Sediment | place: Rifle...
GTGCTTTTGTTAGCGGCGTTTGTTGGAATCGCTATTGGCTACTTTTTGAACCCTGCCGGCATCCCGCCGGTCAAAGGCTACATAGAGGGCAAGGAAATTCGCTTTATTCATACCGAGGCATCGGATGCAAAAGTTGCGGGGCTTTTGACTGAGATGATGGGTTCACCGGTCCTTGTGGTTCCCTCGCTTGCCCAGGCTCCTGAATCTACCCTTGCAACCGTCTATGTTTTCACTAACGGCGTGAAAAGAGGCGAGGGCCCGTTCAAGTTTCAATCGGATGTCTTTGACAACCCGCCTGGCACGGCTGGATACACGCCACTGCGGGTGGTCCATTTGGTCGCCTGGAAGAATGAGCGGGCCGCGCGCGAGCTAAGGACGGCGGCTGAGGTCAAGGCGGCCGAAACTGCAGGGGAGCTTAAGATCGAGCGGTCAGGTATCGTCGTGAATATGCCAATGCTCACCTGGCCAGGAGGACGAAGGTAGAAGGGAACCAACCATCCAGGAAATCAGTTCCTATACCATGAAAGACAGAATCAAAAAGTGGGGCTTGTTGGCTCTCGGACTCGCGATGATCGCAGCGGGCTATATCTGGTCAGATACGCCTCCAACCGCTCAAGTTAACGGTTCGACCGCTTATTCGAGCGCAAACGTCCCGGCCCCAGCACCAGGTCAGAAGAAAGTTGTTCTTCAAAGTCTGGGAATGACCTGAGTGTTCTGTAAGGCTGCAGTTGCGGCTAAATTGAAGCAAGTGCCGGGGATCATTGCCTACGATGTGGATTTGAAAAGTGACAGCGCGATCGTACTCTATAATTCCACCAAACTGACTATCGATGATCTTAAAAAGGCCATCGCCGACACAGGCTACCAGGTAAGAGGCGTCCAGGAGATCGACAAGTAATGGACGTAATTTTTGTTTGGATGCAGCAGCTTTATGAAGCGCTAGGATCTGCTCGGCGGCTTTCGCCTTGGATTTATCTTCTGGTTTTTTTGGGAGGCGCAACAAGCGCCATCAGCCCGTGCTACTTTCCCGTCCTCGCCATGTTTGGCGGCTATGTCGGCGGCTACGCCAAGCGAAATAAGAGCGGCGGCCTCCACCTAGCTCTTCCCTTTGTTTTGGGTAACGCGCTGACTCTTGCAATTGTCGGCGCAGCGACTTCGCTTGTTGGCAACTCGGCTTTGCGGATTTTTAGCGGCTATCATCTCGACCGCTGGATCCCCGGCATCGTGGGCCTATTGATGGGGCTCCATCTTCTGGGCGTCTTACAGCTTAAAATGCCTGTCATGCCGATCTTCCGCTGGGCGCGGCAACAGCCCGACACTGCGTGGAATTCATTTGCCCTCGGCTTGCCTTTCGGTCTCGTGGTGACTCCCTGCACGATGCCGATCTTTTTCGCGATTGTTGCCTTTGTGGCCTTTCAGGCGAGCCTCCTTCATGGGAGCCTGTTGATGATAGCCTATGCGCTCGGTCGCGGGACCATTCTAACTGCCGTCGCAGTCTCGGTCAGCCTCCTCAAAGCGCTAGATATCGCCCGCTCTTCGCAACTCATCGAACGGATCAGCGGCATTTTGATCCTGGTCGCCGGCGTCGGACTGCTTCTGTTCTATAATGCCTTTGCCCAGTTTACCGGCCAATGGATGCCGATGGCGAAGTGATCATCCGCAACCTGCTTTCTTTCCGATGCACTATTATGGAACTTTCTAGGGATCAGGGAGGTTATTAGATGAGAAGACTTTCAAACGATAAAAAGGAGGGCCTGCCATGGTCAAAGAGGTCGATCCTATAAGCGTTCCAAAGGCTGGGATTTTAGGGACCTTTCTTATGACTGTTGTCATCTGGTCTATGGAGGAGTCGTAGGCGCCTTCTATCGGCCACGCGCATAATTTGTCTGTTGGGTGAGCCTATGTTCTTACTCAAGGAGAGTTTCTATTCCCTTCTCTCTGTTTGGCTTGTGTTCAACGCCCAAACTCTCAGGGCAGCTGATCTCCGTCCGGAGGAGATCGTTACTGTCCTTCCCAAGGACGCCATCCCAGCTATCCTTTCTCCCTCATTTGAGGAAGGAAACAAGGCATCCTGGCTCGGAGGGAAGGATCTTGTAGTCGGTGTTGAAATTGGCGGAGATAGCCGCGCCTATCCTGTTCCGACCTTGAGCCGCCATGAGATTGTCAACGACAAAGTCGGGGGGATACCGATTGCAGTAACTTGGTGACCTCTTTGCTATACGGCCATCGTGTATGACCGTAGGATCGCAGCCAGGGAGCTGACCTTCGGCGTGTCGGGAAAACTTCACGCGAACTCTTTGATCATGTATGACCATCAGACAGATAGCCTCTGGAGCCATCTAGTCGGCGCTGCCGTAAGCGGACCCATGAAGGGAGAAAAACTCAATCCCTTGCAGTCCATGTTTACCCAATGGAATACGTGGAGAAGGCTCTATCCCGGCTCGAAGGTTCTAAACAGTGGAAGAAGCTCCTTCTTTGCGTCACTACGCGATCCCTACGAGTCCTATTATCGCTCTTCTGATACTGGAATCATTCCCACCCGTATGTCCGACAAAAGGATCTACCCGAAGGAATACGTCCTAGGGCTGGTCCTGAATGAAAAAACCAAAGCCTATCCTTTCTCTGTCTTAAGCCGCCAGCCAGTCGCCAACGATACCTTTCAAGGAGTGCCTCTACTCGTAGTCTTTGACTCAGAAAGCACCACAGGTGTGATCTTTAAAAGAAAAATGGAGGGGAAAACCCTCTCTTTCAAACAGACCCAAAGGTCTGATAAAAAAGGCCTGTTCCTGGTCGATGATGCCACGAGTTCGCTTTGGGAAGGACTCACAGGCAGGGCAGTTCAAGGCCCATTCAAAAGCAAGAGGCTTGAGCCTTTGCCTATGACACCCTCCTTCTGGTTTGGTTGGGTGGACCATTATCCCGACACAGAGCTTTTTTCTCTCCAAAGATGAGTCTGTCTCACTCGGGTCGTTTCGGAGGAACAATGAATTCACGGGAGGTTTTTAATATGCTTAGAGCGTTAGCAACGTCGGCGGCGATAATCCCGCAGGACAAATCATTCAGAAGGAGAGCCTCTCTCAAAGGCCAATTGGTCTTGGCTGTTGTACTCTCTGGAGTCGCCTTTACTAGATTCGGGTGGGCGGAACCGCTAGATGTCAAGGCAATCATGAGGCCGAAAGAGCAAATCTACGTGGACCTCCCTACTCCGCAGAAGCACTTTGTGCTGTTCGTCAAGCGCGAGGGCAAGGCAGCAGGAACGGGGATTCTAAACGGTGCAGAATTGACTGAATACGGGATGCACGATATACGCCCAGGCCTCGACGGCTCACCTCGAGGATATGTGATCGCCAAGCTGCCAAACGGGGAGCAGGCGGTAATCCAGTGGGAGGTCCAGGCAGTCTTCGTTCCTGGTGCGGATGGGAAGCCCAAGCTGCTTGACAATGGAGTGTGGCGCTTCATTGGCGGCACTGGCGGCCTAGAAAAGAGCAAGGGTGCCGGCACCATGCACATCAAGGCTGTTTCTCCAACGGATCGGGAGTTCACTTTTACCGGAGAGGTTGTTGTCTCGAAATAGTCTTCCCTTTGACGTGAAAACCATCATGTCTACGGACCTGAAAGGAGGCTTTCCCCGCTCGCTTATTTTGGGCTCTCTCTGGCTTTCTGACTTCTCGCTCAACTTTCCCGGTACGGGGAGATGATGAAAACGAAAATCAATAAGGCCCGAGTCTTCGTCAAAGCCAAGTTTAAAAGCGAAGGTTCCGTTTTACGAGAGACCGTAAGAGCTCAAAGCCTGGGCTTTGAGACGAGACTGGAAATCGACTCCCAGGAGCCGGCAGAGCGGGTCGCAGTAGTCGTCCGCAACGCCGAGAATGCCTGCTACGTCCTACAAAGCATTCTCAATCCGGTGCCCGTGGAGCCCAAGTTCACGCTGAACGGGGTCGAGTTCGATCCACTTGCTGCAAGATTACGTGGAAAGAACAGCTACTCGTGAGGCGTACCAACCTGCCTAGGCGTCCAACCAGATCACCTGGACGGCGGATTCAGACACAGAGGAACGCCTTGACTGAAGGCCGCTCGCCAACTAAAGTAAGCTCAATTTCGTAGCATAGGAAGGTGGAGAAGATATGGCTACTCCAGATACCCGGAGTATTATAGATGCTTACAACTACGAGTCTTTCTCGCGTTCCGAAAGCGCAGGCAAATCCAATGAATTCAAGGGCTCCCTGCGTGCTGGCGAAGAGGCTCCTGACTTCGAGTTGCCCACCCTTGACGGAGACCGGGTTCGCCTCTCGGCGTTTCGTGGCAAAAAGCATGTCCTGCTCGAGTTCGGCAGCATCACCTGACCACCTTTTGTGGGCGAGGTCTCGCCCCTAAACGAACTCTACCAGCGCTACCAAGATCAGGGTTTTGAGTTTTTCACCATTTACGTGCGCGAGCCGCACCCGGGCGAACATTATGGCCCTCACAGAACCTGGGCGCAGAAACTCAAGTTCGCGCGGGATTGCCGAAAGCAGGACGGCATCCAGAACCCGATGCTCGTGGACGACCTCGAAGGCACTGTGCACCGTTGTTACGGGTCAATGCCAAACATGATCTACATTATCGACAGGAACGGAAAAATCGCTTACAAGGCCATGTGGACGGACCACGAGGAAATCGCCTCAGTACTAAAGAACCTCGTCCTAGCCGATCAGCTTCAGGCCCAAGGCGTGAGGGTTAAACCGTCCTACACGGAAAGAATCAATTACATTCCAGCCCAGTATGCCGGGGGGCTTCGTGAGAAGGTCTTCGACCGCGCCGGTCCCAAGGCATGGGCAGACTATCAGAACGTATTTACTAATCCTAAATAGAGGCGGCGAAAGACTGGAGACGCGTTAATTGGCCTGCAGGGACGGCTGACGGGCAAAGCTATAGTTGACCAAAATCTGGGAGGATTAAAAACTATGGACGAGATCATCAAGAAGGTCGTCTCTCGAGCGGCCAAACCAGGCCCTGGCAGCGTACCGGGGAGTTTGCAGCCTCATCAAGATCGGGAGTTGAGAGTTTCTCTGGAAGCGGAGAGCCTCGATGGAATGAAGAAGCGAGCCATCGTGACGCTCGAGCAACCGGAGGGCAGCACCTTTTCCATCATTTGCGATGAAGGGGCGTATCTTGGCGGCGAAGACACAGCGCCGCCCCCGCTGGCCTATTTCAGTGCCGGCATCGCCTTCTGAATGCTCACGCAGCTTTCCCGGTTCGGGAAAGTCACGAAGCTCAACGTCAAGTCTATCCGGATCAAACAAGTCACGCGGTTTTTCATGAAGGGATCGGCTCTGGCTGGCACGTTGCGAGGCGGCTCTCTGGGGCTTGAATCGGAAATCGAAGTTGAATCGGATGAGCCGGAGGAGAAGATCCGCCATTTGATCAAAATGGGAGAGCAAACTTGTTTCACACTTCAGTCGCTGGTCAATCCGGTGCCGGTAACAACCACTGTAAAGTTGAACGGCAGGCCGCTCAACCTGGATTGACCTTTTCTTTCTTTTCTCTCTTTCCGGCTCGCTCGTCTCGCGCCGATGATCCTCGTGATTTCTTCATGACCCCTTGTCTCTTTTTGAGTGTCACTCGATCATCGTACTGGGGAGGAAGAGCGCAATCTGGGGGAACAACACCAGAATGAGCAGCCCCACGCCCATCGCGACCCAGAAGGGGAGGATGCCCATGAAAATCTGGCTCATGGGGACGTCCTCTGCGACGCCCTTTACCACGTACACGTTCACGCCTACCGGCGGGCTGATCAAACCCATCTCGAGAAGGATCACAATCAGAACACCGAACCAGATTGGGTCAAAGCCCAGTGTTAGAATGAGCGGATGCACAATAGGAATGGTCAGCACTAGCATGGCGAAACCCTCGAGGAACATTCCGAGGATGATGTAGATGAGAACGATCAGAAACAGGATCATATAACGGGAGAGATTCAAACCGGTCAGCAGCTCGATCAGATCGGAAGAGATATGGGTCAGGGCCAAGAAGGGGCTGAAAATGAAAGCCCCGATGAGGATGAGAAAAACGAGCGCCGTGGTGCGAACGCTCTGGAGGAGAACCGAGGAGAGGGAATCCGAAGTTAGCTTTCGGCGGAACAAGGCGAGCAGGAGAGCGAGGAAAGCGCCGATCCCGGCTGCTTCCGTGGGCGTAAACAGGCCGGCATACATGCCGCCGATCGTGATGACGACGATGCCGATCATGAAGCTTGCCTGCGCGGTCGCCTTGAGCTTGACGCTCCACTCCATCTTCGGCCCTGCTGGTCCAAGCTCGGGTTTGATCCGTGTCTGAATATAGATCGCTATAATGAAGAGGGCAGTGAGGAGCAGGCCCGGAAAGACGCCCGCAAGGAAGAGCCGGCCAATCGATTCCTGGGTCAAAATGGCGTAGATGACGAACCCGGTGCTGGGTGGGATGAGGATACCCAGAGTGCCGCCGGCCGCGATGCAGCCCGTGGCCAATCGCGGGTCATAATTATAGCGGCGCATCTCCGGTAGTGCTACTTGGCCCATCGTGAGCGCCGAAGCCACAGACGAACCCGAAAGGGCGGCGAAGCCCGAACAGGCGGCGATGGTCGCCGACGCGAGGCCACCGCGCCAGTGGCCCACCCAGGCGTAAGCTGCCGCGTAAAGATCGCGGCTCATTCCCGACACAGTCGCCAGATTTCCCATTAGAACAAACAGCGGGACCACGATCAGCTCGTAGTTGGATGAGATGACAAAAGGCTCGCTCGCGACCAGTGCCAGCGCAGGCGCCCACCCACTGGTCAGACCGAAGCCTGCGAAGCCAACGAACAGCATGGCGATGCCGACAGGCATGCGCAGGGCGAGCAGCGATAGGAGTGCAGCGAGGCCCACAAGACCCATTTGCGTCGGTGTCATGGTTTCTTTGCACCCGGACGGCCGCGGGCTGTCTGGACCGCGCGGACGAAGAGAACCAGAGCGTAGAGCCCGGAGCCTATGGAAATGATGAAGAAGAAAGGAGAACGAGGGATTTCGATCAGGTTTGTGGCCTCACCGTATTTGAAGGCATCGAGGCCGCGTAGCCAGGTTTGCCAGGTAAGATAGACAAAAAGAATTCCGCAAGCGGTTTGGATCGCGCTGTCCGTCCAGCGCAGTGCCTGTGGCTTCAACACCGAGCTGATGAGATCGAGCGCGACGTGCCCTCCCGTCCAGCCGCAGTAAGCCATAGCGGGAAAGACGACCAGAACCAGACTGACTTGGGATAGATCCTGCGCGCCAAGGATGGGCGAGTTGAAGACGTAGCGCATAATCACGGCCAGGACGGTAAGGCCCATCAACCAGAGAAGCGCTGCGCCGCTGATATAGGCGAATAGGCGAACGGCGACGCCGATGATTCTGTCTGCGAGGCCAGGTTTTTCTTCCACGGCGCTCTCACTTGGCAGCGCCCATGGCATCAAGGATAACCTTGGCCGGGACGCCTTCCTTCTCTAGCCTCGCCACGATCTTGTCTCTGGCGTTGACGAGAAGCGCGGCCCCCTTTTTGACTTCAGCCGGAGATAAATCGATGACCTCGTGCTTCCCGCTTTTGCGCACGCTGTTGAGATCCTTTGCGCCTTCATCCTCGTAGACTTTAGCGGCCTTGACGCTGAGGCCACGCCCGCTGGTCTTGTCCAAGACCGCCTTTTGCTCTTGGGGAAGGCCTTCGTAAGCTTTTTTGTTCATGACCAGAAAGAAAGGAGAGCGGCCAAACACGAGGCCGGTGGTATAGTATTTGGCTACCTCACCGATCTTAAAGGAGCTGATTACGCTTGGGGGAATCATCAGAGCATCCACCACGCCGGTGCTCAGCGCCCGGTAGATGTCGCTGGCTGGTATCGACACGGGCGTAGCCCCTAAGGCCGCGATCAGATCCGCTTGGTCTTTGGAGGGAACACGGATCTTCATACCCTTGATGTCTTCGATTTTACGGATCGGCTTATCCCTGCTCATGAGGATCGGGCCTTCGTTTCCCCAGAGGGCCAGAACCTTAACGCGTTCGTATTCAACGGCTAGGTGCTTGTCGAATACATCCCAGATTTTGTTCGTGGCCTCCACGGCATCTGCAGCCACGGCGGGAAGCTCGATCAGGGTGGTTCTCAGAAACTGCTTCGAAGTGTAGCCCTGCAGGCCAAACGTGATATCCGCGATCCCGTCTACCGCACGTTTAAACTGCTCTTCCGGTCCTTTCCCCAGTTCTCCGCCGGGATAGATTCGAATCTTTAGGCTTCCCTGGCTCAGCTTTGCCACCTCTTCGGACCAGGGGCTCATCACGAATCGGTCCATCGGGTGCTTCGGGGACATGAAATGAGAAAGCTTAAGCTCGACGGCTAAGGTCGGCAATGGGACGAGGAGAAGGGAGCAACCGATGACAAGCGAAAAAACGGCGCTGCGGAGAGGGGTTTTGAGAAATCTCAGCATGATTTTTACCTCCCTGACAAAAATTAGAGGCCCGTAGGATGTGTTAATAGAGCTTGAACGCTTAACCTTTTACCCCGGCCGCAACTTGTGCCGACGATCACACATGCGGACCCGTGGTTGTCAAGCTGGCGCGAATTCAAGTCCCGAGAGGCGCGCCAGCGCTCTCCAGGTGAAAACTTTGGCCAGCCTTTTCGGCATCCGTGGCATAGGGAACATGGCCTCTAGCGTTAAAATAATCTTGGATGGCTTTCTCACCCGAGCGCCGTCTTCGATGACTTGCGCTGAGTCGGTGTGTACCCCTGCGCATCAAGATTGCCAAAGGCCGAGATGAATCATGCAACACGTTTGCCCTTTCACAGGATCGATCTGACTGACTGACGCGCCTTCATCCGCTGCAACCAGGCTCCGAGCCGCGGCAAAGAAGGCGCCGGAAGAGCGCCGTACGATTCCATGCGGAAGAATCGCGTCACCAGGGCAATGTCGGCCAGGCTAATTTCACCCACGAAGTAAGGCTTGTCGCCGATCTCGACCTCAAGGTACTGGAGAAGGTCTCTCAAGGTCTGACGCTTCTCTTCGATAACTGCCCGATCGCGATCCGGTTCCTCCTTGAGCATCTCGCCGCGGAGCGCCCAATAAGGAGCGTGCATGTAATTCAATCCATAATCGATCAGGACGCGGCTCCGTCCTCTGGCGTAGGGATCGTTCGGCATTAAGGGAGGATTCGGATATTTCTCGTCTAGGTATTCGTTGATGATGCAGGATTCAAAAAGCACTTTCTCCTCATCGACGATTACCGGCACCTTTCCGTACGGGTTGAGCTTTAGGAACTCAGGGTTCTTGTGCTCCCTCCTGTGCAAGTCGATCCTGACGGTTTCGTAGGCGAGCCCTTTCTCGTGCAGCACAATCTTTACCCGATCACAGTTGGATGACGGCACCGCGTCGTATAACTTAATGGCCATGATTAGATCTCCTGTGCCTTTCGTCTTTTAAAAAACTGGATGTGACTTAGCGCGTCGGCTGCGAGGATGCGGCCGATGGGCCCAGTGCTATAAGAGGCATCAACTACTTTTTTATCCGAAGCCAAAACGAAATTCGTGGCGTGGATGAACTTCCTCCCTCCATCCCAAAAGGCGCCTATCTTGTCCGCATCTCTCGGCACTTCAAGCCCATAGGCCACGGGAAACGTAAGCTTCAATTTGTCGACGGTCTCCTTGGCCTTGTCCAAGGGGTCTACGGAAAGAGCTACGACATCCACATTCTCCGTTTTGAATTCCTCAATATGGGACTCGAAATCGGCCAACTGCCGATTGCAGTAAGGTCACCAGCCACCGCGGTAAAAGATGAGAACGGAATACTCACCTGTGAGATCCTGAGGGAGATCAAGCGTCCGGCCATCAGCGGCCTGGACTTCATATTCTGGAAAAAGATCGCCAACGTTTAGCTGCTTTGCCATGCTTCCTCCTTCCTACCGGCGATGAGCATCAGTTTTTAGCGAACTGTTTGTGGAAGCTTTGATCAATGAAATCTGCGACTTTGAATTTCCCCTTGAGTTTGGTTGCCTCGGATTCCATGAGGAGCTCGAAGCCCTTGACGGGGATCCTGCCGTCGAAGGTGAAGGACTTCATGAACTCCTTGTAGCCGGCTTCCGCGTAAGCAGGAGCAATCTTCACGTCTTCGACGAGCACCTTGGCGCCTCCCGGAGGATTGGCCTTCAGCCACTCCAGGGCTTTGACGTGCGCTCTGAGATAGCGCGTGACTTTACCCCGCTTTTCTCTGAGCACGCTAGCCATCGCGTAATAGCCGAGATAAGGCCAATCGGAGATGATGTCGTTGAGATCGGCGAGCATGCGGTAGCCCTCGTTAGCCGCGATCAGGGTCACAGGAAACCACACAATGGTTCCGTCCACGCTGCCGCTTTTCAGCGCGGCATAACGGGCAGGCGTCGAGCCGATTTGTAGAATGGTCACATCTTTCGACGGATCCGGCCGTAATTTGGAGAGCGCATATCGCGTGAGAAAGTCAGACTGCGCTCCAAAACGACTGACGGCTAATTTTTTTCCTTTCAAGTCCTGAGGGGTCTTGATGGCTGGATTAACGTAAAGTTTGAAAGGCATAAAATTGGATATGCCAAAGAAAAACCGCGCGTCCTCACCAGCGAGTCGGATGGTAAAAACCTCCGTGCCGGAGCCGAGGGCGATATCGATTTCTCCAGCCAGCGCCGCCTGTGAATTGATGGTCCCGCTGGTAAAGACGATCGGCTCAACAAACAGATTTTCATCTTTGAAATAGCCCTGCCGTTTGGCGACCCAGACCGGAAGGGTCGTGGGAGCCAGCGAAGTTAAGCCGACGCGCATTCTTTCTTGCGCGGGAACCGGCGGACTCGTGAACGACAGCGTGACGAGAAAAATTGGGGCGACTAAAATAAATTTCATGGCGCGGCCTCCTTCCATCACAACTGTCAAATAGCCCATTCAGTGTCAACCGGAACCACGTTCGTGACAGCCAATAAAGCTATCCATCGAAAGGGTCGATCGTCCGGTTAAAGCATTTCCGGTTGTCCAGCCGCCGAGATCCTCGACATGCAACCCGTTACCTTTTGCCCAAGTCCTGAAGAACCTTATTCAAAAACGCAAGATCAGTATACTCTCCTGGCGCTTTCGTCGGCTTCACGCCCGTTGACCTGGACACCACGTCGGCCACTTTTCCCTCAACGGTGAAATTCCTGCACTCGAACTGCCACGGCCAAGCCCAGTAGAATGCTACCCGTAGCTATCAGGCTGTTTAGAGAGAGGATGGAAACACCCGTCAATGCATTGCCGATGTTACAACCGCCAGAAACCGTTCCGCCAAATCCCATGAGCAAGCCTCCCAGAAATCGGCGCGGAAGTTCAGGGGCTTCCGGCAACTGCCAGCGGGCTGTGCCGCTTGCGCGGGCGCTTAGCCACGATCCAAAGGGGACACCGAGAAGCATAAACGCTCCCCAGGTCATGGGATGATCGGCTTGGTCCACGAGTACCCCCATAAGCGTGCGGCTCGGCCCGGTCATCGACAATCCCCAGTGCCAGCCCGCCGGCGCGCCTAGCACCCACGCCAGTGTGCCGAGCACCCCTAGCACGAAGCCAGTCTGGTGCCAGGACCAATTCCCACGAGCCGTTGCAGGCTTTGGGAGACTCCACAGCAAGAATCCGACTAAGCCAATACTTCCCCCAATAATCCACACCCGGCTCAAGCCAAATAACGTGGGAAGAGAAGCCGCACCGGAGAACGAAACGACCGGGCGGGTCAACAATACGGTAAGGAAACGAAAGAGCCCTTGTGCCGCAAGCAACCCACCGATGGCAAACCCCAACACTGCGATGGCTGCACCAAGGTTTCCGGTCCCGACCCGGGACCAGACCGAGGTTGCTCAGCCCTTAGCCCATACCATTCCAAAACCGAACATGAGCCCGCCTATGATGGCAGCCAGCCACGTCAACGGAGGAACCGGAACAACGACGAGATGAGCCGCTGCCAGGGAATTCACGAGAAGCAGTTGACACCCAAGAGCTAACAGATAGGCGAGAAACGACGAGGATGGCTCGCCTCCGAGGGTTTGGCGGAAGCCGCTGTGCATGCAGAAACTTCCCCGGTGGATGACGAATCCGAGAGGGGTACCGACAATAAGCCCAAGAGTGGCTGTCAGAAGCATGCCATTTTCCAATAAGAACTGTCTTCGAAGGTTAAGAGTTCCCTTTTGCGAAAGAAACTCTTTCACCCGGTTGCAGAACATTCAGCCGGGCTGGCTATAGACAACGACCTTCTTCTCCATGGGTCGTACCTCCGTGCTCTATTCCAAGGGCCCCGCCCATTCAATTGCCGTAGTTAAAGTAAAAAGTAAATATCACGCCTGAGGCCAGGTCATTATCGAGCCAAGGTCCCGAGCCAGGTTGTGATCCAGTAGAGGGCACCGTAGGCCAGGACACCGACGACGGCAGTCGTCACGATGAGGCTGAGGTTCGCGTGCGCACCGCGTAGGGAGCAGGCATTACGCCTTCTGAGGTGGAGCACAATCCCCGCTATCGCCAGGAGCGCTGCGGCGCCCCGAAGATACCACGCGTATTCAGTGTACCACCTGGTGGCGAGGCTGACTGCGGCCGTCGCTGTGGTCAAGCTAAAAAGGACCAGCACTGCCGGCGTGACGCAACAGAGCATGCCCACGAGGCCAGAGAGAAGTCCAAGCCCGATCCCAAATCTTTGGGAGCCTTGTTTGAAGTCTTTTTCACCCATTAGCCTACTCCCTTCAGAAACCGAGCCAAGGGACAATCAGCCATGCCACTCCCAAGAACACTCCTACCAGGAGCAGTGCCCATGTGCCGGGTCAGACATGAAAGCGCGGTTTAGCCATGCCGAACCTCCCTCAATGCGAAAAAGATCCCGTAGCTCAACCCTCCGGAGTTGACCCATCGCTCTACGGTGCTGAGGGCTTGTTTTACGGCAGCGAGATCGTAGCCAGACAGATCAAGTTTCTGAAGGCCCCCCGCCACTTCCAACGCCAAGAGGCGCGCTCGTATCTGGTTTAAAAGCTCGGTCAGGGCCTCGGGTACCTTTTCTATCCGCCAGTTGGAGAAACCTGCGGACGAAAAAACCTCTTGATATTTCCCAGCCGGCCAGACATCGGCGATGCATGCCGCCTGGAACGGCCACCCTCGAAATGCCTCCGGAACTTCCCCGCGGGTCAGCAACATATCAGTCAATCCTAGTCGTCCCCCTGGCTTGAGGACCCTGGCCATCTCACGCGCCGCGGCACCCTTATCCAAAAAGGTCGAAGTAGCACACTCGGAAACCACTGCATCAAAAGAAGCCTCTCGAAAGGGCAACGCCTCGGCATCACCAAGTGCAAACCCCAAAACCCACTCAAGCTTCTCCCGGCTCGCGGCAGCGCGAGCGCCAGAAACCAGGAGCGGAGCAAGATCTACTCCTGTAACTCTGCATCCAAACTGTCCCGCCAATAACATTGCACTTGCCCCACTGCCACAGGCAATATCTAGCGCCCGGTCAGATGGTGTTAGCTTGAGCATTCGCCCTAACCGCTGCGTCAGAGCAAGTCCGCCGGGATGCAACGAATCGCCTAGCAGCCATGCTACCACCGGCTTCGCATACAGGTCGGCACAGCAGGGCTTGATGTCGCTCAGGATCTTGTCGCTCACCGCCCCGCCCCCGTTCGGGTCCGCAATTGCTCCCGGACCTGCTCTCGGTAGCCAACCGTGTTGTACGCACAAAAGGGAATCATCCGGCCGTCTGGTACGAGGACCTCCACGCAGCACTTCATCAGGCTCTTAAGGTTGAAGGTGTAGAGATCCATAAAGTCTTTGACCATCACCATGAAAAAGCGGCTGGCAAGATCCCTGCCGAGCGTCGGCAGGTCCAGGTTACAACACGCATTCCCGAGCAGCTCTCCGGCGGCCTCCGTTCCCGGGACCGCTGACGCAGACCAGAGTCCTTCGAGCGCCTTCTGGATCTCCTGAGAGAGGTCTGGAACTGTCCGATTGGTGAGGTAATCGAGATAGTCCTTCACATCCAAAACCCGCGGCAGCGGTGTTACCTTCCCATCTACCACATACGCATATGTGACCGAGGTGCAGGTTGGAAAGCAACAGGGGACCGGGACGAAATCGCTGGCCACGAACTGACCGCGAGTTTGCTGCTCAATTGCCTTGATCACATCTGGAATCGTGATCCGCTGCAAAGGATCAAAGTCCGGATGCCGGCCCGTATGCATGACCGGCTGGTAGTTGATTCCTCGAACCGCGGGATGATCAAGGCCGAAATGTAACAACGGGCCGATCTCGTGTTCGTTGACACCGCGCTCAATCGCCGCGACTAAGACAGCATTTAATCCCGCAGAGGCGAGCCGGTCGAGCGCCCGCCGCTTGGAATCAACCAAATCCTCGCCACGCAAGGCCAGCGAAGTCTGGGGTGAGAGCCCGTCGAACTGCATATAAATCGTTGGCCTGATCTCGGCCAGCTCAGCCAGAAATCGATCGTCCGTTGCGATCCGAACGCCGTTGGTGTTGAGCATGACGTGCTTGATTGGTCGGCGCTTTGCCGCCCGAAGCATCTGGAGTATCTCGGGGTGGATCGAAGGCTCTCCGCCTGAAAACTGAATGACCTCGCCTATTCCCTCGCATTGGACGAACCGGTCTAGCATCCGTTCAACCTCGCCAAGTGTCAGATTGTAGCCCGGACCGGCGTTGGCAAAGCAAACCGGACAGTCGAGGTTGCAAGCCGTGTTGACCTCGATGATGCCGAGGCAGGCATGCTGCTTGTGGTCCGGGCAGAGACCGCAGTCGAATGGGCAACCATCTTTGACTTGTGTGCTGAATTCAAGCGGGATACTTCCAGGCTTGTTGTAACGCAGGGCACTGGCAAACATCCCGGCGTCACTGTAGATCAGTCCCTCGAACAAGCCGTGATCAGGACAGCGCTTCCGCATGAAGACTTTGTTGTCGCGGATCAGGACCTGCGCGTCCAGCAATTTCCGGCACTCCGGACAAAGGCTTCTCACCAAGTCAAAAAAGATGGAATCGGCCTGATCTTTTTGCGGTGCTGCTGGTATAAGTCACTTCCTATCCGCTCTCCTGTGGCGAGAGCCCGACGGATCTTAACTCAAAAGGAGACCACCGCTCAACTCGATGCCAACTCCTCAACCCTATCACGGTCACCTAAAGTGAATCGCTCTGTGGGGAGGTATAAAAGAGGTGGACGTCAGGTGGAAACTCCATCCGACTTCCTGCAGAAATGGGCCCGCCTGCTACTTCTTTGCCGCGCAGGGGTTTTTGGCGGCACACGGATTGGCTGCGCAAGGGTTTTCTCCCTTTTTTGTCCCCTTGGCAGCCTGTCCCTTTGTGGGATTTTTATCCGATTGCGCTGCACAAGGATTCTTGGCCGCGCAGGGATTCTTGGCTGCACAGGGGTTCGCCTGGGCAAAGGACAGGCCGGGGGCTAGCAAGAATGCCGAAGCGACTAGGGCCGGGACAAAACGAACAAACCTTTTCCTCACAGAATCCTCCTTTTTTCCGCAATTGCGGTTTCGATGCTGTTAAAACAGAGTAGGGCGACTAAAAGTTCCCGTAGTCTCTTAAGCTTTATCTTCCAGGAGTTGACGGAAAAAAGCTTTGGCTTGTTCACTATGCCAATCGCGGTAACCAATGACCCTGCCCAGAATCTCTCCCTTCTTATTAATAAGATAGGTTGTTGGGAGTGACCAAGCCTTGTAGAGTTCAAAGACCTCTGCCTTTTCATCTAGAAGCGCTGTAAAGGTGAGATCGTGTTGCTTGAGAAACGCTTGAATCTTCTCAGGCCCCTCGCGGTAGTTGACCGCCAAAATCACTAAACCCTGATCGTTCAACTCCACGTGCAGCCTCTCCATAGTAGCCATCTCTAACCTACAAGGTGGGCACCAGGTGGCCCAGAAGTTCAGAAAAACTACCTTCCCTCTAAAATCTCGAAGACTAACCTGGTTCCCATCTAGATCCTTCAAGGTAAAATCAGGTGCGGGGACCTTCTTGTCAAGTTTTTCAATATGGAGCTTTTTTAAAAGGGCATCATCCGTAAACGCGGGAGCCTTTTGTTTGTGGGGAAAACCCTCTCTGGAGGCTATTATTCCAGCAAGCGGCAGAAGCAGGACAATGATAGAGACAGTGATTTTAAGCCACATGAATATTGATGGTCAAAAGCGCCATTTGGCAAAGAGTTGCTATAGTTATGTTCATATAACGTGTTTGGGAGGCTAAAGGTTCCAACGGTATGGCCCCGATGCTCCTGTTACGGACTGTAAATATTCCACACCACGAGAAAGACAATAAGCGAGAGGGGAATAAAGATGAAGACTACCGGATCCATTCTAGCCATTCCGAGACTCGACGAGTCTCTCAGCAAGTTTCTCTTACCCCTCACGTACCTGATGGCCTATAGGCGGCACCTAGAACCACACCATAGAATAAATGGACTAATAAGCTCATCACTTGAGGCGACGGCCCACTAGAGGGCGCGTTGCCCCCACCGCAGGGATTCGCCACAGTACAAGGATTGGCCTTGACTGCACATGGATTTGGCGTGGGGGGATTTACAGCACAGGGATTTGCCGGGCGAACGGCACATGGGTTGGACACAGAGCATGGGTTAGCTGTAACGGCTTCTTTTCCCTTGAAAGGATCGCTGGCTATTTGAAGACTTGGAGCGAAACGCTTTATTCACGACTATTTTCCTCCTTATGACATTCTTTATTCTGATTTATAGTGTTGTTCGCTACAGGGTTTGGGGATTGCCGAGCGCATGGGGAGGGGTATGGACCCCTCCCCTTCAGGGCTCCTCAAGGATGGCTAACTATCGCCTTGCTGCACCTGGCTTGTCTGGCGCGCGATCTGGTCTTTTCCCAGAGGGTCAGTGTCGCACGGTCCGTAGAAGTCGATGATGTCACTAGTGCTTTTATCCTTAAGGACCGGGCGATCCCACGATAAGGTCTCTTCACGAATCGCGGGGAACTTCAGGTGGCAGTAATTGCTGACCGGGCTGGCGGCGACCTTTACGAGGACACCTTCTTGAGCCCCCACAGGAGCAGCGCTCCATCCCAAGGTCCCTGCTAGAAGTAGCACTGATAAAACTGACCTTACGCTCTTCATTTTTCTCACCTCCTTTCCGGCTGATTGTCGGCCTTTGCTTCTCTAAACAAAGACCGATGAGGAAAAAGTTCCCGGGACGCTAAAAACTCTCTCGCTGAAAATTACCCTTGTAGGTGGGAACTTTTTACGGAGAAAAATGTTTAAGCAGTATGACTTATGAGACAGGGCTCAGCGTGGAAGAGAGGGTGGCCTCACTGTTCCAGCCGGACAGCCTTCTTCCCGCTCAGTATTTTGAGACCTTTCACAGGCAGGCCAACTTAGACCCAGAAAGGAGGCTCATGCTTGCAGTCCTCGACGACGCCATTGCCAGTTTCCAGAAATATATCTTCGCTCAAGACAGGAAGGGAAAGACCTTATTTGATGAGGCAGAAGAATGGATTCTGGAAGAGAACAGTGACTGGCCTTTTTCCTTTGAGACCGTCTGTGAGGTTTTGGGCTTTAATCCCGATTATGTCCGTCAAGGAGTACAGCGTTGGAAAGAGAAGAAGGTGGCGCAGCGCCGTACAGCCGAGATCTACCGTTTGCCCCTGAGGCCCGAGGGGAACGAGGCTGGTCTGAAACTGTCCAGGTGCCCTGAAGAAGGGTTTCAAAAGGCAGCAGGTCGCTAGACCAGACGCATAAGGTGTAGGTCCTAAACCGATGCGCGACACAACTACGGTGTTTGCCGGGGGACGGCTGTTGTCCTTTTCGCTGAACCGAAAGAAATCATCAAAGGCGGATTTCGAACGAATCGCTCTCCCATATCTTTCTCATCTTTATACTGCGGCTTTTTATCTCACAAAGGATAAAGCCGAGGCTGAGGATCTGGTTCAGGAGACCTACCTTCGGGCCTTTCGATTCTTTGACAAATTTGAACCCGGAACCAATGCCAAGGCCTGGCTCCTCTCGATGCTCAGGAACCTTTTTATTAACCGGTATCGGCAAAAGAAGGCACAGCCCGAGATGGTAGATTGGGAAAAGATCGATCAGGCCTATGGCTTGATGGTGGAACAAGCGCAAAGCAGGGAAGAGAATAACCCCGAGAACCTTTTCTTCTCACAGCTCATGGATCATGAGGTAACTGAGGCTCTTAAGGAACTTCCCGAAGAGTTTCGGAGTGCGATCATTCTTGTCGATATTGAAGAGCTGAATTACGAGGAGGCAGCCAAAGTGTTGGATTGTCCCGTTGGAACGGTGCGATCGAGGCTATCCCGGGGTCGTCGAATGTTGCAGGTAGCATTGAGGGATTATGCCCTAAAAAGAGGGGTCATAAAGGAATAGCTATTGTGCTGGGAACTTTTTACTAGCTCGTGCTTGTTTAAAGTGGCGAGGGCTGAAGAAAGCCTGGAAGGGGGGTGAAACTAATGGATTGCCGAGGATATAGAGAAATTGTAGCAGTTCATGTCGACAGCTCTCTTTCTTCGGAGGAGAGGCTCGCAGTCCAATCGCACCTCGTTCAGTGCTCCAAATGCACGAAAGAGTTCCTGTGGGAAACCGGAGTCAAAAAGGCCCTTAAGCAAAAACTCACGATCATTCCGGCCAGACCTGGTTTAAAGGTAAGGGTCTTGGACAAATTAGGAGAGACCAGCAAGGAAGGGCTTTTTGGCTGGTACTATATGTCTCATGGTCTGGTAGCTGCCTTTGCGCTTCTCCTAATAGTGGCCGTACCCTATCTGGTTTGGCGAGATAACGTTCAAGAGGAGATCTTTTCCGATACGATAGCCCATTACCAAAAGGTAACGCAGGGATTCGCGGAAACTCCAGAGGCATCTCCTTCGTTGACTCCCGCCGCTCGGCTACTAGACTTAAGCCCTTGGGGATATCGGATGTTGGCAAGGCAAACCCAGCAGATTAGAGGACGGGAAGGGCGAGCCTTTGTCTATCAGGGAGAAGCAAAAGAGTATCTGCTGGCGGAGGAATTTGATGGGGTAGATTTGTCACCCCCTCAAGGTGCCAGGACAGTTCGGGTCTCAAACCGTGATTTTGTCAGTTACAGCCAGGAAGGTGTGAATCTGATTGCCTGGAAAGAGAAGGACTTCGTCTGCGTTATTTCTTCGACCCTTCCAAAAGAGAAACTCCTCGGCCTCGCCCGGGAAATAACCATGGGCAGTTAAAGGATTTTTACCTTTTCCCAACGCTGAGCCTTCCTTCCATTCCCTTTCGGCGGTCGCATCTAATTCTTTTTCTGATCGGCAAAGCTCTTCTCTTGGTTCGGATTAATAAACGTCTCACGAATATACCGGATTACGCTCCAGATCTCTTTGTCACTTAGGACTTGTCCGAAGGGTTGCATCGTGTCGAACTTTTCCTCCTCCACTGCTCCAATTTTCCCCTTTTTTATTAAGGCAAAAAGGAAATCATCACCGAAGCGAGCCATGAGCTGGGGGTCGGTTAGGTTCATGGGGGACGGTTGCGCGTCACTCACGAAGTATTTCGGGGCCGGCTGTTTCGACGTGGCCCTCTCGCCATCTCCGCGCCCCTCTTTTCCATGGCAAACAGCACACGCGGCATCGAAGATCTCCCTCATCTCGGCTGATTGGGGTCCGCCTTGACTGAAGGCCCTTTCGAACTTAATGAGGTCGCGGATTTGGTCGTTCTCTAGGACCTGTCCAAAGGCCGGCATGGCCAAGCTTTCAAATTTTTTGTCCGGTATTGTTCTTTTCAGAACCGAGAGCTTGCCGTACTTGACCACGTTGAATATGTACTCATCGGTCAGACGCGACATATAGACAGAGTTGATGAAGACCTGGGGGCTCGGCTTGGTATTGAACCAGCTCGGTCCCTTGCCATCTCCCTTTAAGCCGTGACAGGCGAAACAAATCTCCTCATAGACTTTCTTTCCAGTGGCCAAGGAGCCCTTTTTCATGGACGTCTGGGCCATCACCGAAGAGGCCAGAAACAGAGGACAAAGTAAGACAACAAAAAGGCCCTTTTTGATTATTCCGCACATCGTTAGACTCACCAAAACTCCTTCGGGTAAAAGAAGGGAGGGTAGAGACGACCTACCCTCCCTCAGTAAAAGTGCAGGCTGGTTTCCCCGGGCCGATCTATTTTTTCTTACCGGCACAGGGGTTTTTAGCTGCACACGGATTCTTGGCTGCGCAGGGATTTTGCGCCGCGCACGGATTTTTTGCCGCACATGGGTTCCCCGCAGCCATCTTCTTTTCTGCCGCGAGCCTCTTTTGTTCCCAGGTCTTCATGGACTTATAGACCTGGGGCGTCAAAGAGGCGACGTAAGCATAAAGATCGACGTACTCTTGCGAGTTTGGATCCATTGGCTCACGGCCAAGGAAGATGGTGTTTCAGAGGTCGTTCATGGTACCAATGGTGGCCATAAACCCAGATGCCGCCCGGCGCGGATAATGGAGAGCCGCGCCTCTGAGGCCGGGGATCTCGATGTTCATCCTATTCCCCGTAGCATCCACCGCCGTCCCACCAATCGTCCCCCCTCGAGGATGACACCCCGCACAGCCGAGCTCGTTGAAGAGCTTTTGACCTCGGCCAATCGATGCGTCGATGCGGTCGTCAGGCTTGAGGGTCTGGAAGTAGGGACCCATGGCGAGCTCTTTCTTCTGCTGAGCTTCCACGAGCGTGGCCAGACTCAGGGCTAGAATAAGAGCCGCCAGCGCTACAAAGATTGTCTTCGCGCTTTTAGCCTTCATATGTTTCACCTCCTTTCTATTCAGATAGGCCCTCATTCCCTCAGCGTTTTGCCGAGAGCGCTGTAGGGCCGAAATAGTTCACCTCGTGGGCAATCTCCTCCCACGTTCGGCCTGCGTTGCTGCTCTTGAAGATCCGGCCACCGCTCCCCGCGTATACAAGGCGCGCATCAAGCGGGTCCAAGGCAAGGACGGGAACCGTAAAGCCGAGTTCCTCGCCGGCAGGAAGCCAATTTTCTCCTCCGTTGACGCTCTTAAAAACTCCACTCACGGTTCCAGCATATAACTCGTGGGGTGGGTCGGGGGTGAGGGCCAAAGAGAGCACGCCGCTGTTCAAAAGCCCCCGGTTCATCCCCTTCCAGCGCTTTCCTCCATCGGTCGTTCTGAAGAGCCCGCCCAAGGCGGTCCCCGCATAGAGGGTGTCGGGAGCAACAGGGTCTATCGCTAGAGCCCGAACCTGCTTGTCCTTGAGGCCGCTGTTGATGGGAGTCCAGGAAGATCCCTTTTGCTCTTTTTTGAAAACTCCGCCAAAAGTCCCTGCGTAAACTTTGCCTGTAGGAGAAACGACAAGGGCCCGGACATCCTTGCTTGTTAGACCATGAGAAGTCTGTTGCCAGATGTCCCCTTTGCCCTGGAATACCCCTTGATCTGTGGCCGCATAGAAGAGGCCTGAATTGGCGGGATCGGAGACTAAGGCGCGGACATTGCGGTCCTTAAGCAGCGGGACTAGCGGTTTCCAGGAGGTCCCTTTATCCGAGCTGTGAAAGATACCCTGGTCGGTGCCGAGATAGAGCTGATTGGAAGCGGTGGAATCGATGAGCAGGAAAAAGACCTGGCGATTGGGAAGCCCCTGGTTAATGACAGTCCATGAAGCGCCGCGATCCCGGCTGCGGAACACGCCGCCACCATAAGCAGCAGAGTAGAGAACTTGAGGATCGCGCGGATCAATCACTACGGAAAGGACCACTCCCAGGAAGGGACCTCCCTGCATATGGACGTGGTTCGCCCAGGAAACTGGAGCTGAAGCACAAAAGAGGAGGACCGCTATCCATCCCGCCCAGAGGGATCTCACGTGGGGCAGCTTTCTTGCGTCATGCCGCATCAAGGCTCCCCTATTTTGCCTTTTTAGCCTTTGGCGCACAGGGATTGGCGGCACATGGGTTCTTGGCAGCGCAAGGATTCCTCGCTGCGCACGGATTGGCTGCGCAGGGATTGCTTACTGTAGCGGCCGACGCGAGATAGACATACCAGGCTGTGCGATCCTTGCCGCTCTCTACATAGGAGACGGTGACTTTCTCACCAGGCTTAACATCCGCAAGCCGCTTTACCTGGGCCCCTGCGCGTACCACGGAGTGTTTACTCAGCGTCAAATCGAGTTGCTTCCCCTCAACCTTCAGAACCAGCTTCCCTGAGCCGGGCTCTACCCGCGCGACCTCGCCCCTGACCATAATTGCCTTTCCTCCCCCACTAGCGCCTTGCCCGCCAGGTGCACAGGGGTTAGCCGCACAAGGATTTTTGACAGCACAAGGGTTTAAGGCACAGGGGTTCTGAGATGCTTTCTTAGACTTCGGAACACAGGGGTTGGTTTGGCCGTAAGAGAGATTGGGAAGGGTTAAAAAAAGAAAACTTGTGAAAATAGCACAAAAAAGTCCACACTTGAGAACCTTTGTGTTTCTCATAAGACCTCCTGTTAAAGTTAAAAGCTTTCAATTACGCAGTCTGTAAACATGGGCAGGGGCATAAAAGTTCCCGTGAAGCTCGCCCTACAGGAACTTTTTTTGACCCAGCGGCATTTTTAAGATAAAAGTCCAACCTAGGGGGATAAGTTGCGTTTTTTCAGCTCGGGAAAGCTCACTCTTGTGGCAGGAGGTTTTTTAGCTCTTGTTCTTCTCCTTCTTATCTTCGCCTGGTTTTTCCCCTCGTGGAGCCAGAAGAACCCCCGATCTACCGTTAGCCTAACTCTTGACCAGGACCTAGAGAATTTTTTTAAGCTTTATTGGCAGAGGCCCGTTCCTCTCCAGGGCGCGCCTCGTGCCTCTTTCACAGAGAAAGAGGCCTCCCTTAGGCCTGAGGCCTGCGGGAGTTGTCATGCCCAGCAGTACGCAGACTGGAAAGAAAGCCTTCATAGTAAGGCAATGGGGCCAGGGCCTTGGGGACAGATCGTCGATCTGACTCAAAACAGCCCGGAAGAAGCTATTCTATGTATGACCTGCCATGGTCCGTTAAGCGAGCAAATCCCTGTGATTGCTACGATTACAGATGGGAATAAAAAAACTTACGCGAAGAATCCTGATTTTGATTCTAAACTGCAACTCCAGGGGATTACTTGCGCCGCATGTCACGTGCGACAACATCAACGTTTTGGTCCTCCCAAAGCCGAAGGAGCGGCCGCTACGAAGTACCCTGTTGGCACGCCCAACCACGGAGGTGTCCAAAGGACTCCCTACTTTGAGAAGGCTGAGTTTTGCAAAGACTGCCATCAATTTGACCCCGAAAATACAGTGTTGGTCAACGGCAAACCGATACAGGACACCTACCGCGAATGGAAAAATAGCATATGGGGGCAGGGTGAGGCCGCCTGTCAGGATTGCCACATGCCGGGCCGACGGCACCTTTGGAAAGGTATCCACGACAAGGAATGGGTCAAGGGGGGAGTTCGCATAGAAGCGCATCTAAAAAAAGGCGCCTCAACTGGCGGGAGCCCTCTGGAACTTTCGGTGGAGGTAACAAACGCCGCAGTGGGGCATAAGTTCCCCACGTATGTCACGCCCAAGGTCTTTGTTCGGGCCGCGCTTTTGGACCAGGCAGGAAAGGTTCTTCCCGGGACTGAGCAGGAGAAGGTAATTGGCTGGGGCGCTCGTTTCGAGGACGGGGAGTGGAAAGAGTTTTTCGATACGCGCATCCCGCCAGGGGAGAAATTTCAGCACACGTTTCGCTGGGCTCCAGACAAGCGGGCGAAAAAGATTCGAGCATGGGTCGAAGTCCACCCCGACCACTTCTATCACGTCCATTTTTATCCCGCTTACCTGAGGGGGGAGAACCTATCCCCGGAAGGCAGAAAGCTGGTTAAACAGGCCTTGCAGGAGTCTGGGCGTACTTCCTATATCCTCTTCGAGAAGATTATCCCCCTGAATTGATCCCAATCCCGAGAATAAGCGATTTTCGGGAACTTCCAGGATAAGAAGAGCGTTTTATCTGTGAGTCCATTAGTTGGACACCGGCCCTTCTCTTCGTTAGAATGGCCGCGTGGCTGGGGAAAGACAGGATCAGAGGGAAGGTTTTTCCCGTGAGGCCATGACGCATCTCGATCATCTCTACCGGGTGGCCTTTCACTTGGTGAAGAAAAAGGACGAGGCCGAGGATCTCGTTCAGGAGACTTATGCCCGGGCTCTGGGTTCGTACGAGCAGTTTACGCTCGGGACTAATATGAAAGCCTGGCTTACCAGGATTCTCTACAATCACTTTTTCGACGATTACCACCGGAGGAGACGATGGGTCTCTGTGGAAGACCGGGCTGAGAGGGGAGAGGAAGAATTGGATTACTGGGGAAAGGTGGCGGCTGAGAATCCCGGTCCGGAAAGCGACGTTCTGCATATGGAGCTGAACGTTAAAATCACCGATGCCCTGAAAAAAATCCCTTAAATTCTTCAGGGAACTTTCTCGCTGAGGGAAAAGTTATACGTAGAGAAATCCGCTCAACAAGAAGGAGATGCCATAAGG
>Ga0209751_10001448_pt1 | contig 24424 bp, 19 predicted proteins | sample RifCSP13_1_FD_184019 | JGI IMG/M metagenome (GOLD analysis project Ga0209751, IMG submission 184019) | Soil microbial communities from Rifle, Colorado - Rifle CSP2_sed 13_1 (SPAdes) (version 2) | ecosystem: Environmental > Terrestrial > Deep subsurface > Rock core/Sediment | place: Rifle...
ACGCCCGCGTGTACCGCTCCACGGCCGCGGACTCCCATGCCGCCAATCGGAGGGCGGCGGCGTCCTCTTCGGCGGTCCAGCCGTCCCGCGTGTGGAACCGCCACGCCGCGGTCCCGTCGCCCTTTGTCGCCTCCCGCCACGCGTAGTGCTTCACGTACGCGAACGACCGGTTCATCGTCGCGACGTCCCGGAGCGGCGGGAGCTTCGCCGCCCGCTGGCCCGGGGCCCGCTCCGGTTCGCCCTCGAAGTCCAGGAACAGGAGGTCGCCCGGTTCCGTCCGCAGGACCTGGGCGAGGTGCAGGTCCCCGTGCGTGACCGCCTTCGCCGTGCCCACGCCCCGCTCGAGCCCGAGGAGCACGGACTCGATCCGGTCTCGGCGCTCGAACACCTGCATCCGCGCGTCCGCCGCCAATCCGCGGAGCCGCTCGTCGGGTCCCTTCGCGAGCCCTGCGAGCCTGCGGAGGGAGTCGCTCAGGTTCGTGAGCGCGGCCTTCGTGGCGGCCTCCGCGTCCTCCGCGGTGAACGCCTCGGGCTGGAACGGGCTCGGATGGCCGTCGACGAGCGCTGCGTGGAGCGCCGCGGTCGCCTCGCCCAGACGCGCCGCCAGGTCCAGGCTCCCGGCCTCGAATTCAGGCGATGGACCGCCCGCGAACTCGCCCCGCCAACCCTCCGTCAGGAAGGCGAAGACGTCCTTCGCCGGGACGTGGTCCGTGACGACGCCGAGGACGAGGCGGTCCGAGCCCTTGCCGAGGGCGAGCTCCCCGCGGTACCGCGGCACGTGGCGGAATCCCTTCTTGTGGAGCCGTTGCAGGATCTCCGGCTCCCGGTTCTCGACGTCCAGGAGCTTGTAGGACTTGAACGCGAACGCGCCCGCGGTCGTCGCGATCCGCACGAGGACGTTCGAGGAGTCGTCGGGGAACGGCTCCGCCGAACGGAAGGAGCCAATCGCCTCCCCCTGGAACCGGAGCACGTCGCCGTTCGCCGTGCGGACCGTGAGACGGTCGCGGAAGCCTTCGGTGAGGAAGCGCGCGTACGACTCCCTCCGCTCGCCCTCGGACACGTAGACGCGATCGGGGCCTGCGGCGAGCTCGAACGCCTCCGGCTCCGGCTTGGCGGCGGACACCGCGAGCGGGACGTGCACGGGCAGCGACGTGTTCGGATCCCGCGCGACCAGGAGGAAGAACGCGACGGCCTCGCCCTCGGCTTCAGCAAGCCGCGCGCGGTCCTTCACGAGGAGCTGCATCCGAGCGTCGATCGCATCGCCGCACCACCGACGCGTGCGCAGCCACGTGCGGAGCGCGACGGATTGCCCGAGCGCTTTCTCCAGGGCGTCGATCGCGGCGTCGAATCGGCCGGCCATCTCACACCAGCGACCTGTACAGGGCGAGCGTCTTCTCCGCGATCCGGTCCCACGTGAAGTGCTCGAGGACCCGCGTCCGCCCGGCCCGGCCCATCTTGGCGGCGACGTCCGGATCGCCGATCACGCGCGTGAGCGCGTCCGCGAGCTTCCCGGGGTTTTGGGGAGGAACGAGGAGCCCGGTCTCCCCGTCGAGGACGACCTCTTTGATCCCGCCCACCGCCGCAGCGACGACGGGCGTCTCGCACGCCATCGCCTCCAGGTTGATGATCCCGAATGGCTCGTAGATCGACGGGCACGCGAAGACGGACGCCTCGTTGTAGAGGTTCACGAGGTCCGGGTCCTCGAGCATCTCGTGGATCCACACGACGTCCGTCCGGCCCGCGATCGCCGCCTTCAGCTCGCCGACGAGCTCCGGCGTGTCCGGCTTCCCGGTCGCGAGGACGAGCTGCGTCCCCCTCGGGACGTGGTCCATCGCCGCGACGAGGTCGAAGATTCCCTTCTGGCGGCTGAGCCGGCCGACGAAGAACACGAACGGTTTCCGGATTCCGAACTTGCGGAGAGTGGCGGTGCCGTCCCGCGGGTGGTACTTCGCCGGGTCCACGCCGTTGTGGATCACGTGGACCGCCGACGCGGGAATGCTGTAGAACCGGAGGATGTCCTCCTTCATTTCGCGCGACACGGCCACGACCGCGTTGCACGACTCCAGCCCCTCCTTCTCCATCCACGAGCTCAGCTCGTACCCCGCGCCGAGCTGCTCCTTCTTCCACGGCCGGAGCGGCTCCAGGGAGTGGACCGTGGCGACGAGCTTGCACCCGTACGTCCGCTTCGCGAGCGCGCCCGCGAAGTTCGTGTACCACGTGTGCGTGTGCACGATGTCCGCGTCGATTGGGTCGCTGACCATGTTCACGTTGAGGGAGAGGACCTCCCACGCCTTCGCCATCTTGGGGTCCGGCGCCGCCAACCCACGCACGGACGCCTTGTACCGCCAGACGGGGAGATCCGGAAACTGGGGGGGCTCCCCGACGTCGAGGGTCCGCACGTGCACGTCCGCGATCTTCGCGAGGGACAGGGCGATGTACTTCGCATGGACGCCCGCCCCGCCGTACACGTTCGGGGGGAACTCGTACGTGAAGATCGTGACCTTCAAGGCGGCGGCGGTACGCGCAGTCCCTCCATGAAGGTTGTGGCGGACCGGCGTCACGAGGGACGGTGCTCGCACCGATCCTTGGTCTCCCAGTCCCCATGCGCTTCGCCGACGATGTGGCCCGTGTCCGCCACGACTTCGTTGGCGGCGAACTGGGTCCCCAGCTCCTTCAATGGGTCCCTCGCGGAATACAGCGTCGCGCGCCGCACGACGTCGTAGCCCGACCGTCCCGGTACCTCGGACTGAAGGGATGCCAGCCACGCCTCCTCCGTCGTCTCCCATCCCTCGAGTCCGTGGAGCGCGGACAACTCCCTCCGCGCGTGCGCCTCCGAAAACTCGAGAAGGTTCGCCTGCAGGATCCGGAGGGCGCGCTCCGCATTCTCCGGCTGCCCGGACCGCCGCCACGCCTCCGCCACGTCGACGAGCGCGTGCGCGAGGCACGCGACGTTCTGGAACGTGACGCGCGTGTCCGGGTTGTCCCAGAACCGCGGGTCGGACCGGAGACCCATGAGCATCGTCACGTAGGCCCGGGCCAGGTGCGCCGCGACCTCGACGTCGATCGTGCCGCCGAGGATGCGGTCCGCGGCTTGGGCGAAGTCGACTTCGTTGGAGGAGAGCCCGCACGCCCGGTAGTGCTCCTGGAAGAGGTGCCGCCCGTAGGCCACGGCGAGTCTCCGCACGACGTCCCGCCGCCGCTCGAGGTCGAAGCCGACGAGGAGGTCCCGCGCGGCCCTCCGCACGGTCGTCTCGACCTGTTCCGTCGCGAGGCCGAACGCGTGCTTCCAGAGCTGGGACATCCGCTGCCCCTTGTGGACCCGCGCGATCACGAGGCCGTCGGAGCGGCGCATCCCCGTCCACCGGGTGTCGGACGTGTGCCCCTCGTGCATCTGATCATCGTGGTCGGACCACGTCGAGAAGTCCACGAGGTTCTCCTCGACGACGACGTCGCGAGGCGGCGAGGGCCGCGTCACCGCCAGCCCGCTCCCGCGCAGGCCGTCCACGATCCCCTCGAAGCGCTCAGCCTGGTGCGGGTTCGCAAGGAGGGACTCCAGGTCGCTCGCGATGAGCACGCAGTCCGCGTCGCGCGCTCTCGCGGCGGTCGCGAAGTCCTCAGGGCCGGACGTACCGAACGCGAAGTCTCCGCTGAGGCCGGCGTCCCGGACCGCGAGGGGCATCCCCGGGTCAACCGCCAGAAGAGACCAGGCGTCCCCGGGCGACCCGCCAGCGACCTGCCGTTCGTCCGCGAGCAGGTGCACGTGGCTCTCAAGGTCCGGGAGACCCTCGTGCGTCCCCGCGGCGCGGCGCGCCTCTGCGAGGTAGTCGCGCAGCGTGCTCGTGGAATACGCGGCCTCGGGGAGCCACAGGCCGACGGGGCGTCCGCGTTGGCGGCGGAGGAGCGGCGCGTAGAAGTCGATCATCATCGCGAACAGCGCCTCCCGCTCGAGGGGATGGTGGTGCGGCAGGATCGGGTGGAACGGCGGGGTCATCGCGAGGCCCGCGACGCCCTTCTCCCACGCCGCCACGACGCGGCGGTACCCGTCCGGGTCCTTCGCGAGGAGCCACGCGAGGGTCTGCGGCTCGATGTCCACGGACGCGACGCCCGCCGCCCGCTCGAGGACGGCGCCGATGTGCCCGTACGCATGGAGGACCGCGTCCGTCCAGTTCCGGCCCCGCACCCTCTGCCCGCCAATCGAGAGGGAGACGGGGGAGTTCCGCTCCTCGAACCGCGGAGCCTTCAGGGGATCCGGCTCCGTCCACCGGACGAGGTCGCCCGGCTGGTATCCGTGGAAGTGGAAGGAGACGACCCCCAGGGGGATCACGGCCCCTCGGTCCACCACTTCGGGTCCACGTCCCGGAACGGCGCGTCCCGTTCCTCGAGCTCCTTGAGCCACGCCGCGTCCTCGGGGGCGAGCGGGCCGGCCATCGCCGACCGCGCCATCGCCGCCAGACGGTGGAACGCGCTCGCGTGCGCCTTCACGCGCGCCTCCGCGTAGTCCCGCGCGGACCGCGTCGTGATCAGGAACGGCCAGTCCGACGACTCGAGGAGGAGCATCTCGCGCGCGAGCTGCGCGATCACGCGGGTCAGGGGCGGCCTCCGCTTCCGCTTGGCAGCGTCGAGGAGTTCGAGGAACTCGTCCTCCGCGGAGTACACGAGCTCCCAGACCCACCGCGTGTCGTCGTTCCACCAGACGTAGTGGTGCCCGCCGAGGCCCCACGATCCCTCCGGCAGCTTGACCACGGACTGCGGCGCGTGCTTCTCGAGGAACTTCGATGCGGTCATAGGCGTGACGTCGCCCTGGAAGTTCCGGATCACCGCCTCGAGCCACTGCGGTCCCTCGAACCACCAGTGGCCGAACAGCTCCGTGTCGAACGGCGCGACGACGACGCCCGGCCGCCCATTCGCGGCGCGGAACTTCTCGAGCGTGTCCCGCACGAGGCCCGCGAAGTGCTCGGCGTGGATCTTGACCTGCGTCGCCGCGGGCTCCGGGTGGTACGTCTCCTTCCGGTCGAGCGGCATCCGCCGGTCCGTGATCCGGTGGTAGCGGAGGCCGCCCTCGCCCTTCTTCTTGTGGAACTCCAGGTACACGCCGTCCCCCGGGTACCCGTAGTCCGCGGACCACACCTGCGTGCTCGACCGGGGGTCTCGTGCGAAGACCGCCACGCGTTTCCGCGACTTCGCGACGAGGGCGTGCGGCTCGTTCGGCGAGAGGCCGGTCTGCTTCTGCGGGTTGGCGGTGGGTCTCTGCTCGAACCGGTCCTCATACGTCCCGAGGGGTGTTCCGCCCGCAACGAGGTGCGTGTCGACGAAGAAGTACTGGAGACGGTTCGCCGCCAGGACGTCCTCGAGCCCGGGTCGCCGCCAGGACTTTCGCTTTCCATTTTGGCGGGACCACGGCCCTCGCGGTCGATACGCGCACTCCGGCAGCCAGATTCCCTTGGGATCTCTCCGGAAGTGGCGGCGGTACGTCGCGACGCCCGCGCGGACCTGCGCGGCGACGTGCTCGTCCGTCCCGAGGAGCGGGAGGTACCCGTGCGTGGCGGCGGACGTCAGGACCTCGATGTGCCCCGCGGACTGCAATCGCCTCAGCGCGCCGACTACGTCCGCCTTGTACGTCTGCAGGAAGTCGTGGAGGACGCCCGCGTGGAACACGGACCAGTCCGCCGCCAGCTGCGCGCTCCCGTACGCCCCGTGGAGGTGGAACTCCTTCCGGTCCGCCTCCGCGAGCTTGATCCGCGCGTCGCAGTACGCGATGAAGTCGTCCCGCAGCCGCTTGGCGCTGAGCATCTCCGCGAGGACGGGCGTGATGCCAATCGTGATCTGCGGCGAGATTCCGTCCGCGACGAGGCGGTCCATCATCCGGAGGAGCGGGACGTAGCACTCCGCGATCGCCTCGTGGAGCCAGTCCTGCCCGTGCGGCCATCGCCCGTGGCCAATGACCCAGGGGAGGTGCGTGTGGAGGACGAGGACTAGATGACCGGTGGGGGATGCCGGCATGACGGCACGCGGATTGGTCCTCGGATATATGTCCGCGTCGGTGGGGACCTCTCGCGGGGGGAAAGTCCGGTTGTTACATGTACGCGAAGCGTTCTCATCCCACAGCGCGAGTCTAGCTCCAAAGTCTTAATGAGGAGCCAAGACCATGAACGGAGCGATGCCCCTCACCGTAGAGGTGGAGGTCGACGAGACGGGGACGTACGTGGCGGAGGTCAAGGACCTGCCAGGGTGCGTCACCCAAGCCTCCACCTTCGAGGAGTTGCTGAAGAACCTCCGGGAGGCGATTGCTGGGAACATCGAGGCACGGCGATCGATGGGATGGGAGGTCCCGGCCGACCGGCGGATGCGACTCCTCGTGGACGCAACGGTGTAGGATGACAAAGCTGCCACGAGACGCAGACCCTCGGAGAGTCATCGCCGCACTCCAGCGACTCGGCTGGTCCATCCGCACGACGAAGGGAGGTCACATACACCTCGTACACCCTGACAACCCAGGAATCATGCTAACGGTGCCGTTTCACTCCACGCGGGGTTTGTCGCCGGGAGCCATCCGCAGAATCTTGCGGCTCGCTGGACTCACAGTGGAAGATCTCCTGAACGAGTTCTAGACCCCGGCCATCTCAGCAGTGGCTACGATGCGGGAGTGAGGGCAACCCTTCGGTACCGCTTGGAGCACGGCGTCCCGGGGGCGACGTACATCTCCTTCGCTTCCAGATCCATGATCACGGACACGACCGTCGAGAACCGCTCCTCCAGGGGCCGCGCGGGGTCCGCGTGGCGGCACACACAGTTCGGCTCGCCTTGGTGGTCCTTCAACATGCCTTTCAGGTCCCGGATTCCGACCTTCCTCCCATGCGCAATCTGCGACCGAAGCACGTCGTTCGCCCGTGCGTACCGGTGGAACGTCGATTGCCGGTCCTCCGCGAGCGGCTGCCAAATCCCGAGCTTCTCCTGGTCGAGGAAATGGTTCGTGTGCGCGAGGAACCCGTCCGTCGCCTCGAGGCGGCACTCGCCCTCCGGCGCGGTCTCGAAGTCCGCGATCTTTGGCGGCGTCCCCGTCTGCGCGAGGACGAAGTTCGCGGAGCACGCGCGAGACTCGCCGCTCACGGCGTTGGCGGCAGTCTCGAAGTCCCTCGCCGCCAAGATCTCCCAGCACCGCACATGGAACGGCTTCCGGAGGCGGTCCCATGAGTCGAGGTTCGACACGAGCCCGTTCACCGCCAATCCGATGCCGTGGGAGTTGAACCCGATCTTCGCGCCGACGATGCCCGCCTCCGTGAACGCGAGCTGCCGCGTCCCGTCCGGCGACCGTGTGCGGACGAGGAGGCCCTCGACCTCGGGGATCCAGTCCCAGTTCTGGCCGATCAGCAGGTGCCCGTTCGCGGAGTGGGACGGCGCGACCGCGAAGGACGTGCAGCCGCCGACGCCCGCGAGCGCGCCCTTCGCCTCCATGCCGCGCGCCGCGAACCCGCTGTACAGGATCTCGTAGCGCACGTTCACCGCCACGATGTCGAGGAGGTCCTGCCGGGAACCCTCTGCGATTCCCTCCATGGCGGCAAAGTAGTCCGGATTCGACCGAGCGATCACGTCGAGGTATGCTCTCGCGCGCTTCTGCCACTCCTCCGGCGGCGTCTTCGTCCAGTACGAGAACCGTTGGCGGTAGAGAGCGATGTTCCGCGCGATCGCCCCGCGCACCGCCTTCCCGTGCTGGTGGCCCCACTCCCGCGGCGACCCCTCGAGCTCGACGACCGGGAGGCGCCCCGCCATCCTATCCCTCGGGGAGGTCCTTCGCAAACGTGACCCACGCGGGCTGCTTCTCGAAGCCGAGCGCGACGTTGATCCCGAGCATCGGCGCGTTCCGCGTGCTGTTCCACGTGCGGACGGAGCGGTACCCGCGCTCCTTCGCCCACATGAGCGCGCGGAGCTTGAGGGCCCGCGCGATGCCGCGACCCCGGTACTCGCGCAGCACGCCCGTGAAGCCCGTGTACAGCAGGTCCGGCTCGGCCTCGCTCTTGCCCAGATCGGACTGCCCGACGTACCGGTCCCCGTCCTTCGCGAGGAACCACGCCTCCGGGAGGAACCACGGGCCCGTCGCGTGTTTCTTCCACGCGTCGAAGTCTGGCGTCGTCGCGGGGTCCAGGCGCGGCACGTCCGGGGCGAGGATCGAACCGAGCTCGTAGACCCCGTGGAGGGATTCGGGGTCCCGCACGAGCTCGTCTGCGAGCGTGACGACCTCGATGCCCGCCGGGATCCCCGCGCGGTCCGCGAACTTCGCGGGATCGAACGTCGTCAGGTCGAGGCGCGACTCCCACGACCGCTCGAGCTCCCGGAAGCCGCGTCGTCCGAGGAACGCGATCGATTCCGCGCGATCCTCGCGGGCGAACGTCCGGAGCGCCGTCGCGCGCCGCGCGCGGAAGTCCTCGAGCAGGCGATCGTAGAGGACCGCGCCAATCCCGAGGCGCTGGCGATCGGGCCGGACGCCGATCCACGCCATGAAGCGGCCCGGGTCGAAGGACCACGGCATGTGGTTGTACTCCGCGACGCCGACGAGCTCGCCCGTGTGCGGGTTCGCCGCGACGTACCGGACTTGGACGTACGTGTCCCGGTCCCACATCGCGTCCTCCTCGCGAACCTCCGTCTCCGTCGAAGGGTAGTCCGGGTCGACCCGGTTGTACACGTCCGTGATCGCGGCGTAGTCCTCCGGCTGGAACGCGCGGACGTGCACGGAGGCGCGATGCATCGTGTGCTCTCGCGTGGCGACCATGGACTCCGGGGCCACGGGCTTGGCCTCCATATACCTTTCGGGCGAGCCCGCGCACGGCCGTACGTTTAAGTACGGGACCCGTCTCGGGCCGCACCCCCATGAAGATCCTGTTCGCATCCGCAGAAGCGTACCCGCTCGCGAAGGTCGGCGGCCTCGGGGACGTCGCGGGAAGCCTACCGAAGGCGTTGGCGGCGCTCGGGCACGACGTCCGCATCGTCCTCCCCAAGTACGGGATAGTCCGAGACGTGAAGGAGGACCTCGGCTCCTTCTCGGTCCGGATTGGCGGTGAGGCGCACGAGGCGCGGCTGGGGACGAGCGCGATCGACGGCGTCCCCGTGTACCTCGTGGACTACCCGCCGCTCTTCGACCGCCCGAAGGTGTACGAGTACGAGGACGACGGGGAGCGGTTCGGCTTCTTCGGGAAAGCAATCCTCGACCTCCTTCCCGCCGCGAACTGGTGGCCGGACGTCGTCCACGTGAACGACTGGCACTCCGCGTTGGCGGCGGCGTTCCTGAAGACGACGTACGCGGGCGATGCGCGGTACCGCCAGATCCGCAGCCTCCTCACGATCCACAACCTCCAGCACCAGGGGCTCTTCGGACGGGACCTGTTCGATTGGCTCGGCCTCCCGCCGGAGACGTGGAACCCGGAGGGCGTGGAGTTCTACGGGCAGCTGAACTTCCTGAAGGCCGGGATCGTGTACGCGGACCGCGTGAACACGGTGAGCCCGACGTACGCGAAGGAGATCCAGACGGAGGAGTACGGGGAACGACTCGACGGACTTCTGCGGTCACGCGCCGCCAGACTCTCCGGCATCCTGAACGGGATCGACTACGACACGTGGAACCCAGCGAAGGACGCGCTCCTCGCGCAGACGTACACGAAGACGACGGTCGAGAAGAAGGTGAAGGACAAGGCCGCCCTGCAGTCGGAGGTGGGATTGGCGGCGGACCCGAAGGCTCCGCTGTTCGGCATCGTCGGCCGCGCGACGGGGCAGAAGGGGTTCGACATCCTGACGCCCGCCCTCCCGGAGATCCTCGAGACGGGCGCGCAGGTCGTGCTCCTCGGGACCGGCGAGAAGCGATACGAGGAACCGTTGGCGGCGCTCGCCGGCGGGAGCCCAGCGTTCGTGGCGGCGCTGAAGTACGATGAAAGGCTCGCGCACAAGATCTACGCGGGGTCCGACTTCTTCCTGATGCCGTCGCGGTTCGAGCCGTGCGGGCTCGGGCAGATGATCAGCCTGCGGTACGGCACGGTCCCGGTCGTGCGCGCGACGGGCGGGCTCGCGGACACCGTGACGGACGTCACCGCCAGCCCGAAGTCGGGGAACGGGTTCGTGTTCACGGAGTACACGCAGGAGTCCCTGCTCGACGCCGTGGCGCGAGCGCTCTCGTTCTACCGCCAACGGCGCGGGTGGAAGTCCCTGCAGCAGCGCGGGATGGCGACGGACCTCTCGTGGAAGGCATCGGCGAGGGCGTACGCGGAGCTGTACACCGCTGCACGGACCGCTTGAGCTACTCGGTGGCGGGAACCGCCAGCAGGCGGCGCAGGAGCTCCGCGCGCATCGCCTCGACCTCCCCCCGCTCGCGTTCGAGTTCCCGCTCCCGTTCCGCGATCGCGTGCGCCTGGTGTGCGAGGAGGAGGCCATGGTCTGCCCTCGAGAGGCGAGGAACCGTGGGGTTGTCGTCCTGGAGCCACGCGAGCAGCGCGGCCTCCTCTCCGTTGAGCCACCGCCTCAGGAGCTCGTCGGACGGGTCGCACACGGCCCGTGCAACGGCGCCCGGGGATATGTAGCCCAAGCGACACCGCCATGCCACGTCGTGTCAGTAGCCCTTCTCAGGGGGACTTAGGCCCGGGACCGCAGTCCCTCCAGCCGGTCCACGTGCTCATCGCCTTCGAACTGCCAGGCATCCCCTAGTCCCGATCGGGAAGACCGCCGGGACACCGCCGCCACCGGTCCCGGTCGGCGGCGACGGCCGTCTCGTTCGGGAACTCTGCCTCCGCGAGGTACTCCACGTCGCGGCAGATGCCCGGTACGGACGCGTCTTTGATGTCAGCAGCGCGGGATGGCGGCCGACTTCTCGTGGAAGGCATCCGCCGAGGCGCACGGAGCGGTCTCCCGCGACGTAAGTGACAGAGGGCGCGGCACTGTGGTAGGCCCGGACTTCCGCGTCGTGTCGTTCGTTGCGGTGTCGGGGTGGCCATCCGGTGGTCTAGCGCTTCCCGAGGAATTCCTTGCGCTTTTCCTGGTACTCCTGCTCCGTGAGGAGCCCCTCCGCCTTCATTCGGTCCAGCATCGCGAGCGGGGAACCGGTCGTGTCAGGTTCTGACGGACGGACAACCGTGGGCTCCGCGACCGAGGGTCCTGTGATCGTCGGCGCCTCCGGTGGCCGCGTCCACCGACCTCCCTCCTGAAGGGACACCTCGGGCGCCGACGGCGGCGGCCCCGCAGCCTCCTGCGTCCCGACCGCCTTCCGGCGCCTCCGCATGAGAACCAGGACCGCGATGAGGACCGCCACGATGACTAGAACCAGGGCGACAATCCAAGTCGAAAGCCCCGGCGGCGGCGCGAGCTCGGACACATCCACGACGACAATCGCGGTTTCGCTGGCGCTCAGCGTTGCGAGCGTTGCGTCCGCCCGCACCGTGCACGTCGTGCCGCCGGCGGTGGAACCCGCCGTCAGCGTGGTACTGCTGCCCGACACCGGTGAGACAGTTCCGCAACCCGCGGGGCTGACCGACCACGCAATCGCTGAGCTGAACGTGAGCGAGTGACCTCGGGCGTCCGTCACCGTGGCGACCATGCTTAGCGACCCCCCTTCCACAAGGGTTGCAGAGGACGGATCCAAGGCGACGAGAAGGGGCCCCGCGTGGAGGACGTCAAGGTCTGCGTTCGCGAACGCGGAGGAGGTCCCGAAGCCCGCCGTGGCGGTGACCGTGCATGAGGATGCGCCCGCGCTCGTCGCAGCGGTGAACGTGGTCGATGCAGAATCGGCGGGCTCGAACGCACCACACGACGCGGGGGCGACGGACCAACCTACGGTGGACTGATCGGTGACGAGATGCCCGTAGAAGTCCCGAATCGTCACGTCAAAGTCCGTCAAGTTCCCCTCCTCAACCGACCCCGTCGGTGGCGAGACCTGCACCGCCACGGGTGCCGCGTGGGTGACGCTCACCGCCGCAGATTCCGTGTCGTACAAGTCTTCGCTTCCGGGATTGTATGTCGCCTGTGCATCCACTGTACACTGGGTAGCCCCCGCTGCGGAATCGGCCGTGAACGTCGCGATCCGTGCTCGGGTCGGGGAGACCGAACCGCAGCTGGACGGGTTCACGGTCCAGTCAACGGTTGAGGACGAAGTGACGTCCGTCGCCCCGGCCATCACGGTGGCGGTGAACTGCCGGACCCCTCCCTCCACGACCGTTTCAGACGCAGGCGTTATCGTGACCTGAATTCCGGAGGCGGTCACCCGGACGGCGGCGGACCCCGCGTTCGACCATGAGACGTCCGCAGTCAAGGTTGCGGCCGCATTGACCGTGCAGCTCTTCCCGACTCCGCCGGGGTCCGCGGTGAACGTCGTCGACACGCCGGTGGTCGTGGAGAGCGAACCGCACGTCGCATCCCCTGTGACGGTCCACGTGACGGACGCGACCGTCGACACGTCGTGGTTCCCCACATCCCTCACCGTTGCCGTGAACACCTGGGCCGATCCTGCGACGACCGAGACGGAGGCAGGGCTAACGCTTGACGTGATCGGGCCTCGGTGGGCGACCTGCGTACATGCGTCGTACGATGCGGGGGCGGCCTCCCAATTTCCTGCGTTGTCCATCGCCCGCGAATAGAAACAGTACCGACTGCCTTCGACTCCCGTGAAACTTGCCGAGGTTGACGCGACGTCGGCCCGCCACAGGACTACAGGCCCACCGTCCCGACTGTTGTAGATGCGATAATACGCGATGCCCGACGTGGCGTCGGTTCCCGTCCAACCCACGGTGAACGATGTAGTCGTCTGGGTTGCTGACAGCGCGTTGACCTTCGAAGCTGGAGGAGTCGTGTCCGTGCTGAAGGGCCCATTGTCGAAGAGGGTCAGCCGGACCCCGGCTCTGTTGGTGCTGTCCCCCGTGAACCACACGAACGCGCCTTCGGAGTGTGTTTGGGGGGTTCCCCCTTCCGTCGTCCAGGTGTGGTCCGGGGCTATCCCTCCGCCCCAGATCCGATAGTAGAAGCGCAGCTCGGCCGCGGCAGGGGGTGGATTCTCTCCGCAATCGTCACAACCCCCGCCCGCGGTGAAGGGGTCGATGTCGAAGATGTCGTCATCCGTGCTTGGGTTCGGACCCCCTTCGTCATCATACAGTGACACATAGACCGCGACTTCATCAGTCGGGTTGACAATGCTCACCGTCTGGCTCAGTAGTCGTCGATCGCCAGGCACCGTAATCGTGGGACAAGTCCCGTACCCGTCCGGCATCGAAAAGACGCCGCTCGTGACTGTGGTTGTCCCAGCCGCGTGGACAAAACGTACGCGGAAGTACCACTCCCCGTCACGATAGTGAGTTTCTCCGTCGTCGATGAAGAAGCCGTCCGGGAAGATAATGCAGTCAACCCGATCTAGCTCCACCGCAAGAGTATACGAGGCACCCGTGGCTGGAGAGGCGAGAAGCAAGAAGGTGGGAAACCCGATGAGAAGAGCGGCGGCCGCTGCCACGGGACGCACCGCGCCTCGTGCCACCGGCACATGGGAGCGCGCTCCTTCCCGCCCGTTCACGGAACCCTGACCAATCCCGGCCCGCCGTGCCGTCGAACGCCCTGCCCCGTTCCCTGCATTCCGCTGCATACTCACTCTCCTCGCCTCCAACCGCATGAGTTCGACCAACGCGATTCCCTCGCTCCCGTTGACCGCGTGTCGCGAGCTCGCACGGCAGTTTCGGGAAGGGGCTTATAGCTTTCGGACGCCCAGGTCTCACAGAATCAGGGTCCCGTTTCCCATCCAAACTCGCGGTCGCGTTGCCCCGGGACAGAGCATGACTCCTCGGTCAAGGCGATTCCACAGAAGATACGCCCTAGTCCCGTTCAAAGACGCCCTCGACCCACCGCCGCCATCGATCGCGGTCCGCCGCAACCGCGGTCTCGTCCCGGAACTCGGCCTGCGCCTCCGCGAGGTACTCCACGACGCGGCGAATCCCCGCCACGGACGGGTCATTGATGTCGAGCCCCGCGCGCGCGACCTCCTGCCGGAGGACGACCATCGCGGTCTTCGGGTCGTCGAACCCCCTCGCGAAGTCCACGATGATCGCGTCGAGGACGCCGACGGGCGTCGTCATGTCCGTGGACCGCCGCAGGCCCGTCGCGACCGCGGCCTCGTAGACCTCCTTCACCGGATCCGACGGGGACGCCGCCACGAGGAGGTGCCCGAGGCTTTCGAACGCGCCTTCCACGTTCGCCCCGGTCTTCGCGCTCGTCGCGTACCACGCCTCGAGGCCGCTGGGCAGGAGGCGCGTCGCGCCCTTCGTGTACCGCCCCGCGACCGCCGCCAACTCCGCGTCCGGGACGGCGCGCGCGCCCTCGAGATCCGCCTTGTTCCCCGCGAACACGAGCGGGATCGTCCCGACGACCTTGAACAGGAGCGGGATCCAGTACCGCTCCAGGCTCTCGAGGGTCTCCCGCCGCGTGAGGTCCGCGACGAGGATCGCGCCCTTCGTGCCCGCGAACGTCCCCGCGTGGAAGCCCACGTAGCCCTCGCGCCCGATCAGGTCCCAGATCGTGAGGCCGAGGTCGACGGTCCCGTTCGGGCCCACGACGCGGAGGTTCTTCCGCGACACCTTCCCGCCGATCGTCGCGATGTACGCGTCCTCGAACGCGTCGAACACGAAGCGCCGGATCAGGGACGTCTTGCCGACCGCGCTGTCCCCGAGGAGGACGACCTTCTTCTTCACCGCCATGGGCGGGCTACTCCTTCTTCTGCGTCCGCACGAACGCGTTCAGGTCGTCGAGGAAGAGGCCCGTGAGGAGGCACCACCGCACGTACGTCGAGAGGTCCGCGTTCAGGCCCTTCGCCTTCTCCTTCACCGCCTCCAGGAGCTCCGGGTCGATCCGCACGCGCAGCGTCTCCGTGTACTTCCCCTCGGGCTCCGGCACAGGACCACCTTGAGGGCGGCCGTATCGCGCGCCGCCGCCTAAATAGACTTCGGGCGCCGGAGCGGGGCGTGTAGCAACACGTGGCTACAACCCTTTACGACCCCCCGGCGCCCACGGGGTCTCCAAGGTGGACGACATGACGGGCGCGGAAATCCAGTTGCGATCGATGGGAATGTCCGGGGCGCGGTGGCCGACGATGGGGGGCGGGAAGGGCCCCCACGACCACGAGGTCCGGAAGCAGGCGATGCGGGCGCGGGCCCGCGCGGCGGAGGTCGCGTACCGGGACCGCCAGGCGTGGGACCTCGGGCGGAGCGCCCGGCCGGTCCGGAACCGGCGGTACCGTCAGGCCGTCCAAGGCGCGGTAGCAGCCGCGGCGATGGGCGCCGTGCTCCTCCTGTTCCTCCTCCCGACGCTCCTGCCGCGGTAGCGATCACTCCTCCCAGCAGCCCTCTACGTGGGGGTCCCCTCCGGCCCCCGCACCCTTTCTTTTCACGGATGGCAACCGGGAGAACCACGAAACAAGGTTCTTATGTATGCAATGCATACATCGTGACGTGACCGAAGTCACGGTGTCCGCGCGCATCCCGAAGGAGATGGAGGAAGAGGTGGAGACCCTGATGCGCGAGGAGCACCTGGAGAAGTCCGCGGCCCTGCGGAAACTGATGCACTTGGGCCTCGAGCGGTACCGCCAGGAGCGGGCGCTCCGTCTCCTCGCGGAGCGAAAAGCGACGCTGTCCCGAGCCGCGGAGATCGCGAAACTGAGTATCTGGGAGATGCTCGAGCTGGTCCGGGAGCGCCGCATTGTCTGGGTCGACGACGATGTCATCGAAGACGTTCGGGCGGTCCTGCGGCGGTGACATCCCGAGATGCCCAGGGCAACACTTGTGCTCGACGCCGCGCCCTTGATCGCCCTCGCGTCGGCCGAGGCGCTCGACCTCCTTCCACGCCTTGGGCTCCGCCTCACGGTCGTGTCGGAAGTCCGGGCGGAGGTGCTGGGCCCTGAGCGCCATCCCGGTGCCGAACGGCTGAGGACCTTCCTCGAGGAGGGGCCCATCGAGGTCGTTCGAACTCGGAGCCCCGCGGTGCTCCGACGCCTTCGCGGGAACCCTCGCCTGTCCGCCGCGGACGCCGCGTCCCTCTGCGCGGCCATCGAGACCGGCGCGACCCTCATCGCCGACGACCGCGACCTCCGATCCGCCGCGAAGCTCGCCGGTGTGAACGTTGGCGGTTCCCTATTCCTCCTCGCGCTTGCCGTCCGACAAGGCCTCCTCCGGCCGCGAGAGGCCGTCGGGGTCGCGGAACGGATGATCGCGTCCGGCTGGTACTGCTCGCCGACCCTCCTGAAGGCATTCGCGGAAGCGGTGGGACGCGACCGTGAGCGAGGCTAGCGGGGGCGTCTCCGCCTTCCCGCCCTCCCGCAGGATCCGCGCGGCGTCCTCCGGCATCACGGGGTTGATGTAGAACCCGGTCCCGCGTTCGAACCCCGCGGTCTCCGTGAGGCGGGGCGTGAGCTCGAGGTGCCAGTGGTACCGCGCCTCCTTCCGGTCGCACGGCGCCGTGTGGATGTAGTGGTTGAACGGCGGGTCGTCGAGGACGCCGTGGAGGCGCCCGAGAACGTCCTTCAGCATCCGCGCGAACGGCGTCCGCTCCGCGTCCGTGAGGTCCTCGAACGCCATCTCGTGCGCCTTCGGGAGGATCCACGTCTCGAACGGGAAGCGCGCGGCGTACGGGGAGATCGCGAGGAACGCGTCGTTCTCCGCGACGACGCGCTTCTCCTCCTCCAGCTCCGTCTGCACGATCTCGCAGTAGATGCACGAGCCGCCCGTCGCCTCGTGGAACCGCTGGACCGCGGAGACCTCCTCCATGATCCGCCGCGGGACGATCGGCGTCGCGATCAGCTGGGAGTGCGGGTGGGAGATTGACGCACCCGCCTTCTCCCCGTGGTTCTTGAAGATCAGGATGTACTTGAACCGCTTGTCCCGGATGAGGTCTAGGTACCGGTGCTTGTACGCGGTGATGACCTCCTGGACCTGGAAGTCCGTGAGCGTGTGAATCGGGGCCTCGTGCTCCGGCGTCTCGATGATCACCTCGTGCGCGCCGACGCCATTCACGCTGTGGAAGAGCTGCGTGACGCGGCGGTGGACCTCGCCCTCGACCTCGAGCGCGGGGTACTTGTTCGGGATGCACCGGACCCACCACCCCGGCCCGTTGGCGGTGCCGCCCTTCCGGTACGCAAGGAGCTCCGGCGGCGTCATCGGCTCGTGGCCGGGGCAGAAGGGGCACTTCTCTTGCGGGGTCTTCGCGCCCTTCGTCTGGAACTCGCCCGGGCGCTTCGACCGCACCGTGGAGAAGACGACCCACGTGTCCGTGACGTAGTCCTTCCGAAGCTCCGGCATGAGAATCCTTGGGGGCGGGGCGCACGATGCGGGGCCCGTATTTCAGGGTTGTCCCGCGGGAATCACGGAGCGATCCCCGGGCTCGCAACCATTAAGTATCTTCCGCATTATCATAACACACATGACGACACGGGACGCGCACCTCCAGCAGTACACGGACTTCCGGAAGGGGGCGGACCTCGAGGCGAACCCCGAGCCCCTCCGCGTCGAGTCCCTCTTCTTGGCGGTGTTCCACCTGATCGACGCGTGCGCGGCGGGCCGGAACGTCCACATCGACAAGCACAAGAGTGTCCGCCGGGAGCTGGACGCGAATCCCGCGATCTTCGGGGCGAGGACGCGGGAGGTGTGGTCGGCGTTCCAGGACATCGAGTCCCGCCTCCGCCCCAAGTTCGTGTACGGGCGAAGCTGGCAGCGCGAGGACTTCCGCGCGGCCTTCGAGAAGGCGGCCCGGATCGAGGAACTCTGCCGGGAGGTGCTCGGATGAACCCGCCGCGGTTCGACGCGTGCCTCGAGGACCTCCGGGCCTGGGCCGCCACGCTTCGGCGGGAGGAGCGCGCGATCGCGTATGGTTCCGCGGCCCGCGGCGTCGCCGGGGAGCACAGCGACCTTGACGTGCTCGTGGTTGCGCCGCGGGGACGGCACGATGTCCTCGCCCGGGAACTGTACGATCTCGGGGCGCGCCACGACCTGACCCTGAGCCCGTACCTCGTGGACCCGCGCGAGCTCGCGGGGCTCGACCGCCCGTTCCTGGAGTCCGTCGCCCGGGACGGGATCCCCCTGCGGGGGCCGCCGCTCGACCCGACGATCCATGGCCTCGACCTCCGCCCGCACTACCTCGTGACGCTCTACCTCGATCACCTGTCGCAGAAAGCGAAGGTCGGGCTCGCGCGGGAGCTGTACGGGTACCGCACGTCGCGGCGGTACAAGCGCCGGAAGTACGGGAGCGCCCACGCCGGGTTCCTGGACCGCGTCGGGGGCCGGAAGCTCGGGCGCGGGACCGTGCTCGTGCCCGCGCGGGCGTGGCCCGACCTCGACGCGCTGATCGCAAAGCACCGGGGCAAGCGGTGGGCCTTCACCGTCTGGGTCCAAGCGCCGTAGTGTGCGGTGGCTCGAGGTCAATCCCGCCTCGGACCGTGCCGTCGATCCCGCCCATCATGGGTGCAGGCGCGGCCGTAGACATCGGCAGCCTCGCCGCAGGCGTCGCCGTCCTCGCGTACCGCGCGCGAAGGCGGTCGCCGCCGAGATGAAATTCCCACGGAGCGCTGGCGCCGCGTGGCCTTTCGGAGCGACGAAAGTCGTTATGTCCCCGACGTCCGCTCCCCGTCGGCCCGTGGGGGCAGGGGTGAAGGATGAGCGGAACTCGGATTCTTGTGGCGGCGTTGGCCCTCGCAGGCGTGCTCGGGCTCCTGTTCAGGGTTCCTGCAACGTTGGCAGAGCAGGCGTTATATATGGCGTCAGACATTGACACGGAGCCGCAACGTCTTGCGGGAGAGGGATACGCAATGGAAAGGGGAAGGGCAAGAGGCGTGACGGCAGTACTGATGACCATCGCGTTGGCATGGATCGTGATGATCATGCCGTTGGCCGGTGCACTGACCGTGATGGGCACGGCGACGGCCGCAACGATGGTGAGCTATCCTCCTGCATCATGCAGCGGCGGCGTGGACTATACTCCGCAAGACCAAGACCCGTACCGCCTGAACTCCGATCCCGACACGGTCAGGATTCCGTATGACTTCAGTTGGGCTGACGACTGCCCCGACCATTCATCGCCCACAGCCACGCACTACTTCGCTCTCCAGACCGTCCATGATTCCAACACTCAGTCCAAGGACCAGCCTGTCGACACCGACGGCCAAGATTCTGGCTCGGACAGCCTGACCATCGACGTGCCGGATGTGGGTGACGGAGACACCATCGCGGTCACGTACACGGCGAACTTGAGTGCCACCGGAGTGTCAGGCTGCCCCGTGCTGAGCTCCGTGACCATGTACTTCGACTTCTACTACTAGGCCGTGCTAGCAAATAGCCGTCGTTGGACAGTGGGAACGGTCACTCGGGCGATGTGGCGCTTCAAATCGGGGAGCCCGGCGTACCGAATTCCTTGCCCTCGTCCTCAAGGGAAGGGAGCCACGGGCGTCTGGCCGAACGGCGCCCCCAAGTCTCCGTGCAGCGCTGCGAAACGCCGGGTGCTCTGTCTCACCATGGCTGCCCTCACTTCCCTCGCCGGACACATGGCCTCCCCGTCGGTTGGGAACAACGAAGATGTAGGCACAAGGCCCATGTGGACCTTTGAGACGAACGTTAGGGTGGACGACACGGGAGGCCTGCTGGATGCACGTGCGCTGGGTCCACAGGCGTTCGTCAACGAGGACGGGACAATGTACGTCGTCTGGGCGGATGGGCGGGCCGCACCCCGTACGTTCGACCAGGACGACATCTACTTGGCGAAGTCGAGCGACGGCGGCCTCACCTTCAGTTCGAATGTGCCCGTCGCCGTGTCCGTGAACCGGTCAGGCGGCGTCACGGACCTTGTCGTCGCAAACGACGGAACGATCTTCGTCATCTGGGGGGAGCAAGTCATGACCACGGGGGTCTCGCACGGATTCTTCGCCACCTCCGTCGATGGTGGATCATCCTTCTCGGCCCCAGTCGTCATCGATGGTCACGGGTGGGACGAGAGCTGCCTTTGCGGCGGACAGGAGTTGGCACGACACGGAGACACGTTGTACGCGGCGTGGGGGCAGCGCCCCGCCGACTCGCGCGGTGGCGGGCTCTTCCTCGCCCGATCGACGAACCGTGGAATCACTTGGGGCCTCCCTGCGCGCATTGACGATGCGATTTCCATCGATCCCGGTGGATTCACCGACATAAGCCTGGCGGTGGACGATACTGGAAGGGTATACGCCGTATGGTCGGATCCGACCATCCGGGAGGTGAGGCTGAGCAGGTCCCTCGACGCCGGGCTCACGTTCGAGCCGTCCGTAACCGTGAGCCCTCCGGGGTGGATTGCAGGAGCGACCGCCACGGTTGAGCGCGCCACTCCAGAGGTGTATGTCGCCTGGACCAACCTCAAGAGCGACGTGGGAGGTTATGAGAATCGCACCGGGACTGTGTTCGTCTCGAGGGTCGCGGATGGCGGCGCGACAATTCTACCGCCGGTGCGGGTGACCGACCTGCCGGCCAACGCCAGTCACGTCTTCGATCCGTCTGTCGCGGTCGACGGGCGAGGGTTCATCAGCGTGTCCTGGACCGATGACCGGGATGACGCCGCGGGTGACGTCTATTTCGCCCGCTCGGTCGATGGTGGGGAAACGTTTGGCGGGAACATGAGGGTCGTCGACCTCCCGCCAGGCGATGGGACCGCACAGGTTTCACCTGAGGTCGCAACGAACGCCAATGGGTCTGTTGTGATCGTCTGGACCGACACGCGGCGGGACTCGTGGGGCGGCGACATCTACTCCGCGGTCCCCACATATCTTCCCGATCTCTCCGTGGTTCCATCAGACCTCTCGTGGTCCCCCCCATCGCCAAGAGAGGAGGAAACCGTCGTGATCAACGCTACGGTCCACAATTTCGGATCGGACTTTTCTCCGCCCGGACTCGTCCGGTTCCTCAACGGGACGCCACCCGCCCCACAGATCGGCGCAGACCGGACCATCCCCGGCCTCGCGGTGAACGCGACCGCGACCGTCTCCGTGACCTGGGCCGCACCGCCACCGGGAACCTACAACGTGTGCGTCGTCGTCGACCCGGACGACACCGTGGCAGAGACGGAGGAAGGGAACAACCTCGCATGTCGCCCAATCACGGTCGCACCCCCCGCGCGACCCGACCTCGCGCTCACCCCGTCGGACGTCTGGCTCGCCCCCGCGCCTCCTGTTGCGAACGGCACCGCCGTCCTCGTGACCGCGACCGTCCACAACGCGGGCGATGCGGACTCCCCGCCGACTGTCGTGCGCTTCCACGACGGGACCCCGCCGGGCCCCCAGGTTGGGGCGGACCAGCCGCTGCCCAGTCTCGCCCCGGACGGCATGGCCGACGTCTCCGTCGTCTGGACTGCGATGCCGCCGGGGGCGCACGACATCTGCGTCGTAGTTGACCCAGAGAACGCGACCCAGGAGTCGAACGAGGCGAACAACGTGGCCTGCGTACCCGCCTCCGTGCTCCCGCCGGAGACGCGACCCGACTACCTCGCCGCCTACCCGCTTCCCACAGGGACCGCCCGTGCGGGTCTATCCCTCCCCGTCGTCTTGTCCCTGCAAGTCGAGAACGCGGGGAATGCGAGCGGATACGCCACCGCCACGATCTCCTTCTTCAACGCGTCGACGCCGGCGACGCCGTTCGCGACGTTCGCGGTCCCGCCCCTCGCCCCATCCGAGATGTCCGCACGGTTCGCCGCGTCCTGGGTGTCCCCCGCCACGCCCGGAACCTATGCGGTCCTCGCGGACGTGGACTCGGCGGACGACCTCGTGGAATGGGACGAGACGAACAACCGGTACGCGTGGACCATCGAGGTCCTGGCGGGCCCCGTCACGAACCTCCTCGTCGGGGCGCCGAACGTCACGGCCGCGGAAACGTACGTGACCGCATCCACGCCCCTCGGGTTCTCCGTCCTCGACCAGTCTGGAATCGGGATCCGGAACACGACCTACCGCGTGGGCGGCGGCCCGTGGGTCAACTACACCGCCAACGGACCCTTCATGCTCACGGGAGAGGGCCCGCACTTCGTGGAATGGCGCAGCGAGGACTTCGCGGGGAACGTCGAGCCGGTCGGGAACGCGGCCCTCATCGTGGACGACACGCCACCGACCACGACGGTCTCCGTGGGGGAGCCGAAGTACGTGGCGGGGATCGGGTACGTGACGTCGCTCACGCCGTTCACCCTCGCGCCCGTCGACGGCGACGTGCCCGCCGTCGGCGTGAACCATACGGAGTACCGGATCGACACGGGCCCGTGGGTCCCGTACGGAGATGCGTTCGTCGTCGCGGGTGAGGGGATACACGAGGTCGCGTTCCGGTCCTTGGACCGTCTCGGAAACGAGGAAGTCATGAAGGTCCTGTCCGTGGCCGTCGACGACACGCCGCCGACGATCGACTTCTCGCTGGCGGGGCCGATCCATGCGGGGACTCCGATGTTCGTCGCCGGGAACACCACGGTCGCCTCGGACACGATCGACCCGGGCACGTGGGCCTCCGGAGTCGCGTCTCTGTCGTGCCGGATCGAGAGCGGGGCCTGGTCTCCGTACCTTGAACCGTTCCCGCTCCCCGCGCCGGACGGGGCGAAGGCCGTGGAGTGCCTCGCCGAGGATTATCTCGGGAACGCCGCGACGGCGTCGTTCGACGTCGTGCTGGACGCGACCGCGCCCGTCGTGGCTGTGAGTCTCGGGACGGGCACGTACCCGACGGGCACGCTCTTCTCCTTGGACGCGACGGACACGGGGAGCGGCCTCGCCTCCCTCGTGTACCGCATCGACGGCGGTGCGTGGCGGGAATACGCGGGACCGTTCTTCCTCCCGGAGGGGGAACACACCGTGGAGTACCGTGGCACGGACAACGTCACGAACGCCGCGGACGGATCGTTCGTCGCGACCGTCAGCGGCCCCTCGACGCCCCCGGGGGAATCGAACTGGAAGCCCCTCGTGGCGGCGGCGTTCACGACGATCCTGTCGCTCCTCGGCGCATGGTCTGCGAATCGCGTGCCCTCTCGGCTCGGATTGCGCCCCCGCTTGCGCGCGTTCGCCCTCGCCGCGCTCCCGTTCGTCCTCCTCGAGGCGGCGACGGGCGTCGTGTCCTTCGTAACGGGCTGGCTCTCGATCCCGCCGATCCTCGGGTTGGGCACGGTCGTGGACGCGGGCATCCTCCTGGCGGGCGTCGCCGTCCTCGTGAACCGCGTGCGCCAGCGGAAGCCGTCGGAGTGAAGGGACCTCCGTCCTCCGTCGCTTTTATGTACCCGTAAAACAACGCACCAAACTGCACATCTCCCCGGTGTGCATTGGGGGGGCCGGATGCGGGAGAGGGGTCCGACCACAACGCGGGCGCTCGTCGGCTCGGCGTTCCTCGCGTCCATCCTGCTGTCCGTCCTGTCGTTCGTCCCCGCGCCGGCCTCGGCGATCACGACGTTGGCGGTCGTCTCCCCCGCGGGCGACGAGGTCTGGTCCGGCGGGAGCGCGCACGACGTCGTCTGGGACCTCGGCACGGACTCGAGCGACACCGTCCGGATCGACTACCTCCTCGACGGGACTCCGTACTTGATCGAGACTCGGGGACCGCTCCTCCTCGGGCGGTACACGACCGCGTGGACCCTCCCGACGCTGGACCACGGAAACGTCACGGCCCGCGTCTGCACGCTCGACCTCTCCGTGTGCGCGGCGTCGCCGCGGTTCCGGATCGACGCGACGGAGCCCGTCCTCCTGTCCCGTTCGCCCGAGGGGACGAACGCCGGCCCCGCGGAGCCGTTCCGGTTCACGTTCTCGGAGCGGTTGAACGGGACCCGCCTCACCGCGTCGTTCTCGATTGTGCCCGGCGTCGCGAACCTCACGTGGGTCGACGTGAGCCCGGACCGCGCCCAGCTCGACCACGACCCCTTCCTCCCCGGCACGACGTACGACGCGACGTTCTCGTGCGCCGCCACGGACATCGGCGACCCCGGCCTCCCGTTCGCGGGCTGCCCGATCACTTGGACATTCCGGACCTCCGAGGCGCCGACGATTACGGTGTTGTCTCCGGTTGGCGGTGAAGTCTGGTCTGGCGGGAGCGTTCACACGGTGCGCTGGGCCGCGGCGGACGCGGAGGACCCGCTCGCCGACCTGCAGGTGTCCCTCGACGTCTCGCTCGACGGGGCCGTCACGGACACGCGGGGCGTCACCGCCATTTCGACGTCCGGGCCATTCGCGATCGATGCGACGCCGCCAAGGATTGCCGCCACGACTCCTGCGGACGGTGCGTCCAGTGTCGCATGGACGTCGCCCGTAATCGTGGAGTTCTCCGAGCCCGTCGTCGGCCCCCTCGACGAGTCGACGTTCGTCCTGAGCACCGCCAGCGGAGCGAGGGTCCCGGGGACGCTCGCGTGGGAGACCGCGCGGCGGTTCCGGTTCACGCCCACCGCCGCCTACGAGCCGTTCACGACG
>Ga0209751_10001449_pt1 | contig 24424 bp, 20 predicted proteins | sample RifCSP13_1_FD_184019 | JGI IMG/M metagenome (GOLD analysis project Ga0209751, IMG submission 184019) | Soil microbial communities from Rifle, Colorado - Rifle CSP2_sed 13_1 (SPAdes) (version 2) | ecosystem: Environmental > Terrestrial > Deep subsurface > Rock core/Sediment | place: Rifle...
GAATCCACCGATGTAATCCTTACGACCAGACTCCTTAGGTGCAACAAAATCTGCCAGACAGTAGTAAATACCATTCTCATCTTTTACCTTTTGCTGACGGAGGAAGTGGAATGTTCCCAAAACTTCTTTGCGTGTTTCGTCCGTATAAACCTCAATATCATCGCCAACACTGTTGGCAGGCCAAAGAGCTATAACAGCGCGGGCTCTGAAGCGTCTCTTTGTAATAATTTCCTTAAGTAGTCTTTGTGCATCCTGATAAAGCTCGCGTGCTTGGGCTCCATAATCCTTATGTTCAAAAATCTTTGGATAAACTCCTTTAAGTTCCCACGCCCAAAATAGAGGAGACCAGTCTATATAAGGGGCAATCTCTTCAAGAGGAATGTCTTGAAAAACCTGCAAGCCTAACTTGGCAGGGGTATCAATGCGTATGTTTTCCCAATCAGTCTTAAACACATTGGCACGAGCTTCTTCTATAGGAACAAAGTTTCTTTTTTTCTTACCTGCGGCGTATTGTTGTCTTCGCTTTTCCTGCTCGATTCGGAGATCAGCGACATACCTATCCATCTTTTCCGGATTCAGTAGATTGTTACAGACACCGACAATCAGGGAGGCATCAAGAACATGTTCGGCTACACCACTATACTGAGGGGCGATCTTAATAGCAGTATGGGCTTTGCTAGTCGTTGCTCCCCCAATAAGAAGGGGTATCTTAAAACCCTGTCGCTCCATTTCAGAGGCATTATGGATCATTTCATCAAGTGAAGGTGTAATAAGCCCACTTAAGCCGATAATATCAGCGTTTATCTCTCTAGCTGTATTTAATATTTTTTCACAGGGAACCATCACACCAAGGTCAACAACTTCATAGTTATTACATGCAAGAACCACAGCAACGATATTTTTTCCAATGTCGTGTACATCACCCTTCACCGTAGCAATAACAAACTTCCCCCGATTTCGCGCGTTTTGGGTCTTGGCTTTTTCTGCCTCCATAAATGGTTCGAGATAAACAACGGCTTTTTTCATAACACGAGCACTCTTAACAACCTGGGGAAGAAACATCTTGCCCGCTCCAAAAAGGTCTCCAACTACCTTCATGCCATCCATAAGTGGACCTTCAATTACATCAAGAGGCATTGCGTATTGCTGGCGGGCTTCTTCAGCGTCCTCTTCAATATAATCCATGATTCCGTTAACAAGAGCATGTGTGAGTCGCTCATTTACGGTACCTCTTCGCCAGAGGTTTTCATCCTTTGCTTTAGCTTTTCCCTTGTTTTTGACCCTCTCTGCATATTCGATAAGGCGTTCGGTTGCATCTGGTCGCCGATTGAGAAGGACATCCTCAACTAATTCAAGTAATTCTTTATCAATTTCTTCGTATACAGCAAGCATGCCAGCATTAACAATAGCCATATCAAGTCCTGCATTGATGGCGTGGTATAGAAATGCGCTGTGCATTGCTTCCCGCACCATATTGTTGCCGCGAAAAGAGAAGGATATGTTGCTTATCCCCCCGCTTGTGCGTGCACCTGGACATGTGGCTTTGATTTCACTTACAGCCTCTATAAAGTCCACTGCATATTTGCTATGCTCATCTATACCTGTAGCCACAGTCAGAATGTTAGGATCAAAAATGATATCCGTCGGATCCATACCAACCTTTTCGGTCAAGAGTTTATATGCCAGCTTGCAGATTCGGACTTTCTCAGCTTTATTAGCAGCTTGTCCATGTTCATCAAAAGCCATTACTATGACGGTAGCACCATAGCGCATAATAAGCCTTGCCTGCTCAAGGAACTTTTCCTCGCCTTCTTTTAAGCTGATAGAATTCACTATACATTTGCCTTGAACAGAACGAAGACCCGCTTCAATAACCGACCACTTAGAGCTGTCAATCATGATAGGAACACGTGCGATATCGGGTTCAGAGCCAATTAAATTCAAAAAGCGCGCCATGCATGCTTCACTATCTAGCAGAGCCTCGTCGAAATTGACGTCAAGTATGTTGGCACCGTTTTCCACCTGCTGCCTGGCTATTGCTAAAGCACCCTCAAAATCATCTGCTTTAATAAGTTGTGCAAATTGAGGCGACCCAGTTACGTTAGTTCTTTCACCAATCATAACAAATGGAGCGTTGTCACCCTCTATTTTCAAAGGTTCAAGACCGCTAAGACGAGTCGCAGGAGTAACCTTTGGAATCTTACGTGGTAGAATTCTTCTCAATCTTTCCTTAATAGCACATATATGCTCAGGCGTTGTCCCACAACAACCACCGACGATGTTCAAAAATCCGCTACGAGCAAAATCTTCCAGCAAACTTGAAGTTATATCAGGGGTTTCATCATACCCGGTTTCGCTCAAAGGATTAGGAAGACCGGCATTAGGGTAACAACTGATGTAACAATCGGCAATTTTGGAGAGTTCTTCCATATGTGGACGCATCTCTTTGGCGCCTAAAGCACAATTAATACCAACACTTAATGGCTTAGCGTGCTGAACGGAGTACAAGAAGGCCTCTATAGTCTGGCCGGATAGTGTGCGGCCAGAGGCGTCCGTGACCGTTACAGAAAGCATGATAGGCAGGCGTACACGATGCTCATCAAAAAATTTTTCGATAGCAAAAATGGCAGCTTTCAGGTTTAGAGTATCAAAAGCAGTCTCTGGCAATAATATATCCACTCCGCCATCAACTAGACCTTTAACCTGCTCATAGTAAGCATCAACCAGCTCCTGGAATGTAATGGAGCGGAATGAAGGGCGGTTAATATCAGGAGATAACGATGCTGTTCTGTTAGTTGGTCCAATAGCACCTGCAACAAAGCATTGACGATTAGGGTTCCTTGCCATGAATTCATGTACTACATTGCGAGCAATTTGAGCACCTTTTCTGTTAAGTTCATAAACAATGTTGTCTAGACCATAATCAGCCTGGGCGATCCTCGTACTGTTGAAGGTATTGGTTTCAATAATATCCGCACCTGCCTCTAAATACTGACGGTGTATAGCAGTAATTATCTCAGGACAAGTTAGATTTAAAATGTCGTTATCCCCTTTAATATCCTTGTGATGATTCTTAAAGCGCACTCCCCTAAATTCAGCTTCTCCCAATTTATAGCTCTGAATCATAGTGCCCATAGCACCATCTAAAATAAGTATGCGCTCTTTAAGTAATTCTCGGAGGAGTTTATATTTTTCGCTTTCAGGTTTTATTAACATATTAGTAAAGTATATCTAAAAGACTCTTAATCCTCCTCTGACTCCAGAATCTCTAGTGCTTGTTTTACCTTATTTATTATCATAACAATAGCTTTTCCGGCTTCCTCAGGCAAACCGTCTATATCAACCTCAGTAGTTAGATCAAGCATCAAGCCATCTATCTTACGCAAATATTTCTTTGCTGTATCAATTTCAGTCATGTTTAGGCCTCCTTCGAATTTCGAGATTAATCGGTTTTATTCCTTAACAAGAAATATGAGTGGTAAAATTATGCACTTCTAATAAGCTTTCTACACCCGTCAAATATACTACATGGGAACTGTAAATTCTTTAACAAAGCTTCTAAATCTATAAAGCTTCCTGAAAGCATAAGCTTTATACTCAATCTTCTTCCATGAACAAAAACATATAGGTCTTCTATCTCAGAGAATTTAGCAAATTCATTGTTTACAGCTTCAAGCATTCCCTTGAGAACAATGCTTGAATCCATAATCGCCACTTCTATAGGGACTCCAATAAACTGCATTAAGTCATCCTGCTTCATATGGTTCCTCCTAAATATCCATTAGCTATCAGTGGTCAGCTATCAGTTTTTAAGGTATTTACCTGATTACTGACGGCTGATAACCGATAGCTCTTCGTACTATTATGCCATAAATTCCATTTGACTCTTATTGTAGAAAGGATTTAATATATACCTAAAAGAATTTGGGGATTTAAATATGATTAAAGAACTAATAAAGACGCATGCAAAAGTAAAAGAACGTCAGAACATATCTTTATGCACATTATTTTTAGTCGTTTTAGTAATTTTGATTATCGGTTGTGGTAAAAAGGAAAATGAAATTCCAGCAGTGCATATACCTGGAATAAGGGCGCCAATTACGAAAATACTCATCTCTCCCCTAGCCTTCGATGGCGCAATAGTAGCTGTCGAAGGAATAGCCCATGATGTCAAGCAAGAGAAATCCGATGGACAGGATAAAACATCAACTATATTTAAGTTATCTGACCTTCAAGGGAATTATATAAACGTATCAACACCAGGAAAAAGGGAGATTTTCGAATACGATTATCTCGTTGTTGGAGGGATATATCGACGAGCTCAAAACTTAATAGAGGCACAACAAATAGAGATAATAGTATTAGAAGAAAAATAGTATCACTTATTATGTTACATTCAGATCTCCATTTGTATTTACTAAGTGAAATCTAGATTAAAGCCCGTTGTTTTCCAATTAAGCTCCCTGGGGCAACCCACAGGGAGCTTAATTGCTAATAATAATTGCCAAATCAATAATATTGAATATGCGCTTATTAACCGATAACCTTAAATAATTAGTATGGCTGAACAAAAAACCACGCTTCCAAATAACGAATTGTCTGAAAGAATTTCACATAAAGAAGTTAAAACAGAGCATACACAGTCTAACAATGAGGCACATATACCACCACCAGCGGTATTACGTCCGCGTCTCGTACTTGACACAAGCCTATTTGTTAATCCCGATGCCCAACATCAATTCGGTGAAAATGTGGATAAAGCAGTCGACAGATTTCTTAAAATTACGCGAGAGAATAACATCGAGATCTATATGCCTCTCTCTGTTTTTCGTGAGCTCTCGAACTTCACATCATCAGAAGCACTGATATCTTTTCGCCGAGATGCAATTGTGAGAGCACCTGACCTTTATAACTTGCAGGTACCTGCTGCCATTTTTCACATCTTCATAGGTGAACTGCGTAACCGCATAAACAAAGGGCTACGAATCGCAGAAGAAGCGATTCACAAAGAACCAACTGCTGACAACTTACGTAGACTAAGACAAGAATACCGCGAGGCTCTACGCAGTGGTATGGTAGATAGCGTAGAAGACCTAGACGTGGTCTTACTTGCAAAAGAAATTGGAGGTGCCGTTCTATCAGCTGATGAGGGCATCGCCAATATGGCGGAAGCACTCGGCATAGAGGTTTTGTCAGCTACTTATTTTATCCACAGATATGGAGCAGAATAAAACCGAGAGTTAAGGAATATGCCTGATGTAGAACGTGGGGTTGAGCAAAGAGAATATAATGGGCTCAAATACTGGCGTTATACAGATGATATAGGTACTACTCTAAGAGGAACTGTCATCTTATTTGACCCAAGTGGGCAAAGACCAGTTCGTACCATACCGGGATTTCCTCACATAAAGCGAGTTTATCGCTTGCGACCCGGCGTGCAACGTTTTTTCCATACAACTCCATTTTTTGTAGAAGAAAAACTCGATGGTTATAATGTCAGACTCTTAGTCCATCAGGGTCAACTTTTAGCCCTGACGCGTGGTGGTTTTGTGTGTCCTTTTACCTCAGAGTGGGCAGAAATCTGGTGGCAACGATACAAGCTTGGACGCTTTTTTGTAACCTATCCAGACTATGTTTTATATGGTGAGGTACTCGGAGATAACCCCTATAATTCGCAAAGAGATCCAACTATTCCACCTGGCTTATATTTCTTCATATTTGAGATAATGAGATCAGATGGGGAATTCCTACGCGTTCATGATCGCTATGAACTGGTTGAGAGCTATGAATTGCCCACAGTGCCACTTTTAGGACAATTTACTTCTGACCGTATTGATGAGCTATTTGAGATTTTACGTGATCTCAACAATAAGGAACGAGAAGGAGTAGTATTTAAAGCCAACACAAGCAAAAAAACCATGAAATTTGTAACCCCACGCACAGATTTACGAGATATTAGAGATAATCTGATCCTGGAATTTGATCTTGAACCCGGTTTTATTACTAATCGTCTTTTGAGAATCTCTCTTTTTGTAAGGGAACTTAGTTTAAAAGAGGACGAATACGCCTCTCGACTCGGTAGAGCGTTTCTCGATGGTTATTCTGCCCTAGAGACTTTTGAGTCCTCAAACGAGAAATATAACATTTATGTCAAGCTTCCTAAAACTTGGAACTCACTTCGCACCTTACTTAGCGGTTATGTCCCTATTAAAACCGACCGCGTCGAACCGGTTGTACTAGATGGCCTAGAGATGTTGCGCGTAGAATTCCGTCGAGTTTTTCGTAAAAGTACCCGCCGATACCGTGAAATCCTCCGAGGCTATGGTCATATTGATTAAAATATAGAAGTGCCATTACATGCTATTACGAAAAGATATTGTTAAGCTCTTCAATTACTGTTTTCAAGTTATTAGATAAAATATTAGAAACTAATTGTATATATGACGGAGGTTAATATGACACTAAAAGATAAGGTTGTCATTATAACAGGCGGTACAGGGGCTTTAGGGAGAGCAGTGGTATCAGCATTTTTAAATGAAGGAGCAAAGGTTGCCTGTACATACATAGTGGATGAAGAACTGAAAGGGCTTTCCTCTATTATCGAGCATCATAAGTCAAACATCTTGTTTATAAAAGCAAATGTCACAAAAGAAAAAGAGACTGTTAAAACTATTCAAGAGACATTAGAAAGATTTGGACGAATCGATATTTTGGTAAATATAGTTGGCGGGTTTGCCTATGCAAAAATCTTAGATACAGATGAGAAAACCTGGGATTCAATGATGAATATGAATTTAAAATCGACATTCCTCTGCTCAAAAGCTGTTCTACCACATATGATTAAGCAAAATTATGGAAAGATTGTTAACATATCATCCCGTCCAGCATTAAAGGGCTCGACAGGTGTCGGAGCCTACTCCGCTTCAAAAGCCGGTGTACTGAACCTTACAGAAACTATCGCAGATGAAGTAAAGAACTATGATATTAACGTGAATGCAATCCTACCCAGTACAATTGACACACCTGCAAACAGAAGGGATATGCCTAATGCAGATTTCTCGAAATGGGTAAAACCAGAAGAGATTGCAAGAGTGATTGTTTTTCTTGCATCTGATAATTCAAAACCAATAAGTGGTGCAGCAATTCCTGTGTACGGAAAGGCTTAAACCTCCACGCCCTAATCATGCTGTGACATCAGATTTATCTTGAAGAATGAAATCCAGAAGCGCTCTGCCGAAGTCCGAGGCGACGGCGATGTCTTCAGGAGAGATTTCAACGTTATTTAAGTACTGGAGCCTGAGAACGTCTACATCTCTTAGTTGTGGTATAACACCGCCAAAAAAGAAACCAAGCTTCCGTAGTTGTGGTCCAAGCACTCCTGTCTGATCATTTGAAAGTGGAAGGTCTACATAGATACATTCAAAATGATTTAGGCAAAGCTGCTTTAGATGGAACCTGATCTCATCAAATGTGCTTTGGCCAATCGCTTCCACATTGAGTAAAGCCTGATTGTGATCCGGTCGTATTGATATTTTGATACGTCCGGTTTGTTGAGGGCGTTCGTTAGTTCGATCCACTTTCACCTCAACGATCTCCCTCTCAATCCCTAAAACGACGTAAATCTGCGCCAAGATCGAGCGATATTCACTAGGAGGAAAGATTGAAGCAGAAGCACTCTTGAGAGTAGAGGTGTACATAAGTGCTACAGACTGGCGCGTAGGCCTTTTTTGATCTGTAATGCTTCTAAACGAAACTGTACCAGGACTGTAACCAACTAGAAAGCCGACCTCATGAGCCCCTAGCGCCAGATTTCCCTTCTGGCTATAAGGATGGACAGTCACCGCCTCACCGTAAATCCCGATGATCTGATTTGTAACTGCATAGTCAAGAAGAAAGTGCTTCATTCGTTCAAAGAGTTTATGCCCGCGGTAGCGAGGATCAACTATTGCTTGACCCGACTCTGCAACTTTAGCACTAGGACCATCAAAAGTAAGTGCGATGTGACCTATCATTTCACCTCGACTATTATAGACAGCAAAGGATTTCATCAGTCCAGCTCGCTGTTTAGCTTCGACCTGCTGAGGGTAGTACACGAATTCCGATGGGTATGTGTAGCCATAGCATCGGTAAACCAGGCGTGCTAAGTCAACCGCCTCCTCCGGCCGCATTATACGCGTTGTAAGAGCCTCTTCAGGATGTGCCTCTGCTATATCTAGGGCTTTCGGATGCTCTGCAGGATCTGACTGATACCGAACTTCAGCAGAAGGAAGCTCTTTAACAAGCTCAACGCGGTTACCAGACGGGCCTAGGTTTACGAAATGAACCTGGTCAGCATAGCCCTTTGAGAGGAAAGAGGAAAACCGTGGATCTCCACCTTGCTCTATTGTCAAGTAGTCAAAGGGAAGTCCTTTATCTTCGATTCCAACGACAAGTGAATGAGCCCGTCTGGATACAACGACGTGAACTGATTGTGTAGTGTCTCCTTCATATCCATACTCAAAAATTTTCTGAAGGACCTCATCTATAATAGCATCAAGTTTTCTGGCGCTTTCTTCATCTAAACCGGTAACTTTAGCAATATCAGCAATCAGATCTGTAACAGCATCAAGGTAGCGGTCATCTGCTAAGACCGTAAGCCGGGCGATTTGGATCTCTGATGCTTCTGTCTGACTGTAAATTGAATTCTCAGTCATAAGTATTTACCTGTGAATATTTAGATTTTAAATATTATATAAAAAGATATTTCAGTTCAATAAAAATTATATGCCAAAGTTATTAAATTTGTGTCAATAATTATTTACTTACAATTCATATCTATAATCAATCACGTTGACATATATTTGATGATTTCATAGCTGTTGTCCTAAGTTATACTGTTTCTTCCGAACCAAAATTCTTGAAGCTAAGCTAGGGATTAGCATGAAATAATTCTTGCCTATAATTGGTATGTTATCAATTACTTCATAATATTTTAGAGAACATCATTAATAGAAGCTCAGGTTATTTCTTCCCTTTGTTAGAAAGTATATACAACATTGCCTCTAGGGCGAGTATATAACCATACAAACCAAAACCATAAATAACACCGTTTGAAACTTCAGATAAAACGCAGTGAATATTACGCTTGGCAATATTGCTAATGTGTACTTCTACATAAGGTAAGCCAACGCCTTTGATACAATCCTTGAGCGCATATCCAGCGTATGTAAAACCAGCAGGGTTCATTACTAAGCCATCTACTCCATAATCCGCAGCCTTATAAATACGATTTATCACTTCTCCTTCGTTATTTGTATAAAAGATCTCTAATCCATATTTTTTGGCTTTAGCATGTTCCTGTAGCATCAAGCTCTTTTGCAGTTGTTTTACCGTATATCTCAGGCTCTCTTTTGCCCAGATAATTAAGATTTGCACCTTGAACCAAAAGAATTGTTGGGACTCCTGAGGACTGTGCTGAGCAGCTTTTGCTCGCGTCAAGGGCTGGAGTGAAGGGTATTATAATTCGCCCGCAGGCTGACGATCGGCATATTTTTTTGAGACGATGGCATGATGAAGTAATTCCAGCCTTTGAGAAACTACTAAAATCAGAATAACAAAACTTACCAGGAATATCGTGTGATGTAGCTTTTTGGGAGTTCCCAAAACTTTACACGTGGAGAAAACCACATGCTATCCTGGATAAAACAAACATGTGTGCAGAAACACTTATCCTGTGCAATGGATTTTACTTCGTCTTCTCTAATCTTAGAATCCCATAATGCTTGGAAGTCGCAATCATAATCTCTCAGATTCCCAAGAGGACCCCGGAGTTCACATGCTCTAACAGTTCCATCATAATCAATAACTACAGACGTTTCACCAGCAGTACAAGACATTGGCCATGGTTCATTGTCAGTATAATTATTAAACTGTGTTTTATGGTGGAAATTAAAAACTGCAGAATACAACGATTTTCTTATCCACCCGTTTATTGCACCACCGTTATCTCCCTGTCTTGAAGCATATACCTGTTGTATCTTTGTTATTTCTTTATAAAGACTCCTTAAATCATCTTTAGGCACCTTTTTTATACTCTTATCGAGCGGGTCCCCGCGAATTATTTGAAAGTAATGATAATCAAGCCGCTCATTGTCGAGGAAAAACCTGCCAAGTTCTACAAGCTCGTTATAGTTTTCAGCGCATATCACAGAATTCACATTTATTTGAAGTCCATTCCCAAACCTAGGCTTCAAAGTCTGGGCAAGCTTTATGGTTTCAAGAGACTTATTAAAATTTCCTGGAACACTACGAATCCTATCATTTGTCTCAGGAAGTCCGTCAACTGAATTATTAAGATAGACTTCTAGTAGCTCGTTTTCTTCTAAGATTCTCTCAACAAGCTCTTTTATCCGAATGGGCTTAAGACCGTTTGTAGGAAAATAGATTCTTCTTATCCCATTATTTCTGTAAAAAAGATTTACTATCTCTGGAAGCTCACTTCTGAGTGATGGCTCTCCACCGCTAAGAAGGAGGTCATGAAAAGGCGGCATAGTCTCAGATAATCTCTTAATCTCATCAAACGTCAAATCACCCTTTTGATTGAGTTCTTGCCAATAGAAACAGGTTCTACAAAGGGCATTACATCGGGAAGTAACAAAAAAAATCACAGTATGGAATTGCTTTTGTGGTTTGATGAATTCAATGAGTTTTTTCATAGTGATAGGATTTAACTCCATTATACGGTTTCTAATAAGCAATTACCATCTTTCTACTTAATGCATTTGTTGTTTTCTGTAAGTATAGGCTGTATAAATTGCAATAGCGGCAATAGCAATTTATTGCCAAATTCTGGGATAAAAATTTTTGACTCGATTAGAGTTTCTGATTAACTTATAAATTAGTATATTTTAGATTATATTTAAATCTAGCAAGGGCTAAAAGATTACTAATCTAGGTTTGTGGTATTAAAAACGGCTTAGGAGGGAAAACAACCTATAGTTATAAACAAAGGAAGGGTGATAACCATGGAACAAATGTTTTTAGCAATTTTTATAGACCTCAATAATATTCCGAGCAAAATAAAACTGGAACGTCTTATGAATGTATTAATACTAAGTGAACAATCAAATTACAATTTTATTTTCGCAGTAAAATCTGCATATGGTGTACTACACTCTGTTTCCCCAGAGTTCAGGACAGAACTTAGAGACTATAATTTTTCTATTCTGGAAACGCCTCGAATCGGATTAAAAAAGAATAGAGCGGATTTATTTATCAGCATTGATGCATTTGAAACATTATATGTCAACAACCCTGGTATTGATCGTTATATATTTGTAACGAGTGATTCGGATTTCACTGTTGTAATGGATAAACTCAGGAAATACGGAAAAGAGGTTTGGCTCGTATGTCGTAAAGCAGATGAAACAAGACAAATACTAGCAAAATCTTGTGACAAGATGCTATTCATCGAGGATTTTTATCAATTTGAAGATGAAAAATCACACAAAGAATATATAGAAGGCAATGATAATAAAGCTAAGGAACTGTTTAAGGAGGTTTTGAGAAATATAGACTCAGAAAGACTTCCATTTAATATTTCTGTAATCAATGACAGAATAAAGCAACTGGATAGAAGCTTTGATGTAAGACATACAAGTTATAAAAGATTTATCGACCTAGTCAGATCTTTCCAAAAACAAGAGATCATTACATTAGAGGAAAGTGAATCAGGCTTAGTCAGAATTACAGATATAAACTTATCAAAGATAGAAGAAGGAAATTCAGGTTCTAATCTTACTAATCATTTATCATAACCAGCCTATTACATTTTAAAAGTAAAAGCGAATTTAATTCTACTAAGAGTGAATAGATACACTGAGATTGTGTTAACTAAATTAAGAAATGATTATACACTAGGAATAAACGTAATGACTTTTATGCCATCAGCCATCCTCCATAATCAACTATTAGAGATACGCTTACAACCCAAAAAACGTCTTCATACTTTGCAAGAACCTTTCAGTATAATTGGTACGCATAACTGCAACCTCTTCGGCCTTTTTCCCCTCCTTGAAAAAGCCCTCATTTATGAGCTGCCTTTCAGCCAAACGTTTGCTTAAATCTTCCATAATCCCAGGGTTATTCTCTAGAATTGGTACGATATTTGCCTTATCAACCTCAACCACCTCAAGGTCGGTCTCCGCTACCACGCTTGCACTTCTTGATTCACCCGTAAGAAGAGATTTTTCCCCAAAAAAGTCTCCTGTATTCAGATGGGCCACTGTAACTACCCTTTCATCACCAGGGACCTTTATATCAACAGCCGCGCTTCCTCCTAGAACAAGAAAAAGTGAGCTACCAGCCTCGCCTTGTTTAACAATATGCTCACCCCTACCAAAGTGCCATATACGGCCGGATGAAGCGATAGCCTGTATTTCTCTATCCTGTAGGGGTTCAAAAATGCTTACTCTGCGGAGAAGCTCTTCTATTCTTACCCTCCTACGATTCATTTCTTCAATTGCTTGTTCTTTTCCCACTTCCTCATGAATAAACACATCGCGTATGGGGAAAGGAATCCTGATATTATTTCTCCTCAAGTTATACCAGATTCGTGTCATTACATCGCTTTGAATATCTTCAGCCATAGGTCTGTCTTCAATAAAATACTTTAGCTGATAAGTAATCGAGAAATCCCCGTAGTTAACCAATCGAGCGAGCGGTCTCGGTGTAGATACGACTTCTTTAGTCTCTAAAGCACAGTTAATTAATATCTCCTTTACTCGATTGGGAGGTGCACCATATTCTACACCGACATACAAAAGTAAAGCATGAAGTCTGGTAGGTTTATAAAAATTAATTATTTGCTCTTTAGAAATTATGCTGTTCGGGATAACACGATAGTTAAGGTCCCGTCCCCGAATTGTAGTTGCTCGCCAATTTATATCTACTACTTCCCCATCTTTATCTCCAACCTGTACCCAGTCACCTACCTGAAACGGTGGCTCTATGTTAAGTGCAATTCCAGCAATTATACCACTCAGAAAATCCTGTAGTGCAAAGGCGAGTAGTCCAGCCGTTACGCTTGAAGCAACAAGAAGCCCCGATAGCTGTTTGTCAAAAACATATCGAACAATAACTAATATAGCAATGATTAGGATTAAAACGCTAACTACACTCCTGAGGAGTCCAGGGACATGGGTTTTGCGGTATTGAAAAAGATAATAATCCCAGAAAAAAACCGAGAAAACCTTGATCAAAAATATAACAGCAAAGAAAATTATTATTGCTGCATACCACTTAGCAAACGAGTGTAAGCCCAGACTTTTTAATAAACCATATTTGTGGTTTAGCAAAATCCAGATACCGACGACGGCGAAGAGTGAATAAATGTTATATAATAAGCCAAGACTTATTTTTAAGCGGGTTCTAAGTATCCAGCCGAGGGCTAAAAGGGCAAATAATAAAAATATACTTATAAGGGATGTAGCAAATATTGGGGAATTCTCAAGCCAAGTAATCATGGGATTGGTCGTTAGTTATTTTAGTGCCTTCTCGAATCTCTTACTTCTTAACTGAACAAAAGATATATCTACCTTTGCCGAAGGCATTTCTTTCTTGACTTTTTCTATCCTTTCTGCTGTTGCAGGATGTGTTTTCATTATTCCCCCACCTGTTGCTTGGCCCTGATTCATAAGGCGTTGAAGGAAATCCTCTAATGCTGAGGGATTATATCCAGCTCTTGATAGATAGGATAGGGCAGATTCATCAGCTCTGTATTCTTGCGATTTACTGTAACCATTAACAACGAGGGTCTTAAAAACATCGTCAACAGAGCCTTCAAAGAGACCAACAAGTTGTGATAATTGTGCAGGGGCATATCTTTGAGCAGCCTCAGTACCGATAACGGTCGCAACCTCCGTCAAGCGCGCCTTTTGAATGGAGGAAACACCGTCACGATGATTTATATGTGCTACTTCATGTGCAAGTATCGCTGCAAGCTCATCTTCATTCTGCACTGCGTTAATCATTCCTTTTGTTATAAATATGATTCCCCCAGGGCATGCAAAGGCGTTTATCTCGTTAGAGTTAAGTACGGCAAAGTGATACCCGCCATATGTTATTGGGTTATCAGAATAAATTGCTACAGTCTGGCCCACAAGATTAACATATTCTGTAAGTTTATTATTTTCTAAAAGAGGGTAAGATGAAAAAATCCTCGCTGCCACTGCACGGCCTACATAATATTCTTCTTCGTCAGATAGAGGTGTGGCAGCTTTAAAGGTCTCTTGTGCTATCCTTCCTATGCTCCCTATGTCAACATTGGAACAACCAGTTAGTAAAAGGATTAATATTAATTTTAAATATAAATGTTCTTTCATTGTAGATTAAGCTTTCCGCTTTGAATGAATTGTATAAGTTTGCTTTCAGAAATATTATAATTCTCTATTCTGTCAACTGCTTGGAAATTCAATTGGGGATTTTCCTTTTTATATAACGTTTCGACCTGGGGATTAAATCCCTTTCCTGCAAGAGCAACCTCATCGCCCGATGTAGATTGCTTCTCTGACCCAACAAGTTTAGACAACGAGATAGATTTTTTCTCAATGGAGCTTTTATGAATGCATCCCTGGACTCCCTTAAACTTAACCTGATACCAGTCACCCTCCTTTGAAATAACTTCAAGCACATCATTATAATGAACAGTTACCTTAACCGGTGAGAAAAACCTGCAAGACTCTCTTATGGCGGTTTGCTTAGTAATAACAGTTGCTGTCTCGGCATGAAGAGATACCGTTGTTGCGATTATAATAAAAAGGCTTATAAAAGGTAGTTTCATGTTTATTTCTCAGTAAACTTTATTATATTCCAATCCTCTGTCAAGAAAGAATTTGATATTAAATATTCGCACCGACTCTTATAAAATTCTGAAGGCCCATCATTGGGATATTTCTCTAGTATTTCATCGAATATTTGAGAGGCTTCGCGCCACTTACGATCCTCATAAAATGTAATCCCCTGGTGGAAGAGCGTGACCAGTTCCCTTTTATCAGGTGCAATATTTTCTTTCTCACCGATTAGCTCAAATATCTTTATTGGCAGGGTTTTTCCTTTTACCTCAATTAGGCCGAGCCCTCTTGTGAAAAAATGGTTGTCCGTTTCTTTGATTGTATCTTCACTTATAATGATCCTTGTCTTAAAGAATTTATTTACAGATTCTAATCTTGATGCAAGATTAACAGTATCACCTATGACTGTGTAATGGAAAAGCCTGTCGCTTCCAATATTACCAGCTATAGCATCACCTGAGTGGATTCCAATCCTGATGGCTATTTCAGGAAAGCCCTCTGCTCGGAATAAATTATTTAGTTCACTGATAGAACTTATGCATCGAATTGCAGCATAGCACGCATTTATTTCGTCTTTATCCGTTTCAAGCGGAGCACCCCAGAATGCCATTACGCAATCCCCTATGTATTTATCGATGACTCCATTATTCTGTATAATGACCTCTGTAAGCGAATTCAAAACCCTATGGAGCATCGTAGCTATTTTCTCAGTTGAGGCTTTCTCCGATATAGATGTAAAACCCGCAATATCAGCGAAAAACACTGTTAGTCGTTTATTCTGACCGCCGGGTTTTATAAGGGATGGATTTTCAAGAAGGTAGTCTGCTATTCTTTTGTCCATGTACTGCGAGAAGGTTCTCTTGAGGAAAAGCCGCTGTCTCCCTTCTGTAGCATAACTGTAGGCAACCGAGATCATAAAACTCATCATCAAGGATACAACAGGTGGGATGATATTCATATACAAGGCATTCTTAAATAACACGGCGGTAATTAGCAATATGATGGATAGTGATATTATGAAAAGGGATAGATTTATATGAATGGAATAACATCTTAAAACAGAGTAACTGATCAAGAGGCAAATCAGTAGCATAAAGGCAATTATAAAAATGCCATTTATAGGCCTAATAAAACTTTTATTGAGTATATTATCTAGTGTCGTTGCATGTATGAGTACACCTGTAGATATAGAAGAAACCGATGTCGGTTTAAGGTCATATAAGCCTGCAGCGGTAAGCCCTATAAATACAACCTTTCCCTTAAAAAAATCCTTTTGTATAGCAGGAGTTATAGATGCATTACTATCAAGATACGACTTAAGTATCTCTGCGGCTGAAAGCACCTTAAAGGGGTTATTTCCTCGATAATATCTGAGCATGAGTTTTCCATCTACCATAGGTATCTCGGTTTCATTAACGTAGAGCGTGTCTTGCTCAATCTTAATCACGCCTTTCTCTATAAGGTAACCGAGTAAAAAATGAGGGATTATAAACTGTTTTAATTGAAAGAAGAGAGGTATCCCCCTATAGATGCCATCTTCGTCTGGAGAAATCGTGACGTTACCCGCTCCCCTGATAGCACCTTTGAATATATCGATCGGGCTAATAATAGAATTAAATATAAAACCTGCGGATACTTTATCTTTGATTGCTATGTGTTTAATAAACTTTTCCTCTTCAGAAGGCATGCTTTCCTGTTGGCGGGACAGAAAAATAGGCAGATAAACATTTGAAGCCTTTTTAAATGCATCGGTAAGGATTTTATCGTCTTCTTGACCGTAAGAAGATGGTTCTGTAAACAGTATGTCTATAAATACAGCATCCGCCTGAGACAAATATTCTATTATCGGTGCGTAGATCTGTCTTGGCCAGGGCCAGGTGATGCCTTCTTTACTCAACGCATCTATGCTTTCTTGATCAACCTGTACAATAATGATATTGCCTGAAGACCTTATTGGATTGAGGTATCTTGAAAACAGGTCATAGGCTTTGAGTTCAAATATACCTAAAATATTAGATAAAAAGATTATGAGTGATAGGATAAAGGAGGAGACAGAAAGAATTAGAACCTTTCGAACGTTCGGGCCAATAAAGTGTAATATCTCAGTATTACCCAACCTAAATAAACTTACCTCAATTTCAATCTTTACAATTTATTCTTACGATATTGTGACTTTCAAATCGGAAAATTCCCATACAGCTTGGGAATTTGACGGTGATTCACCACGCATACCAATAAAGCTACCACCCTGAGGGGGTTGGCCCTTGAAGGTCACAACCTCCGTGTCGTTAATGTAAACCGTTGCCTGGTTTCCTTTTGTCACAACACGTAGTTGATTCGACTCTGCAATACCCTTCTTGATAGCGGCATTCTCGCGCGAAGGCACAGGGTACAACCAGCGGCCACCTACCCAGCGCGCAACGGAAAATTTACCATCGATCACGTACAGGTAGTAGAACTCATCATAGCTCTTAGCCCAAAAAAGAAAACCTTGGCTCGTCCCACTTAAGTCCTCTGTCTTTGCCAGGGTTATCTTGACGCAGAAGTCCATATCCTCGAAGATGCTTCCCTGGTTTATGACTGAGTAACCCTTGTTTACTTCGGGTTGAATGATAAACATGCCGTTATTGACACTTAAGTTGGAACTTTTTTCTCCCCAGTCTGGGTCTAACGTTGAAAAATTATCTTCGTAAAGGACTTGACTACCCTTACATGCCAGAGCACTCCTGGTTGCAGATAGAAACATTATACTAAATACCAATAAGTGCAAAAACAGCGATTTTACCCCTCATATCACGCTTCCTATCAAAGAAAATTACTTCCTTCAATCATAATATTGCTAATCGTATTTCCAGTCAAGAGATTTTGTAGCTGACTATAACAAATGATACGGTAATAGATATGAGAATAAATTCTTGATTAACGCTCTCCAACACAGCTATAATTTCTATTCGCATATACTATGAAATTTTTACCGCTCAAGGTTTCTTGCCCGGTTTGTGGGTCTCAAAATATTACATATACATGTGAGCCAAAGTGTTGTTTTAATCATATCTGCGATTCCTGTTATGCAACCTTTCAACTTTTGACGGAGACAGTTGGCGGGGTGTTGGAAGGAATAGATATTCAAACCGAGGAAAGAGATCCGCTTGCACCTACTACGGCATGCGCAAAGTGCGAGAGCTTGGATGTGTATATGCTAGAAGATGGTACATCACAAGGTGGCAAGCTTGTATGTGCCTCATGCTATTCTCTCTTGACGCTAGTCATTGATTCCATAGATTGAAAAAAACCGATAGTTTTCACTGGATATAATTTATGAATTACGTGGGATTAAAACAACCTTCCTTCTAAGCGGATCAACACGTTCTACAGTCAGAGTTATTGTATCCCCCTCTTTAAAAGCCATCTCAGAGGAATATGGAACCGGCACCTCAAGAAGGTAATCTAAAAGATAAATGGATATTGTACTGTCTCTTAAAGAACTCACGATTGCCTTAATCTCCTTTCCCTCTAACCCCTTCAAGTGCTTTAACAGCCAATATCTTTCCCTAGCTCTTTCAACCATCTTCTTTTCTCTTATCCCCACCTCTACCTGTGGATATAATCTCTCGAGTTCCTCCTCCGTATATGGAGCTCCTTGACCATCTAACTCCCCAATGATCTGCCTTTGGAGAACCAAATCCAGATACCTTCTTATTGGAGAGGTTATCTGCACATAAGCATCAACGCCAAGGGAGAAATGAGGTTCGGAAGATAGTCCTATCCTTGATGGTTTTAGATATTTTATAGCCCATAGTGGAAATAATGGGTCATTTTCATCTAACAACCTCGCATCTTCAGAAACTGGCTCAAGTTGTGAGCGGAATATACCGGGGATTCCTTTTTCTTTGAAGAACCTACCGGAAAGCCAATTCATAAGAATCATAAATTCTGAAACAACAATATGAGCAGTTGTATTCATGTGAATCTTCCTTATCTCAATATCTCCACCTTCACTTACCCTGATCTTCATGTCTGGAAGTTGGAGAACAAAAGCCCCAGCTTCAATCCTCCTTTTTCTGAGCCCAAGGGCTATCTTAATTAACTTTGGCCCAATTGAACTTTTACTACTAAGAAAATCTTCGGCTTCAGTGTAGCTAAGATTCTTTTTTACTAGGATCTTTGATTTAGTAAATCTGTAGCTCTTTATGTTCAATCTTTCGTCAAATAAAACAAGAAGAGATAATGCATACTTGGGTGCTCCTTCAAATAGGCTTAGTTTCTCTCTTATCAATTCGGGTGGAAACATATGCACATGCCCTTCCGGTAGGTATATCGTCTCCCCTCTTTTTACAGCCTCTTCATCAAGAAGACTCCATTTCGGTATGTAACGCGCAACATTTGCAATATGAACCCCTATCATAATGCCTTCCTGTGATTCCGAGATTGAAATTGCATCGTCTATATCCTCAGTAGTTTCATCATCAATAGCATAGGTCTCTAGGTTGGTAAGGTCTTCAATGCCTTCATCAACAGATGGCTCCTCGATAATCCTCTTAGCTTCCTCCAATACCTTTTTTGGGAACCCCTCTTTAAGACCAAGCCTTTTAAAGAGCGGGTCTTCATCTTCTCTCCAGCCTCCAGCCTTGATAAGAAACTCAATTGCACCTTCTACATCTCTTATCCCTACTTCTGACATAAACGATTTCGCTTCACTTGCCCTCTCAAATTTATCAAGGTGGATCACATAGCCCCTAATAAGCTCAAGATAATTTTTAAAATCAAACTCCAGTTCATCTTCACGACCCTCTATAATGCCTCTTGCCCATTTTATTGCGGCTTTACGCTCAAGTAATTTTCTTCCTTCGGCATCCTTGCGAATAAGCGTTTCCTCAACTTCCTTCGAGGTTCTAGGTGTATATCCTTTTTCTCCCCTTTTGAAATAAAGATCATCTTTTTCAACAGCCCAGAAAAGTAGGAGAATACCTTCAGCCTCTGTTCCATCTCTTCCAAAATAAATTTCAACTAGTTCATCTAGGGTCAATTCTTTTTGATTTTCAACAACACATCCCCAGAGGGTTTTTAAATCCACAGTGCTCTTTTTTTCATCGAGTCCTTTTCTGATACCTCTGAGTTTGAGCTTTTTCTCAGACTGGGTTAATTCACTACCAAGTTTAATCCCAGTTGAGAGAACTACTTTGCTAAAATCTACCTCTACTTCCTTTCCCTCTTCAGAGAACACAGAGACCCTTTCACCCAGAGACTCTCTAAGAACCCCAAAAGATGGCTCGCTTCTTTTTCTGAAGACCACAACTTCATTAATCTTTGGAATTTTTTTAATCATAGCTTCGATTATATTTTAAAGAAGAGGGATGGATTTACAAAGAGGAATTAGCCACAAAGGGAATAAGACACAAAGTTAATTTTAAGAATTAATTTTTACTTCGTGCCTTCGTGTCTTAGTGGCTCCCAACATACCTCTCACTCTCAGCGGCATAACTGAGGCAAGCCAAAATGTCTTCTTCTGTAAGATAGGGGAAATCATCAAGGATTTCCTGAAAAGTCATACCAGAAGCAAGATAGTCAAGAACTTCATAGACTGTAATTCTCATGCCTCTGATACAAGGCTTTCCACTGCGTTTACCAGGTTCAATTGTAATTATGTCTTTATATTTCATGAAATACTCCAAAACCTTAAATAAAGTCTATTCTGCAGCTTAACTCAAACAAACAGAAGTTTAAAGTATAGCACAGGGTGGTAATTTAAGAAATGCCTAACCTCAACAATGATTACCACAGGCATCAGTTTCGGCTTTCACGAGTCTTAAAAAGAAATTGCACTAACTGCACGGCTCCAGCTAAATCCCTCGCCCCGGGCTCAGGATAGGGATGTGGCTGCTCCACGTCATCCCCAGGTCTATCCCAGCCTTCTGGAAGCGCCAATTCTCTCATCGGAACCTACATGGATTATGGCTCGTTTTATTCTAATAGCATTATGAGTGCCGTGAACAGATAATCGGACGGCTTATATTAACCCAAGCTCATTAGCTCCTCTTTTGCGCTATCGTCTAGATCGTGTTGATAGCAAAAAACGCGAGATTCATAATTCAAGCTTGCCCCCTTTTTCTCATGACCCCTTTTTCTCAGTCGCCGAACCATGGCATGGCCGTGGTCGGATGCAGGGATGGTGTCGGGCGGCGAATGCATCCGTCTTGGGATCAGGGAATCCACTTCGGCGTGTGGATGGAGTAGTTGTAGTTGTTGGTCCGAGAGGGCTCCAGGGGTTCTGGTCCGTAGACCAACGACAACTTGTTCTCTGTCAGATCGAACACGAAAATTGCGATACCGTACTGCCCCGTTGCCTGCTCTTCGACGAGAGCGTCGAAAACCAGCTTCTCCCCGTCTTCTGACCAGTCCACGGAGAGCGCGAAAGTGCCGGCGCCACCTTGCCCGTGATAAATGGTCGAAGGCACCTCCTCGAACCCGAGACTGCTGAGCTGACTGAGCAGCGTCGTCGTGTTCTTGAGGTCGTTGATCGTGCCGACCGCCCCTGATGAGACCAGGTAGCTCGTCAGGTTGTCGGGGTTGACGAACTCTGAGCCGTCTGACTTCATTCCCAAGTGGGAGACGGTGTCGCCCCCCGGCCAAGCGATCACCTGCTCGTTCGAACCATCCGCGTCCATGATATGCCGGCAACAAAGCCCGAAAGTACTGAAGAACAGGATTCGCCCCGTCTGGGGGACGAAGTAGGGCCACTCGGCGTTGTTCCCCGAGGTCACGAACGTGAGCTGGGTAACGTTGCTGCCGTCGTAGCTGGCTTTCGAGATGTTGTTCTCTGTCGTGCCCGACTGGTAGACGATGGTGTTGGCATCAGAGCTGAAATCGGCTCGCGTGCCAGGGTTCACGTTCCCTACAATCGCGCCGGTGGCCGTGTCGAATATATGTAGGCCGTCGACGCCCCATGCGATCCGCCAGCCGCCGCCAGCGGCCTTCCCGATGTCGGGTGTGCTGTAGTCCTCTCCTCCGGTGACGAGCCATCCCGAGATTTGCGTGAGATCGGATCCCTTCGCGTCCGAGACGAAGAGCTGGAAGGGAGCCTGGCCGTTGGTGGTCCCGTGAGCGCCGAACAGTATCTTTCCGCTCCTCAGGACCTTTGGACCCTTCGGCTTTGCCTCCGACGAGGATGCCCATGCGGCACACACGGCCACGGCGACACCCAGGGCTATGAAAAAGACAGCTGTTCTTCGCATGATAGTACCTCCTCTCCACGGGCTTGACAGGCTTGCCAGGGAATGTTGTCGGTATGGCGTACCATGCCCCCCACCGTGTCTCACCTAACTATTAATTAGCCTGCAAAAATGCAGTATAATTCCATATCAGTGGTGTTATACTGCAAATCGTTTAGTATTCATGCTATAACAAGTCTAATTTCAATTCAAGAGGAAAAAATGGAAAATCGCCCAAAAAAGAAACATCTTGTCCTCGTACACGAAACTATCCAGGTAAAACATTATTCTGAGCAAAGCAAAAAGGCTTATATCAATTCCATTGTTTGATTTTGCATAATGTGAGCTGCGAGGAACCCTTGGACTCCGCTCAGGATTTCGTTATGAGCTCAGTAAAATGATTAACTCTGCGAATATATAATCCCCAAAAAGACTAGATTGCTTCACTATCGCTCGCAATGACAATTCCTTTCTCAATAAACCATAAACATATAGAAAAAGGTTTTGCGAAGGTCAGATCATTCTTCACTCTAGTGGCAATCAAAGACAGAATAAAGACGTTTAGCTCAAACTGCAAGTGACGACTTATACTCCATTGCCACTTTTATAAAGTCTCTAAAAAGTGGATGTGGATTGAGAGGGGTGGATTTAAACTCTGGATGGAACTGACATCCTACAAACCAGGGATGGTTTTCTATCTCAATCATCTCTACTAGTCTTCCATCAGGTGAGAGACCGCTAAGAACTAAGCCTTTTGCCTCAAACAGTTTACGGTAGTGGTTATTAATCTCGTATCTGTGCCTATGGCGTTCAGATATTTGATCAGTAGCATAAGCACTGTGAGCTAGTGTTCCTCTTTTTAGAACGCAAGGGTATGCGCCTAGACGCATCGTTCCTCCCTTATCACTAATCGCCTTTTGTTCTTCCATTAGGTCTATGACGGGATGCGGAGTATTAGATTCAAACTCGCTTGTATGAGCGAGAGAAAGCCCGCATACGTTTTTCGCAAATTCGACAACAGCCATTTGCATTCCAAGGCATATTCCAAAGAAAGGAACCTTACGTTCTCTTGCAAAGTTAGCTGCTTTAATTTTTCCCTCAAATCCGCGCCTTCCGAATCCGCCAGGGATGAGGATTCCATGAACATCGCTTAAAAACATCTCTGTTCTATTTGATTCAATCTCTTCAGAGTCTACGTATTTTATATTTACCTTAGACTGATTTGCCAAACCTCCGTGAGCCAGAGCTTCGTGTAGGCTTTTATAAGCATCCTTATGGCTCACGTATTTACCTACGACTCCTATCGTGACATCTGATTTAGGATTGTTAAATTTATTTACAATCCCTTCCCAGGGTGTAACGTCCGGTCGTCTTGTCCACATATTAAGGGATTCAACGATAATTTCATCAAGCCCTTCACGGTGGAAGATAATTGGAACTTCGTAAATGGTATCTACGTCCTTTGCCGTTATAACAGCTTCGATCTTAACGTTGCAGAATAGAGCTATCTTTGCCTTGATCTCCCTTGGAAGAAACCTGTCCGTTCGGCAAAGAAGGATGTCAGGCTGGATTCCGATTTGTAATAAATCCTTTACAGAGTGCTGAGTGGGCTTAGTTTTAAGCTCTCCGGCAGGGCCTACGTATGGAACGTATGTAAGGTGAACAAATAGCGTATTCTCTTTTCCTAGATCAACCCTGAGTTGTCTTACTGCTTCTAGGAACGGAAGGCTCTCGATGTCCCCTACAGTTCCACCGATTTCTACTATAACCACATCGTTATTATTGGCTACATCAAGAATGTAGGATTTTATCTCATCTGTTATGTGGGGGATTACTTGAACCGTTTGACCAAGATACTGTCCTTGCCTTTCTTTAGATATCACAGAGTAATAAATCTTTCCAGTCGTGCAGTTATTCTTTTTTGTAAGATTAGAATGTATAAATCGTTGATAATGTCCAAGATCTAGATCAGTTTCTGCGCCATCATCAGTCACATAAACCTCACCGTGCTGAAATGGGTCCATTGTCCCTGGATCAACGTTAATATAAGGATCAAGCTTTTGAAGAGTGACTCTTAAACCTCGGCATTCAAGTAGAGCGCCAATTGAAGCAGACGCAAGCCCCTTTCCTAGAGAAGACATAACACCTCCTGTCACAAATATAAATTTAGTCTTACTCATTTAATGCTCTCCCTTTAATGTAATTTGTTGTAACTGAGTAAATATTTTTTTCCGAGGCTTAAGATAAAAGCTGGAAATAAACCTTAGTGTTATTGAAGGATACGAAGCCCTAAGGTTTTTATTGAGAAAATTAAGGACAATTAAAAACCAACAGGGCACGTTTATAATATATCAAAATTCAAAATTCTTTCAACTTCTTAGAGGTTAT
>Ga0209751_10001450_pt1 | contig 24407 bp, 22 predicted proteins | sample RifCSP13_1_FD_184019 | JGI IMG/M metagenome (GOLD analysis project Ga0209751, IMG submission 184019) | Soil microbial communities from Rifle, Colorado - Rifle CSP2_sed 13_1 (SPAdes) (version 2) | ecosystem: Environmental > Terrestrial > Deep subsurface > Rock core/Sediment | place: Rifle...
GACGCCCGGCGCTTCCGGATGCTCATCGAGCTCGACGCCACGATCCCGCACGAGGAGGACGACTGGATCGGCGGCCGGATTGCGCTTGGCGGGGCGGTCCTCCGGGTCAGCGCCCGTGACGGCCGCTGCGCGATCACGACCCAGGATCCCGACACCGGGGCGCGAGACTTCGACACGCTCCGGGCGATCATCCGCTATCGCGGCGTCATGCCCGACAAATCCGGGGCGCCGAAGGCGATGTTCGGCGTCCTCGCCGACGTCGAGCTGCCCGGCCGGGTTCGGCTCGGGGACGCGGTGCAGGTTCTGGATCGAGCGCCCTGAGGCAAACGTCCGGGCTGTCGCTGCCACGCCGGCCCGGTCACCCGCGCACGTTTTCGGTCAGAACGGCACTCGTGCCGCGGCATCGATCGATGGACCATGCGGGGGAGGTGTGCGATGCGCGATGAGGGGGCCGCAGTCGCGCCGCGGATCATCCTGCCGGGCGCCCTGGTGATCGGGTGGCTCCTCGGCCTGCTCGGGCAGCGGTCGATCGTCGAGGCCACCGGCTATCTCGACATCTCGCCCCAGCTCCTGCTCCTCGCGAGCGGCCTGTGCATCCTCGCCGGCGCCACCGCGCGCCTCCTGGCGCCGCAGCTCCGGGGTCTGCGCGCCGGTGCCCTCGCCGGGATCGCCATGGCGGCCACGATGGTCGCCGGCTGCCTCGGCCTCGCTGTCGCCTATGCCGACCGGTTCGACTCGGGTTCGAGCGGCGAGACCTGGTTCTCGCTCCTGCTCGAGGCCAGGTCCTGGATCGGCGTCCCGATCGTCCTCAGCGCGATCCTCGGTGCGCTGGGGTGGCTCGCGGCCGCCGCCTACCGGCACGGCGGCCACCGATCGGGCGGGGGAGGTCCGACCTAGCGGTCGATCTGGCTGATCTCGAAGGTGTTGCCCTCCGAGTCCTTGAACCAGCAAGCCTTGTAGGGCCCATCGACAGGAGCCCATCGACGGTGGCCATCCCGTCGCCGAGGTCGTATTCCTCGAAGGTCACGCCCCGAGCGCGGAGGCCGGCCATGACGGCCTCGATGCCGGTCACGGTCCAGCCGGCCTGGGTGTTCCTGGCCGTCCCGGCGAACTCGGTTCGGTAGACGCTCAGCCAGGTTCCGTCGCCGAACCGGTACCAGAGCCCACCGGGATCCTCCATCGCCGGTTCCAGGCCGAGCTTCGCCGCGTACCAGGCGCGGGCCCGCTCGAGGTCGCTCGCGGCGACGGTGGCGTGGATCGCGAACTGCTCGAGCATCGCTGCCTCCTCCTGGCCCGACGCGGGCGTCAGGCCTAGAACCTGTGTTCCGGCTCCTCGAAGGATGCCGCCGGCCTCTGAGTCCTGCTCGCTGTAGCGCTCTTCCTTCCAGGGGTCGGCGTCGTTGTTGTAGCCGTAGCGCTCCCAGAAGCCGAGCTGGTCATGGTCGAGGAACTCGAGGCCGCGGATCCACTTCGCGCTCTTCCAGAAGTAGCGCTTCGGGACGAGGAGTCGGAGCGGCCAGCCGTGCTCCTTCTCGAGCGGCCGGCCGTCGAACGTGTCGGCCAGCATGACGTCGTCGTCATCGAGGACCGCGAGCGGTACGTTCGCCGTGTAGCCCTGCTCGGAGTGGGCCAGGACGTGGGTCGCGGACGGGCGGACCTGGGCGAGGCGAAGGATCTCCTGGATCGGGACGCCCTCCCAGGTCGTGTCGAGCTTCGTCCAGCGGGTCACGCAGTGGATGTCCGTCGCGACGGTCTTGCGGGGCAGGGTCCTGAATTGCTCCCAGGTCAGGGTGAACGGGGCGTCGACCTCGCCGTAGACCCGGAAGTCCCACCTGGCGAGATCGGTGCTCGGAACCGAGCCGTAATGGAGGACCGGGAACTTCTCCGTCCGGTACTGGCCGGGCGGGATCCGGTCCATGACCGCGGGATCCTGTTCGCGGTTGCCGAAGAGACGCTCGAACATCGACTGACTCCGAAAGATGTGGGGCGACAACTATCGTCCCATGTCGTGACGTCTCTGTTACGCGCGCCGCCTACCCCGGCGCTGATGTGCGAGGCGGCCCAGCCCGCCGGACGCGACGCGTCCGCTGGTAGGGCGGCGGCTTCGGCCGCGGCGCGTGGCCGCGAACGATCCGGTAGCCGGTCGAGTTGCTGATCTCCTCGACCGTGCCGCCGTGGAAGCGGAGATTCATCGCGCCCTTGCCCGCCCGGAGATGCGTGATCGTCAGCTCGGGCAGCCACTCGGGCAGGGCCGGGTTGACGTACAGCTCGCGCTGTCGGTCGGGCGCGACCCGAGCATGGATCCCGCAGAGCACCGCGACGAGCCGGAAGACCGAGGCCGCCGCCCAGGCCTGCGGTGCACTCGCGCCGAGGTAGGGGACCGGGAACCCGCCCGGATCGCGCTCGACGCCCGAGAAGAGCTCCGGCAGCCGGTTGAGCGGGAGCCGTTCGGCGGCATCGAAGATCCCCCGGGCCACCTTCGCCGCCTCGGCGTCATAGCCGTACCTGCGGAATCCGCCGGCGATCATCGCGTTGTCGTGGGGCCAGACCGAGCCGGTGTGGTAGCTGAACGGGTTGTAGTAGGCATGCGACGCGGCGAGGGTCCGGATCCCCCAGCCGGACCACATGTCGTCGGCGAGGAGCCGCTCGACCACCCTGCCGGCCCGATCATCGGGGACGATGCCGCTGGCGAGGCAATGCCCGGCGTTTGAGGCAACGCTCCGAACCTGCTTCTTGCGGCCGTCGAGGGCCAGGGCATAGGTCCCCTCCCGCTCCCACCAGAAGGCGTCGTTGAACCGCTCGTACAGCTGCAGGGCCGCCTCGCGCAGTGGGCCGCTCCGTTCGGGCATGCCCAGGACCTCGTAGATCTCGGCCATCCGCAACTTCGCGTCGTAGGCGTAGCCCTGGAGCTCACAGGTCGCGATGGGGTGGGGCGCCAGCGCCCCCGAGGCATCGACGATCGCGTCGAAGGCATCCTTCCAGCCCTGGTTGTAGTAGCCCCGGGGCGTCCGCGGGGCGTACTCCTGGAGACCGTCGCGGTCGCGGTCCCCGTAGCGATCCAGCCAGCCCATCGCCGCCTCGGCCGCCGGCAGGTACCGATCCAGGATCGCCGCGTCCCCGGTCCAGTGGTAGAGGTAGGAGAGGACGACGATGAACAGGCTCGTCGCGTCGTGGGTCCCGTAATACGGCTGGTGGGGCATGATCCCGAGGGTCGCCAGCTCGCCGCGCCGGATCTCGTGGAGGATCTTGCCGGGCTCCATGTCCCGGCCCGGATCGTCGCGGGTCGCCTGCAGCTCGGCCAGTCGGCGGAGCGCGCCGGCGGCGAACTCCGGGTAGCCCGAGATGCTCTGCATCGAGACGACGAGCGAATCCCGGCCGAATAGGGTGGCGAACCAGGGGATCCCGGCGGCGGGGATGAAGACACCCCGCCCGGAACCATCGTCCTCGAGACGCAGGGCCTCCATGTCGTGGACGGCCTGCTTCCAGGCGTCTTCGACGACGCGGTTGGGGGTGTGGATTCCGACCCGCGGCAGGCTCGGCGGATGGAAGCCCGCGCGCTGCTCCGTGATGGCTCCGCAGCCGAGCGTGCTCGGCCGCCGGCGACCGTTGATGAGGGGCAGCCACTTCAGGCAGGTGTGCCAGGTCTGGCCGCGCTCGAGGTGGATGGCGAAGCTCAGGCGCCCGTTCGCCCACTGGGGAGGGCTGCCCGACTTCTCGAGGGCGACCACGAGGCTGCGCCGGAAGTCGCGATTCGAGTAGGTGGTGCGTAGCTCCCGGCGGCTGGGGAACCAGCGGCTCTGGATGGTCCCGCGACGGACGAGGCGGGGGATCGCCACGTCGAAGACATCGGCGAAGTCGGAGTCGATCTCGACGTCGAGGGCGAGGGTGATCGGACGCAAGGCGAAGCTGACGATGTCGAGGTCTTCGTGGACGCCCTCCGAGATCGACCGGTCGAGGCGAAGCGACAGGACGTTCCTTGGGATCGCACCGTCATCGTCGAAGAGGCCGGGATTCGAGAACTCGAAGCGCGAGGCGAAGAAGTGCGTCCCGGCCGAGGACAGCAGGACCGGGACCTCGCCGTTGATCGAGATCCGGTAGCCCGACACGAACCGGCTATCGGCGGCGTAGAAGCCGTCGTCACCACGGCCATCGATCGTGCCGTCTGGTCGGCAGACGACGAAGCGGTCGTTGCGGTTGATGGTGATGCCGGCCGGCCCACCCGTGCTACGCCCCACGATTGCCGATGATAGAGGCCCGGCTCGCGACGAGGAATGCGACCGACGGCCCTACGCCGCGGCGACCCGAGGCGATAGGGTGGAGCCATGACCAGCAGCGTGCCGGGCGTCGACTGGGCCGCGACCGCGGCGGACGCGCTGCGCGAGCTCGGCTTCACGCTGCTCAACAGCGACCGCCCGGCAGCGCCGGGCGGGTCGCAGCTCCTCGTTGCCCTCCGCGACCGGCCCACCCTCCGCCACTTCGATCCCGAGCGGATCAGCTGCTGGGTTGCCGCGTCCGGGCGCGGGCGGGCGGTTCCGATCGATCGACGCACGCCGGGCGGCGAGCGTTCGATCCTGTGGGGTCACGTCCACGTGGTGGATCGCCTCGGGGTGGAGAACCGGTTCCTGACCTTCGGGGGGCCGCTCCGTATCGCCGACATCGATGCCCGCCTTCGCGTCGTCCAGCACATCTCGGCCGGGCCGATCGTCCGGTGGGGCGGCCACTCCCAGGGGTTCGATGCCCTCGCCGGCGAGATCGGGGCATTCTTCGGGCGCCTCATCGTCCCCGTCGACTATGTTGCCGGGGGCGAGGCGCGCCTGGCCGCCGAGCCGCCGGAGCATCTCTATGCCGCGTTCCTCCGTGACAGCGATGCGCGCCGGCGCGAGGCGACGCGACGAGTGGACCCGGATCGCGACGTCCACCTTCGCTCCTGGATCAGTGCCGAGACTGGCCGCATCCGGGGCGCGCACCCCGCCTGGTGGGAGGCCGCCGGGATCCTCCTCGACGACCTCGACCTGGGACCCGAGGGCCTGGCGACGGAACGGGCACAGGCGGACGAGGTGGGCGCGACGCCACCGGGTCGTCTCGGGGCATGAATCACGAGGCCCGCCGTCGCCGGCGGGCCTCGTCGCTACGCTGGGCCGGACTTCAGGGGGCCGGCTTGGCGAGATCGCTGAGCTTCGCGAGGCCGTACCTGTCGGCCGTAGCCTTCGTCACGACGAAGCCGTTCTGGTCCGTCGCTGCGGCGAAGTCGAGGGCTGTGAGGCCCTTGTCCGCGAGACGCTCACGGAGCTTGTCGGAGGTTGCCGCCGGATCGGTCGACGCCTCGCCCGCCTTGTTGTTGACGTACTCGAGGGCCGTCGCCGCGTACTCGGCGAGGATGTCGATCTCGCCCGACTCGAGAGCCGGGAAGACGACCTCGCGGGCGCCCAGCTGGAACTTCCGCTCGACGTCGATGCCCGCGCCCTCGAGGACCTGGGCGAAGACCTCGCCGATGATCTCCTGCTCGTAGAAGTTCGTCGAGCCGACCGTCACCGAGCCCGAGCCGCCGCTGAACGACAGGCCCTCGGCCGCGATCCAGGCAGCAGCGACCTCGGCTGCTGCCTTACCGTCGACGGTAACCTGCTTATTGAGGTCGGTGAGCGCCGCCTGGCTGAGCTTGGCGATGACGCCGTTCAGAGCCTCCTCGATCACCGGGTTCCCGGCCAATACGTCCTCGCGGACGACCGGGATGATGTTGTCGGCGAGCTGGAGCTGCTTGTCGTCCTCGAGCAGGACGAAGCCCTTGGCGGCGATCGCCGGGTCAGACGTGAAGAGGAGGCCCACCTGGGCGTCGCCATTCTCGAGGGCCTCGATCGTGATCGGGCCGCCGGCGTCCGTTGCCTTGAAGTCCTTGAACGTGATGCCGTAGGTGCCCGTCAGTCCCTCCAGGCAGAACGGGCGCTCGGGACACTCGGGCGGGCCGGCCAGGACGAGCTGGCTCGCGATGGTTCCCTTGGATGCCTGGCTGCCCCCACCCAGCGAGCATGCGCTCACTGCGAGCGCGACGACCGCTGCCCCGAGGGCTGCCATGCGGAGCTGCCGCATGGGTCTTTCCCTTTCCTTCCGTCCCGCACGACAGGATGCCGCGACTCGGACGCCGGCCCGACGGTAGCAGAGGATTCATGACAGCGCTGTGACCGGTATTGCCATCCCCGATTCGCGGGGCTCGCTTCAGGAGCCGGACATCGCCGGAGGTGCCATCGGGCCGAAGACGTCCTCGGCCGGCCGTCCACCGCGCCGCTCGAAGGCCCGCTGGAGCCAGGTGAAGGCCCGCTCCGTACCGAGTGCGAGGATGGCCACGAGCAGGGCCCCGGCGACGAGGCGGTCGTAGCGCTGGACGGCGAAGCCATCGACGATGTACCGGCCGAGGCCGCCGCCGGCGACGAGGGCAGCGAGGGTCGCCGTAGCCACCACCTGGACGGCCGAGGTCCTGAGTCCCGCGACGATCGCCGGCAGGGCCGCCGGCAGCTCGACGTCCCGGAGAACCTGCCACTCCGTCATGCCCATCCCGCGCCCGGCCTCGGTCGTCTCGGCATCGACGTTCCGGAGGCCAGCGACGGCGTTGACGAGGATCGGCGGGATCGCCAGGAGCACGAGCGGCGGGATCGCGCTCCCGATCCCGAGCCCGAGGAATGGGACGAAGAGGAGGAGCAGCGCGTACGACGGGACGGCGCGTCCGAGGCCGGCGACGGCGACCGCAACCCGCTCGCCGCGCCCCGTGTGCCCGATCGCGAGGCCCGCCGGCAGCGCCACGGCGGCACCGAACCCGAGCGCCAGCCCGGACATGAGGAGGTGCTCGAGGATCCGGAGGGGCACCCCGTTCGAGCCGGACCAGTGGCTCCCGTCGAGAAACCAGGCTACGACCGCGCCGACGTCCATCGGTCAGCCTGCCGCCGCGCGGGCCCGGCTCCACGGGGTGACGACCCGTCCGAGCCAGCTGAGCCCTAGGTCGGCGACCACGCCCAGGGCGACGGTCAGGGCGAAGCCGACGATGACGAGGGTGTCGTTCCGGAAGTTGTAGCCTCGGAGCATCACCTGGCCGAGGCCCCCGAAGCCGATGAGCGCGGTGACCATGACGAGTCCGATCGTCGTCACGGTCGCGATCCGGATTCCCGCGACGATGAGCGGCAGCGCCAGCGGCAGCTCAACCTGCCACAACCGGCGCCATCGCGTGTAGCCCATCGCGTCGGCTGCCTCTAGGACGTCGCGTGGTACCGCGTCCAGTCCGGTCAGCAGGTTGCGCGCGAGGATCAGGAGGGTGTACCCAACCAGGGCGATCTCCGATGTCAGGAACGAGAGGCGGGTGAAGGGGACCAGGAGGGCCAGCAGGGCCAGGCTGGGGATCGTGTAGACGAAGCCGAAGAAGCCCATCACCGGACCGACAAACCGCCGCCGATCCCGGATCGCGATGACGACGACGAAGCTGAGGACGAGGCCGACCGCGACGGCGACGACCGTGAGCGCGAGGTGCTCCCAGATCTTCGAGGTGATCAGCGGCAGGTTGCCGCGGATGACATCCCAGCGGATCACGATGCGGCCGACCGGTCCCGCCGCGCCGCGGCCGTGATGTCCTCCGCCGTGACGAGGCCACGGAGCGTCCCGTGCCGGTCGATCACGATCCCGGCTTGGACCTCCGCGTCGATGAGCATCGCCAGGGCGTCCTTGAGCGTGGTCCGGCGGTCCAGCAGTGGCGACATCGATGTCGCCATCGACTCGGCGAGGACGCCCGACGTCGGGATCTGCCGCTCGCCGACCCATCCGATGGGGCGGTTGGCCGCATCCACGAGGAGGAGGAACTCGAACGGATCGGCCAGGATCCGGCGGCGGGCCTCGGCGGCGTCGTCGCCCGGCCGGGCCGTGATCGCCGGGCGCAGCTCGAGGCTGTCGACCCGGGTCAGGGAGAGGCGCTTCAGGCCGCGGTCCGCGCCGACGAAGCGCGCGACGAAGTCCGACGCGGGATTGGCCAGGATCTCCTCGGGCGTCCCGAACTGGGCGAGGTGCCCGCCGACCTGCATGACCGCGACGAGGTCGCCGATCTTGATCGCCTCGTCGATGTCGTGGGTCACGAACAGGATCGTCTTGGCGAGGTCGGCCTGGAGGCGCAGGAACTCGTTCTGGAGCCGCTCCCGGACGATGGGATCGACCGCCCCGAAGGGCTCGTCCATGAGCATGACCGGCGGATCAGCGGCCAGCGCCCGGGCGACCCCCACGCGCTGGCGCTCGCCACCCGAGAGCTGGGCGGGGTAGCGGTCGCGGTACGTCGAGGGGTCCAGGCCGACGAGCGCCAGGAGCTCCTCGCTCCGCTCGTGCCGGCGCACCTCGGGCCAGCCCAGGAGACGGGGCACGGTGGCGACGTTCTCGCCGATCGTCTGGTGGGGGAAGAGACCGACCTGCTGGATGACGTAGCCGATCGAGCGGCGGAGCTCGGTGACGTCGCGCCGGGCGGCGTCCTGGCCGTCGATGAGGATCCGCCCGCTCGTCGGCTCGATGAGCCGGTTGACCATCTTGAGGCTCGTCGTCTTGCCGCAGCCCGATGGGCCGACGAGGACGCAGATCTTCCCGGCCGGCACCTCGAAGCTCAGGTCCTCGACCGCGCCAGGACGTTCAGTGCCGGTCCCCGGGTAGCGCTTCGTGACGTGGTCGAAGGCGACCGTCGCGGCGCGGTGCGCGATCGGGGGCGCGGATCCCGTGGCGGCGGACATGGCGCCCAGTATCACCGACGATGCGGTCACGGGCCCTGCCGGTCACGTGCCGGCACCCGCGCACCGCCGCTCAGATCGGGTGTGCGGCCAGGTTGATCTCGATCGCCTCTCGATCGTCCGGATCCCCGATCGAGGCCAGCGCCTCGCGGGCGAGGTCCCGCCAGCGGGTCGCCTCGGCCGTGTCGCCGGCGACGGCCGCGGCGCGGGCCATGGCCTCCCGGGCGGCGGCCAGGTCCCAGTCCTCCGCCTCGCCGGCCGCGATCGCCGCCTCGACGTAGGCGAGGCAGCGTCCGGCATGCCAGCGCGCCGGCTCCGGACGCCCGAGGACCGAGTAGCCGCGAGCGATCTGCCATTCGCCGCGGCCAAGGTTGGCGTTCGTCCCGACCTTCGACCAGTGGAAGCACGAGGCGTGGGCCGCGTGGATCATCTCGTCGATCTCGGCGGGCGTGCGATCGGGCTCCTCGACGAGCGTCCAAGCGTAGTTGAAGAGCTCGACGCCGAGGCGTCGATGGGCGGCGGCGTCGATGTCGGAGGCGGCCGGGGTGGAGGTGGCGTCTGGCACGAGGGGCTCCTTTCTTGCGGCATCGGGGACCTACGGGCTGGTCGAGAGTCAAATCGGTCGGCGACGGGCCAACTCGCCCGATCGCGGGACGTCAAGAATCGCGGTATGCCCATGGGGTGGGCGTTATCAACGGACTGTGATCGCCCGGCGGACGAGTCGACCACCCAGGGCCTCGAAATATGCACAAGCGGGCATAGACCGCCTCGTACGCCGGGTCGTTGACAAGGCGACGCGTGCTAGCGCCCACCGGGCGGGAATTCCGCAAGACGTCGTGGTCGGGACCGTCGCCGTGAGCGGTTCGCCGCCCGGCCTAGGTGTTGCTGAGCTCGCGGCCGATCGCGCGGAGGATGAAGCGAGCCGCCTCGGCGCTCTTGCCCCCGAGCTTCTGGCCCTCGTCCTGCTCCAGGGCGACCATCAGGTCTCCCAGCATCTGGTCGAGGAGGGGCGTGCGTCGCAGGGTCCCGGACGCGAGGGCCGTCTCGAGGCCGGCGACCGCCTCGCGGGCGTTCTCGACCGCGTGGCCCTTCGCCTCCATCCGCTGCCGGAACGTTGCCCGGGCCGCGTCGGCCTCGGGTCCCGTGGAGGCCATGCTCAGCGGCCCAGGATGCGAGCCGCGATCCCGCGCCGGCTCCCGGCCTCGCCCTCGACCGCCGGTCCCGCCGAGCCTGCGCCGACGACGGCCGGACCGGCGTCCGCGCCGGCCCCACGCGTCTCCGCTGTGCCTCGCCGTCGACGTCGCCACTGGGGTTCCAGGATGCTCATCGACAGCTCGTCCCACCAGCGTCCATCACGCCAGATGGCCTCCCGGGCCCGGCCCTCGATCTCGAAGCCGCAGGCAATGTAGGCGCGGATCGCCCGCTCGTTGAACTCGAAGACCGACAGCGCAATCCGGTGCAGGCCGAGCGTCCCCAGCGCGTGGTCGACGATGAGGCCGGTGGCCTCGGTGCCGTGGCCCTGGCCCCAGGCGTCCTTCTCGCCGATCGTGATGTGGTAGAGGGCCGAGCCATTGTCGGCATCGAGCTGGCTGAGGGCGCAGGTCCCGATGAGGCGGTCCGAGCCGCGGACGTGGATCGCCATCGCCATCGACTCGCCACCGATCGCCCGGGCCTGGAAGAACCGATCGATCTCCTCGACCGACATCGGCCCGTCCTGGTAGCGGGCGAGCCGGGCGACTTCGGGGTCGCGATACCAGCGCCGGAACGCGGCGAGGTTGTCCGGGACATGCCGCCGCAGCACGACCAGGCGGCCCTCGATCGAGTCTGGAAACCACGTTCGGCCAGCCACGGAGGCACGGTATACCATCCCCGCCATGCGCCGCTGGAGCGAGCTCGCCGAGCGCGTGGCCGGCACGACGCGAACGTCCGAGAAGACGGGCCTGCTCGCTGACTACTTCCGATCCCTCGAGCCCGACGACCTGCCGACCGCGGCCGTCTTCCTCACCGGCCGGGCCTTCCCCGAGACGGACCAGCGATCGACGGGCCTGGGCTGGGCGACGATGGCGGCCGCGATAGGGACCGTCGCGGGCGTGGAGCGGGATGCCCTCGGCGAGGCCTACGACCGCTACTCGGACCTGGGTCTCGCCGTGGAGGACGTCCTGGCCCGGGCCGGCCATGCGCCTGACCCGGCGCTGTCGCCGACGCTCCACGAGGTCGCGGCCGCGTTCGCCGAGATCGAGGCAGCATCCGGGCCGGCGGCGAAGGCCGCGATCTTCCGGGACCTCGTCGCCCGCTCGGACCCGGCGACCGCGAAGGGCACCGTCAAGGTCCTCTCGGGCGACCTCCGGATCGGGCTCCGCGAGGGACTCGTGGAGGCAGCCCTGGCGAAGGCCTTCGATCGCCCGATCGACGACGTCAAGCGGGCCGGGATGCTGACCGGCGACATCGGCCGGACGGCGGCGCTCGCCCGCGACGATGCGCTCGCGACGGCCGAGCTGACCCTCTTTCATCCGCTGAAGTTCATGCTCGCCTCGCCGGCCGAGGACGCGGCCGAGATCGTCCGGCGGCTGGGCCCCGTCGTCTGGGTCGAGGACAAGTACGACGGCATCCGGGCCCAGTTCCACAAGCGCGGGACCGACGTCCGCCTCTACTCGCGCGACCTCCACGACGTCACGACCGGCTATCCGGAGGTCGTCGAGCCGGCCCGCACCCTGCCCTGGGACGGGATCCTCGACGGCGAGCTCCTGGGCCTCCGGGACGGCGAGGTCCTGCCGTTCGTCTCGCTGCAGACCCGGCTCGGGCGCAAGACGCCGTCGGCGGCGGTGCTCGCCGAGGTCCCGGTGGTCTTCGTGGCCTTCGACGTCCTGGGCCTCGGGCCGGGCGGCGTAGCCCCCGTCCGGCCCACGCTTGACCTGCCGCTCGAAGAACGGCGCCAGCTGCTGACGTCGATGGACCTGCCCCTCGCCGACGCCGGCGGGGCGTTCGCCCTCTCGCACCTCGCCAGCGCCGATTCGGCCGACGCCCTCGAGGCGGCCTTCGGCGAGGCCCGAGCCCGACGCAACGAGGGGCTCATGGTCAAGGATCCGCAGAGCCCGTACTCGCCGGGCCGGCGCGGCTACGGCTGGCTGAAGATGAAGAAGGCCCTGGCCACGATCGACTGCGTCGTCGTCGGCGTCGAGGTCGGCCACGGCAAGCGCCACGGCGTCCTGTCCGACTACACGTTCGCGGTTCGAGACGAGGCCAACGATCGGCTCGTCACGATCGGCAAGGCCTACAGCGGCCTGACCGACGCCGAGATCGCCGAGATGACCCGATGGTTCGAGGCCCACACGATCAGCGTCCACGGACGCTACCGTGTCGTCGAGCCGACGATCGTCGTCGAGGTCGCCTTCGACGTCATCCTCCGCTCCGCCCGACACCGGTCCGGCTTCGCCCTCCGGTTTCCCCGGATCGCCCGGCTGCGGACCGACAAGCCGGCTTCCGAGGCGGACACCCTCGCGACCGTGACACGACTCTTCGAGGAGCTCCAGCCGGGGGCCGAGCGCCTCGTCACCGCCGGTGTCCGGGCAGCGGTGGTGCCTCCGGTCGACACCACGCTGCCGAGGTCCCCGAATCCGGTCGTCGACGGTCAGCCTGACGGCTAGACTGGCGCCCATGTTCCAAGGCTGGGCGGGGGTGGAGCAGCGCGTCGCGCTGACGCTCTATACGGACGCCTACGTTGTGCGCGGCACGCTGCCCACGCGGCAGCACCGCCTGTCCGACATCCTCAACTCGGCCGAGGACGAGTTCCTCGTCCTCGCCGACGCTACCTTCGAGCGGTTCGGCCACCGCCGACCGGCGCGGTACGCGGAGTTCGCCCAGGTGAATCTCTCGGCCGTCCTCTTCGCCGTCTCGGACACCATGGTCGCGCCCATCCCCGAGCTCAGGACGCCGAAGGTCACCGAGACCGCCCTCATCAGCATTCCGCCGTTCGAGATCATCGGTCGGATCCACCTCTTCCCCGAGCGCGACCTCCGTCAGGCGCTCCTGGAGCTGACCGGTCGGTTCATCCCGGTCACCGAAGCCACCTTCCGGTCGGACGAGGCCGGCGAGGCGCCTCGGAGCGCCCCGATGGTCGCGGTCAACCACGCTCGGGCCCAGATCCTGTCGCCGTACGAGGCGGGCGTCCGAGGCGGGGCGAAGCCGAATCCCGGCTGAACGAGGTTGATCCCTCAGCGGTCGACGGGCAGGTCCAGCCGATCGCCCCACTCGGACCAGCCGCCGTCGTAGACGGCGACGTCGTCATAGCCGACGAGGGTGAGGACGAAGGCGAGCTTGGCCGCGGCCACGCCGGCCCCGTCGTAGGTGATGATCCGCCGCCCGCGGGGCACGTTGGCCTTCAGGAGGAGGTCGCGGATCTCGGCGCCGTCGCGAAGGCGCTGGGTGCCCGGCACGTGCATCGCCCCGACGGCGACGTTGATCGCGCCCGGGATGTGCCCGAGGCGCCGGGCGTTGCCCTCGAGGCCGCGGTACTCGGCCGAGGCCCGGGCGTCGATGAGGATGACGTCGGGCGAGCCGAGGAGGGAGCGCACATCGGCCGTCGTGAGGCGCATCCGGGGGTTCGCCCGCGGGGTGAAGACAGCCGGCGCGGGCGGGTAGCTGGCATTCGAGAGCGGCCGGCCCTCGCCGATCCAGGCGGGCAGGCCCCCGTCGAGGATCCGGGCCGATTCGAAGCCGTAGACCCGCAGGCTCCACCACACCCGCGTCGCGTACAGGCCGAGCGAATCGTCATAGATGACGAGGCTGGTCCCGTCGCCGATGCCCGAGCGAGCCATGGCCGCGGCGACCCTGTCCGGGCCTGCCAGCCGGAGGCCGGGACCCGCCTCGGACGCCTCCGGCGCGATGAGCTCCTCGCGCCAGTCGACGTGCGCGGCGCCGGGGATGTGGCCCGCGGCGAACGCCGCCGCCCCGGACCCGTCCGGGCGCCAGCGGACGTCGAGGATCCGGAGGTCGTGCCGGCCCAGCTGGTCCGCCAGCCACTCCGGCGAGGCGATCAGCTCCGGCCGCGCGAAGGAGCTCACGGGTGGCCGGCGCGATCGGGGGGTGGGGGCATCGCCGGTATGATACGGCCGTGGTCTCCCCCTTCATGGCGGACGCGGAGAAGCTCGCCGCCGTTCGGGCGGCGCTGCCCGCGCTCGCGTCCGGGATCCACCTCAACACCGGCTCGGTGGGTCCCATGCCGGCCGAGGTCGCGGCCGCGATGGCCGAGCTCGAGACCTACGAGCGCGACGTCGGGCGGGCGCATTTCGATTACTACCTCGGACTCCTCGATCGGATGGCCGAGGCCCGGGCCGGCGTCGCCGCGGTCATCGGGGCCGACCTCGACGAGATCGCCCTGACCCACGCCACGACCGACGGCCTGAACGTCGGCACGTGGGGGCTCGACTGGCGGCCCGGCGACCGGGCCGTCACCTCGACCCAGGAGCATGCCGGCGCCCTCGGGCCGCTCTACGCGCTGCGCGACCGACTCGGCGTGGAGATCACGTTCGCCGACATCGGCGACGGGGGCGACGACGAGCGGACGGTGGCGGCCTTTGATCAGGCGATCGCGCCCGGAACGCGCCTCGTGTCGGTCTCCCACGTCCTGTGGTCGACCGGGGCCGTCGTGCCGGTCGCGAGGATCGCGGCGATCGCTCGCGAGCGTGGTGCTCTCGTCGTCGTCGACGGGGCCCAGGCGGCCGGAGCGATCCCGGTTGTCGTGCGCGAGCTCGCCGTCGATGGGTATGCGGTTCCGGCCCAGAAGTGGCTCCTCGGGCCGGAGGGGATGGGCGCCCTGTGGGTCGCCCGTGACGCCTGGGACCGGATCCGGCCGTCGTTCGCCGGGCACTTCTCGCTCGCCTCGTACGACTCGCGGGGCTCGGGCGCATGGCATCCGGACGCCCGGCGGTTCGAGACCGCCGGCTACCACCGGCCGTCGGTCGTGGGCATGGCCCGGGCCATCGGCTGGCTCTCGATGTACGTCGGGCTCGACTACGTGTTTCGGCGCGGCGCCGCGACCGCGCGCCGCGCGGCGGACGCCCTGGCCGCCGTTCCGGGGGTCGAGCTCCTGACGCCGCGTCACCAGATGGCGACCCTCGTCGCCTTTCGGATCCGCGGCTGGCCGGCCCAGGCCGCGCTCGACGAGCTCGGGGCCCGGGTCTTCGTCATCGCCCGGACGATCCCGCTCGTCGATGCCATTCGGATCAGCGTGGGGTTCTTCAACTCGGACGACGAGATCGACCGGTTCGTGGCCGCGGTCCGGCTGCTCGCCGAGCACACGCCCGAGACGCTGCCGCCGCGCCGGATGCTCGCGATCCTCGACGAGGGATGAGCGCGGACCCGCCGCGCCGCTCGTGGTGGTCGATCCGCTGGAGACAGTTCCGCCATGCTCCGCGCCCTGTCGTGCGAGCGGTCGGGGCGAACCTCGCGGTCGCGATCGCCCTGGGCCTCGTCTACCTCGCCTACGACGTCGCCCTGACCCGGGGCGCCCGGCTTCCGGGCGGCGACCTCCGGGCCCTCGCCGCCACGCTCGACGTCGTCCTCGTGCTGATGCTCGGGAGCCTCGTCACATACCTGATCGTGCCGCTACCGAAGGGCGCCGGCGACCGGACCACGCGGACCGGCTGGAGCGCGGCCCTGGGTCTCCTTGCCGCGGTGCCCATCGCCTATCTCGTGTTGGTGGTGGCGAGCCAGGTGCTCAAGCCGCTCCTGACCTGAGCCCGGGGGCGCCCCGCGGGCGGTTCCCCGGGGCACCGCCGTCGTCGCGCGAGGGGGCAGGAGTGGTTGGCAGGGACCCATTCGAGGCGCTACTGTGTCGCCGATCCGCGGACCGGGTGGCCGCGGGCAGGGTGGAGAACAACCTCGTGTCAATGGACGAGTACGCGCAGCATGTCGCGTTGCCGAAGCTCTACGGAGCGCCGGCCTACGCTCGGCCCGCGATCGCGGTGGCGCACACGCCCCGTCCCCTCGATCCCGACGACCTCCCGATCGTTGCCCAGATGACCGAGGACGACATCGCGGTCCTGGCCAGGCTGCCGGATCCCGCCGGCCGCGTGCCCGGATCGCCCATGGTCGTCGCCTCGGTCGCCGAAGCTTCGCCCGCCAGGCACATCGGTCCGCGACCGTTCTCGATCCGCGCACTCGCCGACCGGGTACGCCGGCCTCGTTCCTGAGGCGCACCCCCGACGAAGCCGACCCGACAACGGACCGGTGTACGATCGCGACGATGGGGGAGTAGCTCAGCGGTTCTAGAGCAGCCGTCTTATACACGGCCGGTCCCTGGTTCGAATCCAGGCTCCCCTACCACCCTGAGGGGCGGTTCCACGGCGGTGCGCTGGCACGCCGGCGCCCCGCGCCCCGGCGACCGACCGCCGAGGTCGAGGCCCCTCAGAGCGTGGCGCGGACGAGCTTGATGATTCTGTCGCGCCGATCGGCGTCGAACGACCGCTGCGGCGGCAGCGAGGCCAGCCACGGACCGACCTGGTCCGGCGAGATGTACGCGCAGCTCGGGATCCGGCCGACGGCCGGGTCCGTGCCGACGACCGCCGCGTAGACCTTGACGACGTGATCGGAGTCATCCGAGGCGAACCAGGTCCGGACGCGCTCGGCGTCGCGGGCCGCTCGCTCGAGCGGGTGGTCGATGAGGTGGCCCTTGCCGTCTGCGAGGCGAACCTCCCAGCTCCGCGGACCGCGCGTGATGACCGCGCCCGACGGGGGGAGCACCTCGATGACCGCGGCACCGAAGGGGCCGATGACGAGCTCGGGCACGACCCGGCTGCCGTCGGGGAGGCGCACGCGGGTCGCGACGGCGTGGTCGTCGGCGACCGTCTGCGCGATCGCCACGACCGGGGTCGGCGGGCGGCGTCGCGCGGAATAGCGCTCCACGGCGGAGCCCAGGCGAACGAGGCCGACGAGCCCGAAGCCGGCGGGGGCGGTGAGGGCGAAGGTCCAGGCCAGGGCACCGGCGGCGAGCTGGGTTGGGTTGGCCCGCCCGGACGGCGTGAACTGGCCGAGGAACTCGGTCGAGAAGACGAGGTAGCCCAGTATCGTCGCGCCGACGACGAGGATCCCGCCCACGACGACCGCGCGGGCGATGTCGAACCGGCTCGGGGTTCCGGCGACGGGGCGCTCGGAGGCGATCACCTGCATGGCCAGATGGTGTGCCCGGCTCGCGCGCGTGGGAATGGCCCCTTCGGGTCATTGGGCGCGGACGACGGGACCACTCACTGCCACGGACCGTACCGGACCGAACCATCGACTGCACGGACCGGCGGTCGACCGGGGCGCAGGTCCCGGGGTCGGGAGGGACGCCCGTACCATTGATGCAACCCCGGCGCCCGGCGATGCTCCACCCGATGCGGGCGAAGCGCGCCCGTGCCGAGGTACCCCGTGACCGTCGTTCGAATCACTCGTCCGGCCCGACGGGCCCGTGAGCTGCTGGTCGCCGCGTGGGGCGCGGCGCTGCTCCTGCTCGCCCTCAGCCTGCCGGTCCTCGGTGCGCCGCCCGGTCCCACGAAGCTCCTCGACCAGGTCATCTCGCCCCGGACCGCTGACGCGGCCACGCCCATCACCTTCACCGTCACCTATCGGAACGCCCACGCGCTACCGCCCGACTACGTCCGTGTCGCCGTCGCCGGGCGCACCTACGCGATGACCGGGGCCGGGACCGACTGGAAGGCCGGGGTCGTCTTTACGGTCACGACCACGCTGCCGGCCGGAAACCACAACGTCCGCTTCGAGGCCCGCGACGCGGAGCGCTTCGTCGACGAGCTCGCCGCCGGGACCGTCTCGATCGGCGTCGCACCGCCGCCGCCGACCCCGACCCCGACGCCCACCCCGCCCCCGGATCCCGCGCCTACGCCCGAGCCGACACCGGCCCCCACGCCCGCCCCCACCGAGCCCCCGGGCTCGACGCCGGGCCCGGGAGGCTCCGGCGGAGGAACCTCCGGCGGCGGGTCGACCGGCGAGATCGAAGGCAATGGCGGCAGCGGCGGGACCGGCACGGGCAGCGGCACGATCGATGCCAACGGCTCGGACGATGTCCGGGGCACGGGTCGCGGGCCCTGGGGCTTTGACCTGGAGGCGTCGACATCCGACTCGGACGAGCGCGGCGGGGCCGGTGCGTTCGAGGGACCCGGCAGGGCCGGCAGGCCCGGCCGGTCGGGCGACGGCAGCGCTGCCGGAAGCTCATCGACCTCGACCGATGCGCTGCATGAGCTCCCGTGGTTCGTCGTCGGCCTCGGCTCGACGAGCGGCGGCGGGGACGGCACGATCGGCGGCAGCGGCAGCAACAGCGTCGGTAGTGAAACCAGCGGCAGCGGCGGCGGAGGGGGTCCGCTGGCCTGGCTCCAGGGGTCGCTCGCCAGCGGGTTCGCCGCCCTCGGGCTGACCGGCTCCGGATCCGACCAGCTGCCGACCCTGCCGGCGGTCGTCGGGTCGACCATCCTCGTGACGACCTGGATGGCCTTCATGCTCTTCAACAAGCGGCGCCGCGACGGAGATCCGCCCGCACCAGACGGCATCCTCCAGGCCGCCGCGGCCACGGGGATCGGGATGGGCATGGTCTTCGCGCCCGCCCCGGTGGCCCCACCGGATCCGGAGGCCCTCATGCCCCGCTGGCGGCGGCCCTCCCTGCTGGAGGCCCGCAAGACGGACCCGGTCCGCTCGCCGGCCCCCGTGCGCCCGCGCCTGACCTTCGCGATCGGGGCCTCGGATGCCAACCCGGGCGCCGAGCGCCGAGCGATCCGCTATGCGGTCATCCCGCTCCTGGATCGCCCCGACGAGATCCTCGCCCAGCGAATCGGGGAGCTCGTCGCCGGGGACGAGGTCCAGGTCGAGCAGCGCTCCGGCGCCTATTGCCACGTCCTGTGCCCCGATGGCCGCCAGGGCTGGGTCCACCGGACGACGCTCGGCGACGTCATCGCGGAGCCCACCAAGGGTCACTCGCGCGCGGCCGATCCGGAGCCCGAGGCCGATAACGCCCTCGCCGCGATGCTCGCGGCGCGCGGCCTCCGCTAGCCGAAAGACACCTCGTCGGGACCGGCCTCGGCCGGTTGTCCCGCCCCGGCCCGTCGCCCGCCCCGGCGCGACACCGTCGCCCTCCGCGGCTCGGGATCCCGCCGCAGGACGAGGAGGTGCTGGTGGGTGATGTTCGGCACGAAGACGTTCGGGTAGCCGTACGGCCGGAGGCGAGTCCCCGCCTGGTACCAGATCACGTCGCCCTTCGGGATCAGGCCCACCGCCGCGCCGCGGGCGGCGAGGTCCGCCCCGGTGAAGAGGTAGCGGCCGCCCTGGTAGGCATCGCGGACGATGAGGACGACGTAGCGGCCGGGGCGGAGGACGCGGCGCAGCTCGGCGAGGACGTCGGTCATGGCGTCGAGGAAGGCTGGGTAGTCGGCAGCGTTGGCGAGGTCGGCCGGGTCGTCGGTGACCATCGCGTAGTCGGTCCGCCGATTGGCGAAGGCCTCGGACAGCGCCCCGCCGGACATCGTCATCGGCAGCTGGACGTTGTAGGGCGGGTCGGTGGCCACGAAGTCCACGGTGCGATCGGCGAGCCGGCGGAGGAGCTCGCGCGCGTCGCCGACTCGAAGCTCGCAGCCCGAGGCGTCGAACGTCCGCGGACCGCCCGGGTCCTGCGGGCCCAGGTCGGCCAGCTCGGCGCCGACGCGGGCTTCGGCGGCCGCCGCGGTCGCGACCTCGGCGTAGACCTCGGCCCAGCGGGGGGCCAGCTCGAAGCCCAGGGCGCGGCGGGGGCCGCGGGCGATGGCCGCCCCGAGGAGGGTTCCGCCGACCCCGGCGAACGGATCGAGCACCAGCTCGCCGGGCTTCGTGAAGAATTCGATGAGGCGGGCCATGAGACGCGGTGGCTTGTTGGCCCCGTGGGCACGCCGGAGGGCATGGCCGAGCTCCGAGGGGTAGGCCGTGGTCCAGACGGACTTCGTGAAGTAGAGCCACTCCTCGCCGGTCAGCTCGTTGAGCTGGTTCCGCGGATGGGGAGCTCGACGGGGTTCGGCCACCGATGCAGCCTACGCGACCGCGCCCCGGGAACGTCGGCCGCCGGACACCACGAACCCCGGGGAGGAGGACGACCCCGGGGTCCGCGGCGGGGCTGGGCGGTGCGTGCGGGCGACAGACGTTCCTGCGCAGGCCGGATCAGATCGGATCAGCGGCTCCCGGCGTGTGGCACGATGGCAGTCATGCTGGCGACGCTGCGCAGCGAACGCTTCGTGGGGCGAGAGCGGGAGATCGCCCGGATCGCCGTCGCCCTCGAAGCGGCCGCCGAGGGTCACAGCCAGCGCGTCGTCATCTCGGGCCCGGGTGGGACGGGGGTGAGTCGCCTCGTCGACGAGAGCATCCGGCGCGTCGGGCGGCTCACCGAGCCGTTTGCGATCCTGCGCTGGCGGGCGGTTGCCGGCCGTTCCTGGGAACCCTACGCGCCGGTGATCGACGGCCTCGGGCCATTCCTGGGCGAGCTGCCCGATACCGAGCGGCGGCGGCTCCTGGGTCCCGGTGCCGATGCCCTCGCGGCCCTCTTCCCGGGCGTTGGAGACCGCCGCCGCGACGATGGCCATCCCGAGGGGACTCGAGCCCTGCGCGTGGGCCCGGACCGGCGTGCCGCCCGGCTCGCCGAGGCGGTCCTGGGGATGCTCGAGCGGGCCGGCGAGCGGCGCCCGGTATTCCTTGCCCTCGAGGACCTCCATGTCGCCGATGCCGGGACCCGGGCTCTCGCCGTCTTCCTGGCCCGCGTCTCGCGGCCCTCCCGCCTGTGCATCATCGCGACCTACGGCAGCGACCGCCTCGTTCGGGGCGATCCCCTCCTCGTCGACCTGGCGGCGATGGCCGACACCGCCGATCCTCCGGATCGCCTGGAGCTCGGTCCGCTCAGCCGCGACGAGCTGGCCGACCTCGTCGCCGGCATCGAGGGCGAGCGGCCCACGGCGTCCCTGCTGCTCCTGGCGGCCGAGCGCTCGGCCGGCAACCCGCTCCTCGCCGAGGAGGTCCTGGCCGCCCGGCGCGAGCTCTCCGGCGTCTCGCTCGGGTCCTCGCTCGACGAGCTCGTCGCCGGCCGCCTCGCCCTCCGCAGCCCGGAGTGCCGCCGGGCACTCCGCCTCCTTGCCCTCGCCGAAGAGCCGCTCCGACGCGACGACCTGCAGCGGGTCGCCACGGCCTTCGAGGTCGACGCCGACGGCCTGCCACCCCGCTCCACCGGCCGACCGAGGCGCGCCGCCGCGGGCCTCGATGCCGACCTGCGAGCCGGGCTCGAGGAGGGCGTCGAATCGGGCTTCGTGACGGAGCATCCCGGCGGCGAGGTCGAGGTTCGCCACGAGCTCGTGGCCAGGGCCATCGCCACGGATCTCCTGCCGATGCAGCGGCGGCGCTACCACGCGGCCCTCGCCGGAGCGTTCCCGGATCGTCCCGCGACCCGGGCCCGGAACTGGCTCGCCGCCCACGAGACTGACGCTGCACGCGACGCGCTCCTCGAGGCCGCCGGCGAGGCCGCCGAGCGGGGCGCCGCGGGCGACCAGCTGGCGATGCTCGAGCTGGCGATGGAGCTGGGCGCGGCCGAGGTCGGCGATCGCGGGATGACCGGCCTCCTCCTTCTCGAGACGGCCGACGTGGCCCTCGCGGCCGGCCGCACGGACCGCGCCCTGGCCTACCTCGAATCGGCGGCGGCCCGGTTCGGCGAGCGCGAGGATCGCGCCCGGCTCGCAGGCCTGCACGACCGGCTGGGGCGGGTCGCGCGCCTGCTGGGCGACCACGACCGGGCGCTCGCCGACCATCGACGGGCGGCCTCGCTGGCGCCACCCGGCCCGAGCGTCCTCCGGGCCCGGGTCCTCGGGTCGCTGGCCCAGACGCTCATGCTCCTCGGGCGCTTCGCGGAGGCCGAGACGGTGGCATCCCAGGCGATCGCCGCCGCGACCGCGGTGGGAGCCGAGGCGCGCGCGGCCGAGGGCCATGCAACCTGCACGCTCGGGATCGCGCGCGCCTGGAGCGCGGCGCCGGCCGAGGCGATTGCCCTCCTCGAGCGGGCCCGCGAGATCGCCGCGGAGGTCGGCGACGCCGACGACTGGTTCCGGGCGACGCTCAACCTGACGACCGCGTTGACCCTCCTCCACCGGGGCGAGGAGGCGATCGCGGTGACGATGGACGCGATCGAGCAGGCTCGACGGGACGGCGTCGAGGCCGTCTACGGCAACGCCCTGCGCGGCAACGTCGCCGAGGCCCTCTTCCTGACCGGCCGCTGGTCCGAGGCCCGGGAGGCCATTCGCAAGGCGCTCGAGTGGAGCCCGGCGGCAGACGCATTCGCCGACGCCGCCGTCACGTCGGCCGTCCTCGAGGTCGAATCGGCCTCGGGCGAGCAGGCCGCCCGGATCCTGGGTCGTCGACTGCTGGAGCTCCGCAATGCGCCGGACCCGCAGTCGGTCGTGCCGGCCAGCCGCGCGGCGGCGTCGTTCGCCCTGTGGCGCGGCGATCTCGGCGACGCTGGCCGGGCCGCCGAACTGGGCTGGTCGATGGTCCGCGAGTCGGAAGACTGGGTCCTCGCCGCCCGGATGGCGGCGACCTATCTCGAGGTCCAGGCGACGATCGTCGCCGACGCCCACGACCGGCGGGCCCTGCCCGAACTGGCCGCTGCCCGCGAGCGGGCCCAGCGAACGCTGGCCGAGGCGGAGCGGATCCTGGGTTCGAGCGGCGTCCCGACGGACGCCTCGAGCCGGCGCGAAGCCGAGGCCCAGATCGCGACCGCCCGGGCCTACGCGGCCCGGCTCGACGGGCGCGATGCGCCCGTGGTCTGGGATTCGATCGCCCGCGCCTGGGAGGCGGTCGGCGACCCGTACCAGGTAGCCCGAGCGCGCTGGCGCCAGGCCGAGGCAGCGCTCCCGGCGCGTGATGCCAGGGAGGGCCGCGCGGCCGCGAGAGGGCCGCTTCTCGAGGCCGTCCGGATCGCCCGCGACCTCGGTGCCGCGCCGCTCGTCCGACAGCTCGAGGAGCTCGCGGGCCGGGCGCTCATCACGTTGCCGCCGGTCCCCGCCGTGGAGCCCGAGACCCCGGCTCGTGACGCGGAGCCGGGCGCGGTCGCGTTCGCCGAGGGATCAGGGACGGTGGCAGCTGCGGGTGCAGGAGCGGCGGCTGGGGCGAGGACGGTGGAGGGAGGCCGCCTCGTCGCGACGGGCCCGGGGATCCCATCCGCGGGCACCGCGGTCGCCGCGGCGTCAGGCGTCCCAGAGCACCGGGCACGGGCCGGCTCGCCAGAAGCGTCCAGGATTGCGGCCATGCCAGCCGGCGGCATCGCCGAGGCCTTCGTCGGGCCGCCCGCGGCTCGCACCGAGGCCGCCTTCGGCCTGTCGAACCGCGAGCGCGAGGTGCTCGGGCTCATCGTCCAGGGACGGACGAACCGGGAGATCGGGGAGCGCCTCTTCATCAGCCAGAAGACCGTCGGCGTCCACGTCGGGAACATCCTCTCGAAGCTCGGCGTGTCGGGCAGGGTCGAAGCCGCGATGGTCGCGGTCCGCCTCGAGCTCCTCCCGAGCCGCGGCGCGTAGCCCGCGTTACGGGACGGATTGGATCCCCGGGAATCATGAAACGAGACCCGGAGGAGGGTCCGGGTCTCGTTCTTGGTGACCGTCCGGCTGGAGGGCGCCGGATCAGGCGACTGCTTGGGGCGCTGGGATTACCAGCGCTTCATCGCCGCTTCGACGAGCGCGATCGCCGCAAGCGGGGAAACGGCCAGGACAAGCTGCCAGGCCCGCTGGATCCTGAGCTTCATGTGAGGGCACTCCTGGGGGTGTGGATGATTCCGTCCGGTCTTTCCACCGGGGACCCCATCCTGAGAACCCCGAGGCGTGCCCTCAATCCGGCAGTAGTACTGGGTGGAGGCAGGACCATCGGATGGTCGCGTGCGTCCCGGTCTGCACCGCAGCCCACCCGACACCCCCCGCCCCGAGCCCATGTCGACGCCGCGAACGGTAGCCGGCGGCGCTTAGCTGCGGCTTATGTGGTGTCACGCCGCACCGATTCGGGCCCCCTTTCGTGATCCAAACGGCTCCGCAGGTGCGAAGTACGCTGGTCGAGCCATGAACCTCCAGCTCTGCTACTCGGACGCCTACGCCCGCGAGGTCGAGGCCCGGGTCGTCGCCGTCGAGGCGGGCGAGCCGCCGCTCGTCGTCCTCGATTCGACCGTCTTCTATCCCGGCGGCGGCGGCCAGCCGTCGGATCGGGGAACGCTCCTTCGATCGTCGGACGGGCGAACCTGGACCGTCCGGGCGGCACGGAGGTCGGGCGGCGAGATCGTCCACGAGCTCGAGGTCGACATGGAATCGCCGCGCGTCGGCGACCGCCTCCGGGTCGATCTCGACTGGGCTCGACGGCATGCCCTCATGCGGACCCACACCGCCCTCCACGCCCTGTGCGGCGTCGTCTGGCGCGACTACGGGGCCCTCGTCACCGGCGGCAACATGGAGCCCGGCACCGGCCGGATGGACTTCGAGTTCGAACGGATGAGCGGCGATCTCGTCGACGAGATCGAGGCCACGGTCAACGCCGAACTGGCGAGGGCCCGCGAGGTCCGCGTCGCCGTCCTGCCGCGGGCGGCGGCGTTCGCCATCCCCGACCTGATCCGGACGAAGGTCAACCTCCTGCCGGATCAGGTCGGGG
>Ga0209751_10001452_pt1 | contig 24385 bp, 20 predicted proteins | sample RifCSP13_1_FD_184019 | JGI IMG/M metagenome (GOLD analysis project Ga0209751, IMG submission 184019) | Soil microbial communities from Rifle, Colorado - Rifle CSP2_sed 13_1 (SPAdes) (version 2) | ecosystem: Environmental > Terrestrial > Deep subsurface > Rock core/Sediment | place: Rifle...
GGGGACGGACGCCGCCCGGTTGGCTGGCGTGGACCATCAGCATGATCGCGCTCTCGCTGATGCCGCGGATGCGCGCGGCCGCCGCGGCGAGGCGCACGGCCCGTCGGGCGTCGCCGCCGGCCGCCGCGGCGCGGGCGAGGTGCTCGATGACCGAGTCGAGGCCGGAGACGTCGTCGACCTCGGCGAAGATCGGCAGCGCCTCTCGGAAGTGCCCGGTCGCCAACTCGTGCTGCCCCGCGACCTGGGCGGCCGCCCCTCGCATGGTGAGGGCCCAGGCCAGCCCGAACGGATCGTCCAGCCCCCGGAACCGGTCGAGCGCCAGGCCGATCTCGTCGATGGCCGCCTGGTTGTCGCCGGCAAAGTGCCGGTTGCAGCCGAGGGCCCAGAGGAGCCATGCCTCGCCCATCGGGCTGCCCAGGGATTGATAGAGCTCGAGCGACTCGATCAGGAGGGTCCTGCCGCGGACCGTGTCCTTCACCGCCGCGACGCAGCTGATGGCGTGGCCCAGGTCATAGAGGCTGCTGGCCACCTCGGCCGGGTCGCCCTGCTGGCGGCGCAGCTCGAGTGACGCCTCGTACAGCTGCATGCACGGGAGCCCGTCGTTCTGCCAGTAGGCAAGGCTTCCGGCAGCCGAGAACGCGCGAGCCCGGATCTGCGGATCCACCTCGGCGTCGGCCTCGAGCAGCTCGGCGAGGACCTGCCTGCCTTCGCTCATGTGGGCGCGGATCTGCCAGAACCGCCAGAGCGCCGCCGCCAGACGCATGCCCAGCTCGAGCCGGCGGTGGTCCAGCGCCCAGCGCAGCGCGGTCCGCAGGTTGTCCAGCTCGCCCTCCAGCTGGTCGAGCCACCGCCCCCGCTCGACGCCGGTCAGCTTCGGCGCCGCCCGTTCGGCCAGGTCCAGGAACCAGATCGCATGGCGCTCCATGGTCTGGCCGTCCTCGTCGGTCGCCTTCAGCTGCTCGTCGGCGTACTCGCGGATCACCTCCAGCATGTCGTACCGCGGCTCCCCTCCCGGATCGCTGTGTCGCCGGATGAGGCTCTTGTCGAGCAGCGAGGTCGTGAGGTCGAGGGCGTCCTGGCCCAGCTCCCACGCCGTGGTGACCGCATCCGCGGCATCGAGCGACCAGCCGCCGCGGAAGGCGGCGAGGCGGCGGAAGAACGCCTGCTCTTCGGGCGTGAGCAGGTCGTGGCTCCAGGAGACCGCTGCCCGGAGCGAGTGGTGGCGCTCCGGGATGTCGCGAGCGCCGCGGGTGAGGAGCTCCAGGCTCCGCTCGAGGCGGCCCAGGATCGACGCCACCGGGAGGGCCTTGGCCCGGGCCGCCGCGAGCTCCACTGCCAGTGGCAGCCCATCCAGGCGCCGGCAGATCTGGACGACGTCACGGAGGGTTGGCCCATCCGTCTCGAACGTGGCGTCCACGGCCCGGGCACGCTCGGTGAAGAGCTCCACCGCCTCGGCCTCGGCCGCCCGCGGGTCGGTGGCATCGTTCGGGACTCGGAGCGGCGGCACCTCGAACTCCCATTCGCCGGACAGGTGCAGCGGCTCCCGGCTGGTCACGACCACGTGGAGCTCGGGTGCGCCCGCGAGCCACTCGGCGACGACGGCGGCACCGCTCAGCAGGTGCTCGAAGTTGTCGAGGATCAGAAGCAGCCGGCGCGGCCCCAGGTGCTGCGCCACGACCTCGGACATCGGGGTGCCGGGCTTCTCCGAGAGGTCTAGCGCCCGGGCCACCGCGTGGCCCACCAACCCGTCGTCCTGGATCGGGGCCAGCGGAACGAACCAGGCGCCATCGGCAAACGTGCCGAGCGCGAGGCGGCCGAGCTCGACCGCCAGACGGGTCTTGCCGCTGCCGGGCGGCCCGGCCAGGGTCACCAGGCGGTGCGCCGCCAGCAGGTCGCGCAGCTCGCGGAGCTCGGATGCCCGGCCGATGAGGCGCGTGGCGGGGACCGGCAGGGCATGGGGCATCACCTCGGTCGCGCTCCGCAGGGCGAAGGCGGTCAGCCGGCCATCCTCGGTCGTGACCGATTCCGCCCGCAATGCCAGGCCGTCGGGAAGGCGGTGGCCGATCGCCTCCACCGCGGCCGGGGTCAGCAGGACCGATCCGGGCGGCGCGTGGGCGGCGAGCGCATCGGCCTCGGCGCGGGCTTCCTCGGGATTACCCAGGGCGATGGCGATGCCGATCGTGCCCGCTCCGTCGCGATGGGGAACGGCGCTCATCAGGAGGAGCGCCGCGGCGACCGCCCCGTGCACGTCGTCGAATGAGGCGGAGCGGAAGGGCGTGGGCTTCACCGCGGACACGGCCGAACCGCGGTCCCCGTCGGTCGGGCCGGGCGACGGCGCCACCCAGGCGGCGAGGGCACCAACAGCGGTAGGGCGTGTCATCGGACGCATCTCACGCGCGCGCATTCTGGCGCAGCGCCGGGCCGGCGTCGAGGGGTTTGGCCGGGCCTTCGGTGGGCACTTCGGCTGGCACTACGGCCACCGACGCCGGATCGGCTCCGTAGTGGCCGACGTGGATGATCCCTGCGGGTACCCAGCAACGAGCCAACCGACCTCACTCGACACTCGGAGGAAGACATGCGCACCCGAACGCTCGCAAGCCTCATTGCCGCGGCCAGCCTCGTGCTGTCCGCCACCGCAGCCTCGGCCGCCGGCAGCTGGGAGACAGCTGACGTGGTCGGGCAGGGCCTCGCCGGACCCGTCGTCGCCGCGGACGGCGCGTCCGTCCTTCGAACCCCGAACGGCGTCGCCGCCAGTCTCACGATGGCCACGCCCGAGCCGGGCAGCTATACCTATCCGACCGGCCCCACGGGCAGCGGCGTCGCGGGGCACCCCGAGGCCTTCAGCCTGTGGGTCTTCATCTTCTACAACCCGGAGGAATGCGCCGGCGCCATCTGCGGTCCGGGCGACCTCATGAACGACCCCGACGTGATTGCCGGCGCGTACAACGCCGGGGGTCACCTCGAAGGCGGAGCCAACCTGCATCTGCAGGGCTTCGTCAATAAGGACAGCTTCACCTTCGGCGGACCGAATGCCGAGACGCTGGGCCGGGCCCTCTCGATGGGCTTCGACCTGGCGGATGCCGATATCCACCTGGCGGTGGCGCCGCACGGTGGGCTGGATCCGGCTCTGCTGCCGGGATCCATCTCGACCCCCGTCGGCAGCCCGGCGTCCTGGTGGCTGGCCATCTTCCCGCCCCTCAGTTGAAGGGACAGGACGGGGGTGGGCCTCCGGTCCACCCCCAGCGTACGAAGGAGATGGCGACCTAGACCATCCAGGCCTCGATCCACCCTGCCGTAGGGCCGGGTCCAGACCACGCCGGTGGCCGGGCGATCGGCTCGGCCACCGGGCAGATGAGGGGATGTCATGACCCAGCTCACATCGTTCCGCGAGCGACCAAGACTCGCGTGGGCAGCCGCGGCGCTGTTTGCGGCCTCCGCCGGCGTCGGCCTGGCAGCCGCGGTCCAGGCACCGATCTGGCTGTTGGGTGTCATCGGGCTGGTGCCCCTGCTCCCGCTGCTGGCCGCGGCTGCAATCCTCACCGCACGGGCGACCGACGGCTGGCTGGGGCTGTTCCTGGTGCTGGCCCTCACCCAGACGGCGCACGTCGGGGAGCACCTGGTCCAGATTGCCCAGCTGCGGCTCCTGGGGCTGAGCGGACAGCACGCTCATGGCGTCTTCGGCGCGCTCGATATCGAGTGGGTCCATTTCATCTGGAATGGGTGGATCGTGATCGCGGTCGCCCTGCTGTTGACCCGCTTCCGGAACAACCCCTGGTTGTGGGTGACCCTGCCGTTGGCGGCCTGGCACCTCGGCGAGCACGTCGTCCTGATTGCGATCTATCTCGCCAGCGGCACAGCCGGCAACCCCGGCCTGCTGGCCGCGGGTGGGCTGCTGGGCGGTGGACTCCCGCTTGCGCGGCCGGAGCTCCATCTCGCCTATAACCTGGCCGAGACCCTGCCGCTGCTCATCGGGCTGGGCTGGCAGTGGCGTCGGTGGAACCATGCGCCACGGATGGCCGCCGGCACGGCGTGATCCCGCGAGTGCGGCACCGAGAAAGCGACTCCGCCGAGGCGATGGAGGTGTATGAGGCGGTGAACGGCCTCACGCCTGCCCAGCTCGAGATCGGGCTCTTCTGGTCGGACGATCCGGGGCAAACCGCCACGCCGCTTGGCCACTCGGCCTCGATCCTCGGTCAGGTCCTTCGCGTCGAGGATCGATCGCTTGCCGACGCGGCGGTCGCGTACGCCCGTCTCGGCCTTGCCGTCTGCGACGCGTTCATCGCCTGCTGGCGCGTCAAGTACGTCCGCAACATCGTCCGGCCGATCGGCTACATCGAGGAGCACGTCGATCCGACATGGGGCGATCCCCTGCCGCTGGCGACCCCTCCGTTCCCGGAATACGCCTCGGGCCTCTCGGTGCAGTCCGTCGCGGCGGCCGAAGTGCTGACCGCGACCTTCGGCGCCACTGCCTTCACTGACCACACGCACGACGGTGCGTGGGAGCCACCGTGGCAGCCTTGCCGATGCGCCGATGAGGGCTCCACTTGTCACCCACGAGCCTGCGGTCCAGGTCAGCGCCCCCGGCGATCCCCGTGGGCGCCTTCCTGTCCGGCAGCGGGCTACGCGGTGATGACGACCTTCGCCCGCGCCTTGCCGGTGCCGACGTAGCGCACGGCCTCCCGACCCTCGGTGAGCGGATACGTCCGATCGATGGCCGGCCGGAACGTGCCCGCCTGGATGAGCTCGGTGATGGTGACGAGGTCCTCGATCCCGGGCTTCGCCACGAAGAACGTCACGCGCTGGCGGAGCAGCCGCCTCCGGAGCATGACGTTGATGATCCGCCCGAAGACCCCGAACCAGCCACCGTGCTTCGCCGCACCGACCTGGACGAAGATCCCAGTCGGGGCGAGGACCCGGCGAAGGCTGGCGACCGACCGCGTCGCGGCGATGTCGAGGACCGCGTCGTAACGCTCGGGACGCCGGGTGACGTCCTCCTTGGTGTAGTCGATGACGTCGTCCGCGCCGAGCGATCGGATGAGGTCGACGTTCAATGGGCCCGTCACCGCGGTGACATGGGCGCCGAGCGCCTTCGCGAGCTGGACTGCGAACGTGCCGACTCCGCCACCCGCGCCGTGGATGAGGACCCGCTGTCCCGGCTTGACCTGGGCGTGGTCACGCAGTCCCTGGAGGGCGGTGTGGCCTGCGACGTTGAGGGTCGCTGCCTCCTCGAACGAGAGCTCGGGTGGCTTCCGGAGCAGCCGATCCTCCCGGGCCGAGACGTACTGGGCGAAGGTTGCGGACGCGCTGCCGAGGACCTCGTCGCCGAGCTTGAACCTGGTAACGCCTGGGCCGACGGCCTCGACCGTGCCGGCGAGATCGACGCCGCGGATCGGGTCGTCCTGCTGGCGCATGACCTTCCCGATGATCTCCAGCAGCAGGCCGCCGTGCGTCGTGTGCCAGTCGAGGGCGTTCACGGACGCGGCGCGCATCCGCACGAGGACCCGCCCCTCCGTCAGGGCGGGCACGGGGACGCCCCGGACGTGGAGGGAATCGGCAGAGCCGTAGCCCTCCTGCACGAGTGCCATCATCGTGTCGCTCCGGCGTTCCGCGTCGTCGGCCGCGGCCGGCAGGGCTGATACGGCAGTCATCGGTCCGAGCCAGCCGGCGCCATGAAGTTCTTCGAGTTCGGGCTCGACCTCATCCTGGACGGGATCGAGCGCCGCCGCGACGCGCCGTAGTCGCGGCGCGCCGGTGGCTCGGCCGCTCCAGCTGCGGTGAAGTCGCCCGCGAACGAGTCTATCGCGATGCACAGCGGGGCCCGGTCTATGGGCGCCCTCGACGACTCAGTCCTCATGGGGATCGAGATTCCCGTCGCTCAGGTCGACGAGAACCCTAGAATCGGCACCAGGTCGGTCACGGGCGTGGCCGCGTACGTGGGGGGTTCGAGCTGAACCGCGGATGGGCGAACGGACCTCCCGGGATGCGGCGCGGACTGCCAGCCGTCGTGGCAACGCTGGTCGTCGTTACCCCATGCGTCGCCTCGGGTAGCCCGGTCCCGTCGTCGAGCGGCTTTCCCGAGCGCATGCGGTCCGGGTGACGGTCCGACGCCCAAGCCCACTGCCGACGTCGTCTTCACGAACGCTAACGTCGTCACCATTGACCCCGCTCGGCCGCGGGCCGAGGCCGTCGCGGACCGGGGTGACACGATCGTCGCCGTCGGCACGAGCGCGGAAGTCGAGGCGCTGGCGGGGCCCTCAACGACGGTCGTCGATCTCGCCGGCCTGACCCTCGCCCCCGGGTTCATCGACGCCCACCAGCACCGGATCGGCGACGGCTCGTCGGTTCTCGGCAGGGAGCCGCCCGAGCTTATCGATGCCGCGATCGCGCAGGGCTACACGACGATCCACGAGCTCTATGTCGACGAGCATCGCCTCCAGGTGCTGCGGGACCTCGACCGTGCCGGAGACCTCCGACTGCGGGTCAACGCCTACCTCGTCGTCAACGAGAACAGCGCCGAGGGCCGGCTCCTGGGCGACTACTTCAACGACCATGAGCCCGGGGAGTCGGTCAGTCCGCACGTCCGGGTAGCCGGTCTCAAGGTCTTCACCGACTTCGCCAATGCGACGGTGCTCCTGTGGAACCAGGCCGATCTCGACGCTTTCGTCGCGGCCCGCCACGCCGAGGGCTGGCAGCTCGCGATCAAGACCGTCAGCGCGACGTCGCTGGCGATGATCCTCGAGGCCGGGGCGGCCGCCCGTGCGGCTGACCCGACCTTCGGCCAGGCCCGCCCGCGCCTCGAGCACATGCTCTTCGCGACGCCGGAACAGATCGCGGACATCTCGGACCTCGGCTTCGTGCCCGCCATAAACACGAACGTCCCCGGCCAGCTCGTCGGCGAGCCGGACATCGAGGCCCTCGGCGCGCGCGAGCCGGTGGGGGCGTATGCGCCGTGGCGCAGCCTGTTCGAGGCCCTCCTTACCCCGGCCGGGATCAGCGGCTTCCCGAGCTTCCACGTCGAGGAGCCGACCGGGGCCCCCTTCGGGTCGCCGATCCACCTCATCTACCAGGCCGTGACCCGGGTCGGCAACCTCGGCACGCCCTCTCCGGCGGAGCTGCTCGAGGAGGCCCTGATCCCCGAGCAGGCGATGGCGGCTCACACCATCAATGCCGCGTCCGCGGCATTCGAGGACGATGTCAAGGGCTCGATCACCCCGGGCAAGCTGGCCGACCTCGTCGTCCTCTCGGGCGATCCGCTGGCGGTCCTACCCGCGGCGATCAACGACATCACCGTTCTCATGACGATGATCGGCGGACGAGTGGAGCACTGCGCCGCCGGATCGGAGGCCATCTGTCCCGACCTGAGCCCATCGGGGACCCCCGCGCCGGGTGCCGGCTCCACGCCGCCGCCGAATGGCGTCAGCCTCGGCGCGGGGGCCACCGTGACCGCCTCGAGCGAGCTCCCGGGGGCGGAGGCCGACCGCGCCGTCGACGGCACGCCGGCCCACTGGAACGCGGCGGGGCTTTCGCCGCAGTGGATCGAGATCGTGCTGGCCGAAGCCCGCCGAGTCGACGCGATCAATCTCGTCGTGGCCCAGGATCCCGGCGGCCCCAGCCGCCACGAGCTCTGGGTTCGGCGAACTGGTGGCGAGCCCACCCTCGTCCAGGTGTTCGAGGGGCTGACCGCCGATGGCGACGTCCTCCGCTTTGAGCCGGCCGCGAGACTCGAGGCTGTGGAGCTCGTGAGGGTCGTGACGACCGACGTCGGGGACCTCTTCCCGGCGTGGAAGGAGATCGAGGTCATCGGGCCGCCGGGTTCCTGAGGGCCCGGACCTCGACGCTCGGTCAGGCGAGACCGCGGGCCGCCCAGGCCCGCGCGGCGATCGTAAACGGTGCGGTCGGCAGCGCCGTCTGACAGCGGCCGCGGAGCTCGGCGCGACGGTCCGGATCGAGTCTTGCCACGAACGAGCCGGCGGGGCCGACGCCTCGAGTAAAGGGCTCCCACCAGTCCTCGAACGTGGCGTGCTCGCGGGCAATGGTCAACGCCGTCGCCTCGACGTCGTGCAGCCCGGCCGCCTCGAACAGTTCCGCCAGGTGGCCCTCGCGGGTGCCGGGCAGGTCCGACTCGTCATGTGCCCCGGGCTCGATCTCGCGGGCAGCCTGCCAGAAGACCCGCAGCGGGCCCCCCTCACCGCCGTGGTCCCAGACGCAGGCGGCGACGACACCGCCCCGACGGGTCACCCGGGCCATCTCCACGAGGCCGGCCACCGGGTCTGCCATGAAGTGGACGACGAGCTGGGCGAGCGATGCATCGAAGGCCTCGCCCGCGAACGGCAGCCGATCCGCCGACGCGCGCCGGACGTCGACCCCCGGGTGGCGCGTCCGCGCCGCGGCGACGAATGGTTCGGACGGATCGACGGCGGCGACGGCCGCGGCGCCCAGCCGGGCGACGAGCTCGGTCGTGAGGGCGCCGGGCCCGCAGCCGACGTCGAGCGCGCGCTGACCCGCGTGGAGGCGGGCCAGATCGGCGAGCTGCGGCGAGAGGAGCACGGAGTAGCGGCCCATGAAGCCGTCGTACGCGGCGGCCTCGACGTTGAAGCTCATGGCCCGAAGTCTACGCACGACCCCTCTCGTGGCCGCCCGACCTTCGGCGGTGCGCGCTGGCACCGGGACGGTCCGGCGCCGCGCGTCGCGGCCATTGATTCTGCAAGGTCCGCGGCCCACACTCCCGGCCATGAAGCGACGCGGCGCCGTTCAGGCCCTTGCCCTTGTCGCGGCCATCACGGTCGGCGTGCCGGCTGTCCTGGCCGCCGACCCCACGGCCAGTCCGGGCGCCGGGGAAACCGCAAAGCCCGGCAAGGGCCCGAAGGACGCGAAGGCGCCCAGGGTCGAGATCACGCTGAACGGGACCATCGAGCGCACGACCGACGCGAAGGGCCGGCCCACGTTCGCCCTGACCGCGGGCGGGACGACCTACGAGCTGTCGGCTGGACCCAAGTGGTTCCATGGATCGAGCGGCGGCCCGCTGGCAGCCTACGTGGGCAAGTCGGTGGAGGTCCATGGCTGGCATCGCGACGGCTCCACGAGGGTCAGCGTCGACATCGTTGACGGCACGCGGATCGTCACCACGGGTCGGCCGCCGTGGGCCGGGGGGCCGAAGGTCCACGGCCAGAAGCACCCCGGCTGGAAGGCCTGGCATGAGCACGGCGGGCGTGGCCACGGCCTCGGGCGCGAAGGGGCGCCCGGCCAGTTGAAGGACAAGCCCGCCCCCGACGAGACAGCCACGACCGGCTGACCGGGGCAGCGGGCTCGAGGGGCCCGACGCGGGGCGTCACGTTGCCCGGGCACGCCGTAGACTCGGCGGCCATGGGTCCACCTGCGCCGCGCCGACTGGTCATCCTGACCGAGGGCCAGTGGCACGTCCACAACGCCAAGACCGCGATGGGCGTGATCCGCTACGGCACGGACCGGGTCGTGGCCCTCCTCGACTCCGCGATCGCGGGCCGCAACGTCGCGGAGTGGATGCCCGGTCACGACATTCCGGCCGTCGCGACGCTCGCCGAGGCGCTCGCCCGGTCCGAGCCGCCGGACACCCTCCTCCTCGGCATCGCCCCAACCGGCGGGAAACTGCCGGACGCCTGGCGAGCCACGCTCCTCGAGGCCATCCGGGCCGGGCTGAACGTCCACTCGGGCCTCCATACGTTCCTCGGTGACGACCCCGAGTTCGCGGCGGCCGCGCACCTGGCCGGCGTCGAGATCGTCGACTACCGGCGGCCGCCGCAGCGAAACGAGACGGCCGTCGGGCGGCGACACCGACCCGGCTCGCGGGTCCTCCTGACCGTCGGCACCGACTGCGCGATCGGCAAGATGTCGGTCGCCCTCGAGCTCCGGAAGTCGGCCCTCGCGGCGGGCGACCACGCCGTCTTCGTGCCAACCGGCCAGACCGGGATGATGATCGACGGCTGGGGCGTCGCGGTCGACCGGGTCATCAGCGACTTCGTCCAGGGGACGGTCGAGTGGATGGTCGAGGAGGGTGAGTCGCGGGGCGATTGGCTGATCGTCGAGGGCCAGGGCTCGCTCGACCATCCGGCCTATTCGTCGGTGACCCTCGGGCTCATCCACGGCGCGACGCCCCAGGCGATGGTCATGGTCCACAAGCCGGGGCTGCAGGAGCACGATTTCGACCACCTGCCGGAGGCCTCCTTCCCGATCGCCCGCCTGCCCGAGTTCATCGCCCTCCACGAAACGGTGGCGGGGCTCGTCGCCCCCGCGAAGGTCGTCGGCATCGCCCTCAACACCTCGTTCTTTCCCGACGACGCCGAGGCTCGCCGGATCATCGACTGGACCGAGACCGAGACCGGCCTGCCGGCGGCCGACCCCGTTCGCTTCGGTGCGGACGGGCTGTGGCGAGAGATCCGCCGGCGGGTCGAGTCGCTGCCGTGGGTCCGGGAGAACGACGCCCGGGGCCTGGCGTGACGCTCCGCCTGCGGCACGAGGTCCTGTCGCTGGCGCTCCGCGACCCGTTCCGGATCGCCCGGACCGAGCACGGCGGTGGCCACCGGGTCACGACGGTCATCGTCGAGCTCGAGGACGACCGGTTCCCGGGCGTCGTCGGATACGGTGAGGGCTATCCCGACACCTTCTACGGCGAGACGCCGGCCTCGATGGCCGCGCTCTGGCCGCTCCTCCTCGACGCCGTCGGTGAGCCCGAGCCGTCGACGGCCGGGCTCGAGGTCGCGGGGGCCGCGATGGCGGACGCCATCCGCTGGAACGGCGCGGCGAAGTGCGCCCTCGATTCGGCACTCCTCGATCTCGTCGGGAAGGCGACGGGTCGGCCGGCCTGGCGGCTGCTCGGGCTGTCGATGTCGATCCCGCCGACCGACTTCACGATCGGCCTCGACGAGCCGGCGGTCGTGGCCGAACGGGCCCGCCGGGCCGCCGCGTTCCCGGCCCTCAAGATCAAGGTCGGCGGCCCGGCAGACATGGCGACCCTGCGGGCGGTCCGTGAGGTCTACGGCGGGCCGATTCGTGTCGATGCCAACACCGGCTGGAGGCCCGAGGTCGCCGTCGCTCTTCTGCCCGAGCTCGTCGCCCTCGGCGTCGAGCTCATCGAGCAGCCATTCCCGGCCCGGCGCCTCGACTGGCTGGCCGACCTCCAGCAGGCCTCGACGCTGCCGATCGTCGCCGACGAGTCATGCGTGGCGGACGAGGACCTCGACGGGCTCGTCGGGGTCGTGGCCGGGGTGAACGTCAAGCTCGCCAAGTGCGGCGGGCCCGGGCCGGCCGCCCGGATGCTGGCCCGCGCCCGCGACCTCGGCTTCCGGACGTTCCTCGGCTGCATGGAGGAGACATCCGTCGTCATCGCCGCGTCGGCTGCGGTTGCGTCGCTCGCCGACTGGGTCGACCTCGACGGCAACCTCCTCCTTGCCGCCGACCCGTTCGAAGGCCTCGAGCTGGGCCGCGATCATCGCTGGCAGCTGTCCGACCGGCCGGGCCTTGGGGTCTTTCGGCGCCGTCCCTGAACCGTTTCAGGCGGTCCGGGGACAGGCTGTGGACAAGTTGGTGGACGAAAAGGTGGAGAACACCCCTTCCGGCCCGGGGCGCCCCGGACGTACCATGACGGGGTCGGTTGCGAGTCTCCCGGGAGGGGCCCGCCGACGACCCGGAATCATCGCCGCCGTCCACGGCACGATCTCGCCGTGGCCGCGTCGGCTTCGCCTTGCCCCGAAGGCACGAGGAGGAGAGGGATCGATGGTCGCGCGCCCCGCGCCGACGCCGGCGCCCTCGGCGGATGCCGTCGAGTTCGTGAAGTTCTGCTACCAGCGCCGAAAGGTCGGCTGGCCCGAGCTGTATGACGAGATGTGCGGCGTTGCCGGCCGCGGGCTCTTCCGGGGGTGGGGCCCGGACGACCTCGCGACGCATGGCATCGGCTTCAGCCTCGGTCAGATGCCGGCCCTCGCCGCGCTGGTGACCGAGATCGTGACCGAGGACCGGGCCCGGGCCAAGGCCCGAACGGCCGTGGCCGTGACTCCGGCGGGTGCCCCGGCTTCGGCCGGCTGAGCCCTCCGGAGCTCGAGCCCAGGGGCTGCCGGGCACACCGACCTGCGCCTGACGACGCTCGGATGGTCCGGGAATCGCGGAATTCCCGTGGCGGTGGCATTACGATGCGACCCGACCCTCGACGACGGACGAATCGGACGCCCAGGCCTCCCCAACATGCGTAATGAGGCATCAAGGACCGGCGTCGGCGGCCGCCAGGCAGCGATCTGGCGTGATATCGCCCCCCGGGTGAGAAATCCGCTGCGGCGGGGCTCGAAATGGGCGCTCGCGATGGCCGGGCCTTCCCCGGAGGAGCCGTCAGGCGCGGATCTGGCGCCTCGCCATCTCGCCCTCGATCTGGCGCTCGGCCTCGACGTACCGGTCGATCTGCTCGCGGAGCTGGTTCGCCTCGGGTGCGTAGAGGTGGACCTGCTGCTGGAGGATGTAGCTGAGCCGGCGGCTCGTCATTCGGACGTGGTCCAGGTTCTTCATGAGGACCAGCGGATCCATCGCGGCCAGGTCGGACGGGTGGTACATCTGCTGCATGGCCCAATCGTAGCAAGGCCACCCCGCCGCGGGCTGCGGCCCGCAGGCCTCCCCCGCGGGGGAACGCCGGGATGAGCGCCCGGCTCCGGCCTCGCTGGGTCAGAGGGCCCGAAGGCGGGGCGGCCAGGTCCAGGCGACGGGCAACGTGGCCCCCGAGATCGCCCGCCGCCGGCCGGATTCCGACGCCCCGAGGACGAGGATCCGGTCGAGCTGCGTCGCCCGGCCCGCCTCGTTGCCCCACAGCTTCGTCATCTTCCGGTGGGCATGGACCTCGTCGAGGGCCAGGCCGGCGAGGCGGTAGCCCTCGGGCCGCGCGGCGTCGGCCCAGACGGCCTCGGCGAGCCCGATCCCGTTGCGGATCGCTCGCCCTCGATCGGTCGCGACGTCGCCGATAACGAGGACGACGATGGCGTCGTCGGTGAGCGCGGGTCGCAGCCCGCGGAGGACGTCGCGGAGGAAGACGAGGTAGGGAGCGCGGTGGTGGGCGTCGTCGAGGGCGGCGTCGATCGCCCTGGGGTCCTCGCCCAGGAACCAGGCCCGGAGCCAGTTGTAGTAGCCGTACTTCACGACCCGGAGGTAGGGCGGCGAGGTCAGGACCAGCCGGGCTCGGTCCGGAAGGCCCCGCGCGCGCAGGGCGGCCCGGGCCCGTGCGCCTGCGTCGCGGGCGTCGCCGAGGAGCGAGATCCCCGGTCCCGGGGGGAGGGGGGCCCGGAAGAGTCGGTTCAGCTTCGCCCCGAGGCACTCGAAGACATCGCGCTCGGCAGCCCGGAAGGCGGTTCGGGCGGCGAAGTCGCGGACGTAGCGCGGGGCCATGCTGAACGTGTTGGGCATGAGGTCGGAGAGGTACGAGGCACTCTTGCCGTGGAGGATCCCGGTGATCGCGGCGGCGAGGAAGCGGTCGATCCGGTCGTCGAGCTTGAGGGCCGCCCGAAGGTACAGGAGCTGGGCGAACGTCCGGGGATGGAAGGCGATGGCGACCTCCGCCGGGACGGATTCGGGGCCGCCCTCAGGGTCGGCCTGGATCGCTGCCGCACGAGCCTCCCACGTCGGCGCCTCGGCCGGCCAGGCCAGTCGCAGGCGCGCCAGGCGGGTCCGTGCCTCCGCTGCGCTCGCCGGCTCGACCTTGGAGGCCGTCAGGAGATGAGCGAACGGATTCAGATCGTTGCCGACCCCGATCCGGCCCTCGGCCGTCGCCTGGAGCGGGGTCGTGCCGCGGCCGGCGAACGGGTCGAGGACGACATCGCCGGGCCGGCTGTAGCGCGCGATGAAGGCGTGGGCCAGGGCCGCCGGAAAGCTCGCCAGGTACGAGCACATCGGGTGGAACGGGTGGCCCCAGAGGCGCTGCTGGGCCTTCCACTCGGGCGCGATCTCGATCCGTGGCAGCTCCGTCTCGAGCTCGAGGGCGAGCTGGATCGCCGGGGCGGCGGCTATCGTGGCGATCGCGGGATCGGGGGTGGGCACGGGCACGGCGTCGATTGGCCTCGCGGTGACGCGTTGCGACACGGCGTGTTGCGACACGGACGGGGTGGGCTCCTCGTCGATCCGCGGACCGTCATCCCGGGGCGATCCGAGCGGGCCGGGAGGATAGCCGCCCGTGGCCGGGGGGCGCAAGGGGCCAATCGACCTATGCTCGTGCGCGCTGCCCCGGCCTGACCGGGCTGCGGAGCGCGGTACGATGGCGGCCCGTCCCCGTAGCTCAGTGGACAGAGCGGCGAGCTTCTAACTCGCGGGTCGCAGGTTCGAATCCTGCCGGGGACGCCAATGTCCTCTCTCGGGACATCGTGGACGCCTCTCTCACGAACCCGGCGACGGGTCCAGGCCCGGCTGGTGGTCGCGAGTGAGGTCGAGGACCGGCTCCAGAAGCCACGAGCCGTCGGCGCCCGACACATTCAGGCCGGCCGGCTTCGATTCCCTCCCGCTCAACGCGTGACGTAGCCGTCGAGGGCCGCGGCGACCCCGGCCGAAACGACCGACGTGCTGCCGAGCACGACGATCCGGCCGGGCTTGAGCCGGGTCAGCTCGGTTGCGACGACCGCCGGGATCGACGTCCCGGTCACGAGCAGGAGCGGTCCGCCCTGCTGTCCCGCCGCCGGGGCGCCCGACAGGGCGTCGGCGTAGCCGAGACCGGTCGCGACGTACACGACCGGCACGCCCGGCGCGTAGGTCGCCTTCGAGATCGCCACCGAGGTCGCATAGCGGTCGGCGCCGGCGAGTCGGCCGACCGGCGGAAGGCCGACGACGAGCGGGACGATCACCGTCGCCCGCGTCCCGTGCCAGCTTGCGTTGACCGTCAGGGGGTAGGTCCCAGCCGGGAAGTTCTCCGGGACGGCCACGGTGAGGGTCACCTGCGTGGCCTCGAACCCGAACAGCTTCGTCCTGTCGAGGCCGGCGGTCACGCCGGCCGGGATTCCCGTCACCGACAGCGTCAGCTCCTCGAGGACGGTTGCCCGGGACAGCGTGAGCGTGACCGGGAACGATCCGCCGGCGTCCGTCACGCCGACCGTCGCCGGCGAGGCTGACATCGCGACCGAGCCCATTGGGCCGATCCGCGAGACGTCGAGGGCACGCTCGTGGGTGCTGTCGGGGTCGGTCGCGGTGGCCCAGCTCGTCGTGCCGAGGTACAGGAGGGCACGCTTGACCTCGGCCGGTGTCGCACCGGGTCGGCTCGCCTTGTAGAGCGCGATCGCCCCGGTCACGTGGGGGGCCGCCATCGATGTCCCCGACGACCAGCCGTAGGTGTTGTCGGGCTTCGTGCTCCAGATGCACTTGCCGGGGGCGATGAGATCGACGTCGGGCCCGTAATTCGAGAAGTCGGCGAAGGTGTCGTCGACGTCGTAGCCGCCCCAGCTCCAGCAGCGGTCGCCGCCCAGGCCGCCGGGCTTGCCGTCGGTGTCGGCGAGGGCCGAGACGGTGATGACCTCGTCGTAGGCGGCCGGGACGCGCTCGGACGCGGGGCCCGAGTCGTTGGCGGCGGCGGCGACCACCGTCACGCCGCTCTCGACGAGCCGGCAGATGGCGGCGTGGAGGAGGTCGGCGTTGGCCGCACCGCAGGCACCGTCGTCCGCCCCCCACTTGGCGACGCTCATGTTCACCGCCTCGAACAGCGGTCGCGACGCGTCCGAGGGATCGCGCTGGGCCGCGATCCAGTCGAGGCCGCAGATGTACCAGGACAGCAGGCCGGTCCCGTCCGCGGCCAGGATCCGGACGGCCCACAGGCGGGCTCCGGGCGCGACACCCACCACGCCGATGGTGTTGTCCTTGGCCGCGATCGTGCCGGCGACATGGGTCCCGTGGCCGTTAGCATCGAGCCAGGCCGTGGGGTCCGAAGTCGAGCAGTTGATGCCACCGACCACGTTGAGGTCGGGATGCGAGGCATCGATGCCCGTGTCGACGACGGCCACGTCGGCATCGACCCGGTCATCGACCCCGTCGATCCTCGCCGCCGGGGCGGTCCGGCCGCCGATCCTGGCGACGCCCGTGGGCATCGACTGCGAGGTCAGGGCGATCGGCTCGTCGGGCACGACCGCCGCGACGTCCGGGTCCGCCGCGAGGGTCCGGACCTGCCCCGGGGTGAGATCGGCCGAGAAGCCCGCGAGGAGGTGCTCGAACCGCCGTCCCACGGCGATCGCGTTGCGCGCCGCGACGCGCTCGACTGCGGCCGCGTTGCGCTTCGTAGCCTGGCCCGCGGCCGCGCCGTCATCGGCGTCGTCGCCGCCCACGAGCATGACGATGTAGGGCTGCCTGGGGGCGGCCGCCTCCGCGGCGACGGTGCTGGCGGGCAGGGCCACGGCCAGGGCGAGGAGCAGCGCGACGGCGGCGGCGGGACGGGACATCCGAGCTCCCCCGGCTTCGGCTGGATGACGCCCTCCTCTCGCCACTCGGACGAGTGCGGCGCCGCGAACAACCTTCCCCCCGGAGGGCCGCGAATCGAAGTGGCCCGATGGTCAGGGAGGGCCCGGTCTTTCGGGCTGGGTCGGGCGTGGTCCGGGGCGGCCACCGGGGGTACTGCCCTCGACCGGAACCGAAGTACGGCTTGGCGCGACCTCCGCGGACCCGTACGTTCCCGTCATCAACGCGACGGACCGCACCCGTCACCCCCGGACGGGCCTCGGCACCGACCAGAGACCGATCGAAAGGCGACCATGGCAATGGCCTCGATGGCTGTCAACGAACTCGGACCGATGCTCACCGCCACCGAAGTCGCGGAGATGCTCCATCTCCACGTCAACACGGTGAAGCGGCTCGGCGACCGCGGCGAGCTCCCGTTCTATCGGGTCTGCAAGCGTGGTGATCGCCGCTTCCGGCTCGAGGACGTTCTCCGCTTCCTCCACCAGAACCGCTAGCTTCGGCGTTCGCGGGCCACGCCCGCGGGCGCCCCTCCCAGGGGGCGAGTGCCACCCGGACGGGGGTCAGACCGTCCGGAGCGCCTCCCCGAAGATCTCCAGCGCCTCGGACACCTCCGTGGCGCTGACGTCGAGTGGCGGGATCCAGCGCACCACCTGGTGCTGCGGCCCACACGACAGGACGAGCAGCCCCAGGTCCGCCGAGCGGGCCACGAGCCGGTCCACGAGGGCCCCGTCCGGCGCCTTCGTCGCGGCATCCGCCACGAACTCCACCCCGACCATCAGACCCTGCCCCCGAACGTCCCCGATGCGCTCGTCCTCTGCGGCGAGGCGGGCAAGGCCCGCCCGCAGGTCCGCGCCGCGCGCTGCGGCGTTGGCGACGAGCCCCTCGCCCTCGATCGTGTCGAGGACGGCAAGGGCGGCCGCGCAGGCGACCGGGTTGCCGCCGTAGGTCGAGCCGTGGGCACCCCGGCCCCAGCGCTCCTGGAGCTCGCGGCGGGTGGCGATCGCCGAGAGCGGCAGGCCGTTTGCGATCGCCTTGGCGATGCAGACCACGTCGGGCACGATCCCAGCGTGCTCGAAGCCCCACATCCGGCCGGTCCGACCGTAGCCCGTCTGGACCTCGTCGGCGACGAGCAGGATGCCGTGCTCATCGCAGAGCGAGCGAAGTCCCCGCAGAAATCCCGCCGGCGCCGGCAGGTAGCCGCCCTCACCCTGGACCGGCTCGATGAAGATCGCCGCGACCTGGGTCGCCGGGGCGACGCTCCCGAGCATCGCCCGGAGCCGCTCGAGGCCCACCGCGGTGGCCCGGGCCTCGTCGCCGTCGAACTCCCGCCAGGTCAGCGGGAACGGCGCGAGGTAGACCGCGGGGACGAGCGGCTCGTAGCCGAGCCGGTAGTTGGGCGACGAGCTCGTCAGCGAGGTCGCCCCGTACGTTCGGCCGTGGAACGCGCCCTGGAAGGCGATGATCGCCGGCCGGCCGGTGATCCGCCGGACGAGCTTCATCGCCCCGTCGATCGCCTCGGATCCCGAATTGAGGAGGAAGATCGAATCGATGGGCTCGGGGAGCGTGGCGGCCAGCCGGTCGGCCAGGCGGGCCACCGGCTCGGAGAACCCGATCGCCCCGGTCGGGCCGATCAGCCGGTCGACCTGGGCGTGGATCGCCGCGCTGACCGCGGGGTGGGCATGCCCGAGTGCCGTCACCGCGATTCCGTTCGCGAAATCGAGGTACGCCCTGCCCGCGGTGTCGTACAGCCGGTGCCCGACCCCGTGACTCCAGGACCGCTCGAAATAGCGCCCCAGGACGGGGGTCAGGTGGCCGCCCGCGAGCGCGGCGAGATCGAGGTTGTCAGTCGGGGTGGGCATCGCCGTGGAGTATAGGCGGGCCCCGGCCCGGTCCGGGGTGGCATCATTCCGGGTGCCCGATCCGAGCCAACCTCGCGCAACGGCGGGCCGCGACCCGGCCATCTCGAGGTCCCCGTGTCCATCGACTTCCGCCTGACGGACGAGAACCGCCTGGTCCAGGAGACCGTCCGCGACTTTGTGGAGCGGGAGATCAACCCGTACATCCGCGAGTGGGACGAGAAGGGCGAGGTCCATCGCGAGGTCTTCGTGAAGATGGCCGAGCTGGGCTTGCTCGGCGCGCCGATTCACGAGACCTGGGGCGGTTCGGGGATGGACTACCTGAGCTTCGCGATCATCTGCGAGGAGCTGGAGCGGGCGGACACGGCGTTCCGCGTCGTCCAGAGCGTCCACGTCGGGCTCAACTCGCTGACCCTCATGCAGTGGGGGACCGAGGAGCAGAAGCAGCGCTGGCTCGTGCCCCAGGCCCGGGGCGAGAAGCTGGCGACCTTCGGGCTGACCGAGCCCGGCGTCGGCACGGACGCGGCGAACCTGGCCACCACCGCCCGCCGCGACGGCGACTCGTACGTCCTCAACGGCGAGAAGATCTGGATCAGCATCGCCGACCTGGCCGACCACTTCCTCGTCTTCGCGTCGGTCGACCGGTCGCTGAGGCACAGGGGCGTCACGGCCTTCGTGCTCGAGCGGGGGATGCCGGGTCTTACGACCGGCACGCTCCACGGCAAGCTCGGCATCCGGGCCGGCAACACCGGCACGATCCAGATGCAGGACCTCCGGGTGCCGGTCGAGAACCGGATCGGCGAGGAGGGCGAGGGCTTCCTCATCGCCATGAGCGCGATCGACCAGGGCCGATTCACCGTCGCGGCCGGCAACGTCGGGCTGGCCCAGGCCTGCCTCGACGCCTCGCTCCGCTACGCCCACGAGCGACACACCTTCGGCGAGGAGATCGGGCGCCATCAGCTCGTCAAGCAGATGCTGGCCAAGATGGTCGCCGGCATCGAGGCGGGCCGGCTCCTCGTCTGGCGGGCGGCGTTCCTCAAGAACCACGGGGTCCGCAACACCCGTGAGACGTCCCTCGCGAAGTGGCACGCCACCGACCACGCCGTCGCCAGCGCCCTCGACGCGATCCAGATCCACGGCGCCAACGGCTACTCGAACGAGTTCCCGGTGGAGCGGTACCTCCGGAACTCCAAGGCCGCCGTGATCTACGAGGGCACGAGCCAGCTCCACACCCTCATCCAGGCCGACTACGCCCTCGGCTACCGCGAGGACCGGCCGCTCCGCTGCGAGCCGCTGCCGGCCCAGGGCTTCGAGCGGCTGCCAGCCGCCGCCGCGTCCGGCGCCGGCCGCGCCTGACTGCCACGCCGGGCGCACCGGGCCCACCCAAGGTGGAGCACGCCGCCGGCCGCTTGAGCCGTGTCGAGACCGCGACGCTCGCGACCCTCGCCGAGACGTTCACCCCAGGCGCCGACGGGCCGCAGCTCGCCGGGCTCGCCGCCGAGGCGCTCGTCCGCGCGGCCGACCCCGCCCAGGTCGGCCAGCTCAAGCTCGTCCTGCGGATCCTCGAGAACCCGGCGGCCAACCTGGCCACCGCTGGCCGGTTCGCCGGCGTCTCGGCGTCGTCGCCGGCCGAGCGGGAGCGGATCCTCCTCCGCTGGGCTCACTCGCCGCTCGCCCTGAAGCGGTCCGCCTTCCAGGCCTTCCGGAGGCTCCTGTCGTTCCTGGCCTATGCGGCCCCCGGACCGGACGGCACGGCCAACCCGCTCGCGACAGCGCTCGGCTACGAGCCGGACGCCCCGCCGGCGACGGCGGCCATCGCCGCCACCCGGCCGCTTGAGCTGGACCGTGCGCCGGGCGATGCGCCGGTCACGCTCGATGCCGACGTCATCGTCGTGGGCTCCGGGGCGGGCGGCGGCGTCGTTGCCGCGGAGCTCGCGGCGGCCGGCAGGTCCGTCCTCGTCCTCGAAGCGGGTCCCTTCGTCGACGAGGCGATGATGCCGCGGACCGAGATCGAGGCCTTCTCGCGGCTCTACCTGAATCACGGGTTGCTCTCGACGTGGGACGCCTCGATCAGCCTCCTCGCCGGCTCCGCCGTCGGGGGCGGGACGCTCATCAACTGGATGACCTGCATCGATGTCCCCGCGTCCGTGCGGCGCGAGTGGGCCGTCGACCACGGCCTCGACGGCCTCGACGGGGCCGAGTGGGACGCGGACAGCGACGCCATCGAGCGGGAGGTCAGGGTATCCGCCTGCGAGACCGCGCCCGCCAAGGACGCGGCGATCCTGCGGGGAGCGGCGGCACTGGGCTGGGAGGCCGCCCGGATGCGGCGCAACGCCGAGCGTTGCACCGACTGCGGGAGCTGCCCGTTCGGCTGCCCGCGGGGCGCCAAGCAGAGCGGGATCCGCGCCCACCTGGCGACCGCGACGGCGGCCGGCGCCCGGATCGTGGACCGCGTCAGGGTCACCCGGCTGATCCTCGAAGGCGACCGCGTCACCGGCGTCGAGGGCAACCTGCTCGTCACCGACCCGGGCACCGGGATGCCGGTCCTCGCCGCGCCCGGCGATCCGACGACGGCGGTCGTCCGTCGTCTCGTCGCTCGGGCACCCCAGGTCGTCCTCGCTGCCGGGGCCCTCCGGACGCCGGCGCTCGTCCAGGCGAGCGGGGTCGCCCACCCCGCCGCCGGCCGGCACCTGCGTCTCCATCCGGTCCCGGTCGTCGCCGCCCGGATGGCCGAGCCGGTCGAGATGTGGCGGGGGATCATGCAGGCCGCTCGATCCGCCGAGTTCATCGAGGCCGCCGCGGGACGGCACGGCTACGTCATCGAGTCCGCCCCCGGTCATCCCGGGCTCCTGGCGCTCGCCCTGCCGTGGGACGGCGCGGCCGACCACGCCGGCCTGATGGCCGACGCCCGCTTCCTCGTCCCGCTGGTCGCGGTCACCCGAGACGGCGGCGAGGGCCGGACCTCGCTCACGCGGGCCGGCCGCGTCCGGATCGACTACCGCCTCGACGGCGCCGGGATCGCGACGCTCCGCCATGCCCTCGGATCGATGGCCCGGCTCGCCCGTGCGGCGGGCGCGGTCGAGATCCTGGCCGCGGCGACACCGATCGTCCGTCATCGGCCGGACCGGGGTGCCGGCGACGACGCCGACTTCGATGCCTTCCTGGGCCGCCTGGCGCGGCTCGACTTCGCCCCGAATCGAGGGACGGTCTTCTCCGCCCACCAGATGGGGACGCTCCGAATGGGTGCCGACGCCGGCGACCACGCCGCCGACCCGCGAGGTCGAGTGCGCGGGCCCGGCTGCTCGATCATTCCCGGCCTCTACGCGGCCGACAGCTCGACGTTTCCGACCGCCATCGGGGTCAACCCCATGCTGGCGGTGATGACGATGGCGAGGCGCGTCGCCCGGACCGTCAGGGCCGAGGAGCAGGCTCGCGGCTGAGGCTTCTGGGCAGCGGCGCGTCGTTGACGCCGCCCGCTGACCGGCGCTGGTTGTCCGTACGGTCCGAGGCGAACGCCCTGGGCGCCGCGAGGGCCGTCTGAGGCTCCCGGCTCGCGGGCTCCGAGGGCTCGCCGGCGCGGGCCATCCGGCTGCGAGCCGTGACGATCATCGCCACCGCGGCCACGATCACCGCCGAGGCGACGAGCGTTCGAGGCGTCACCGGCTCGGACAGGATGAGGCTGCCGAGCGCTACGGCCACGACCGGGTTGACGTAGGCATACGTGCTCACGAGCGGGAGGGGCGCGTTGCGGAGGAGCCAGGCGTAGGCGTTGAAGGCGACGAGGCTGCCGATCACGGTGAGGTAGACCAGGGCCGCCAGCGACGAGGCGGAGATCGCCCCGAGGTGGAACCGCCCGAGCTCGCCGGTCAGCCCGGCCTCGAGGAAGAGCGCGACGGATCCCAGGAGCATCTGGAGCCCCGTCGCCATGAGCGGCCGTGCCGGGAGCACCGCCCGGCGGGCCGAGTAGATGGAGCCATGGGCCCAGCCGATCGGGGCAACGAGGAGGATGGCCACACCGAAGAGGTCGATCGAGTTCGCCCCGTCGCCGAACGGCCAGACGAGGAGGACGACACCGGCCAGGCCGACCCCGATCCCGACGAGGACCAGCCGCGGCAGCGGCTCGCGGAAGTAGATCCAGCCGAGGACCGCGAACCAGGCCGGGATCAGGGCGATGAGGATCGCCGCGATGCCCGACGGGACCGTCTCCTCGGCGAGCCCGACGAAGCCGTTGCCGATCCCGAGGAGGAGGGTGCCGACGATTGCCGAGTCGCGCCATTCACGGCCGCTCGGGAGTCGGAATCCGCGGCCACCACGGACGACCTCCCAGCCGAACAGCACGGCGCCCGCGACCGCGAAGCGGATTGCGAGCATGAGGAAGGGCGGGATCGTCTCGATGGCGATGGCGATGCCCAGGTAGGTCGAGCCCCACACGACGTAGACGGTCCCGAGGGCGAGCCACAGGATGAGGCTGGGTCGTTTTGGCATAGTCAGGTGGTCCAAGATCGGAAGAGTGTAGCCAACCGCGATGGCCCAGTCCAGTAGGCCAAGGTTGCGCTTCGGTGGCAGCCGCTCCTGCCGGCTCCTTCAGGCGGCCACGGCGGCGCTTCCCGACGCCGGCCGGCACTCGCGGCAGGCCCGGTAGCCGGCGGCCGCCGCGCTCGCCAGGGACCGGAACGGGACCCGGTGGGCCGGCGTGATCCGCTTAGCGTTGTGGCAGGTCGGCAGGCAGACGACGTGGGTCGTGGCTGAGCCCAGGAAGCGGATCCCGGCCCGCGCCCCGGCCTCGAGGGCCGCCGGGTCGAGGCCCTCGGCGGCCAGGATCGTCCGCTTTGCGGCCGGGCCGCCGAGCGAATACTGGCCGATGCTCCCGTCGCTGCGGACGACGCGGTGGCACGGGACGACGAGCGGCACCGGATTGTGGGCCAGCGCGGTGCCGACCGCCCGGACCGCCTTCGGCCGGCCGATCTCGGCGGCAATCCAGCCGTACGGCCGGACCTCGCCGCGGGGGATCTCGAGGGCCTTCATCAGGACCGCGGTCTCGAACTCGGTCCGGCCACGGAGGTCGAGCGGGATCCGGACGCGGCGGTCGCCACCGAGTCGGGCAGCGATCGCCCGGGCCAGCGTCGCCGGGACGGCGTCGGCCCGCTCGAGCGGCCGGCCGACGGTGGCGTCGAACCGTGCCTCAAACGCGGCGGGATCGGCGGCCCGATCGACCCACGAGATGCCTCGGCCATTCCAGGCGACGACGATCGGTCCGAGCGGCGAGGGGAGCTCGGCGTAGCGATCGGCGAGGCCGACCGCGACGAGCGTCGCCGGGGCGAGGGTCGCGGGGGCCCGGACGGCGAGGCCGGCGAGGGCCGCCTCGAGATCGATGGTGGGGTCGGGCTCGAGCGCGCCCGTGGACGCACCGCTCGAGCCGGTCGGGCGTCGGCTGGTCATGCGGAGAGCTCCCTTCGATGGGCCAAGGCGTCCCCTGGACGCCCGAGGTCGGGGTCGTTGGCGAGCTGGAGGCGGAGCGCGGCCAGCCCGCGGCTGACCTGGGCCTTCACGGTCCCCTCCGGGCGGTCGAGCGCGGCCGCGGTCTCGGCGACCGACAGCCCGTCGACGTGGCGGAGGACAACGGCGGCCCTCGGTCCGGGTGGCAGGACGGCGAGCGCTGCGGCGAGCGTCCGAAGCGTCTCGCGGCGGGCGGCCCGCTCATGGGGCGACGCGCCGGCGTCCGGGAAGGCCGCATCGCCGCCAGCCTCGACAATCGGCTCGAGCTGGAGTGGCGGCCGGCGATGGTCGAGCCGTCGCCGCCGGTTTCGCGAGAGGTTGACGGCGATCGAGGCAAGCCACGGCCGGAGCCGGAGCTGTCGAATCCGGTCCGCGTCGTAGCCGGCCATCGCCCGGTAGGCGCGGACGAAGGCGTCCTGGGCGACCTCCTCGGCGTCGCGGCGGTCCCCGAGCAAGCGGAGGGCGATCGTATAGACGCGGTCCTCGTGGTCCGCCACGAGGGCGCGGAAGGACCCGTCGAGATCGGTCGCGAGGCGAGCGGCGAGGGCGACGTCGGCGTCCATCGATTCCCCAAACACGGTCCGGGGTGCGTCGGTTGCATG
>Ga0209751_10001453_pt1 | contig 24344 bp, 36 predicted proteins | sample RifCSP13_1_FD_184019 | JGI IMG/M metagenome (GOLD analysis project Ga0209751, IMG submission 184019) | Soil microbial communities from Rifle, Colorado - Rifle CSP2_sed 13_1 (SPAdes) (version 2) | ecosystem: Environmental > Terrestrial > Deep subsurface > Rock core/Sediment | place: Rifle...
GGCCAGCTTTGCCAGTTTCTTTTTCAGGCTGTTAATTCCTTCAATTTTCGGCATGGCTATTCGTCCGGCATTTCCTTGTAATACTTCAGGGCGACCGATCTCCGGATGTCCCGATTTTTCAAGTCCGGCGTTTCGCTGTAGGCGACCACGATCATCACGTCTTCGCCATCGGCCGTTCCCGTCCCGGCCCATTCGTCCTCATCACCCAGCCACATGCGTGAGCCAACCGAAATCTCCCGGGCCACGATTGCCGTTGCGTCGTAACTTATCCGATTCCCCGCACTGTCCAGCCGGTCCCCTTCCTTCTTTACCCACCGCGCCATTATTTCAACCGGATCAGTCACGACCAGCTCGCCATAATCGTCAACCGCTCCCGTCAGCTCCCAGAGCAAGGCTGTTTGCAAACGGTAGGCTGATTCCATCGCTGGCATATCAATCCCTATCACGGTAGGCGGTCTGGCCGCTTGGCGCCTTGCCCAGCCAAAAGCCCCTTGCAGCGCCGCCCTTTTGCAGCCCACTCAAACAGCCGCTATGGTCCACCGAAAGAGCCATCTGCCCGTACTTGGAATTTTCCAGATACATTCCTGTCTGTCCGTGAAAACCAGCTCCCGCCCCTTCGGTTGATTTGCTGGCATACGTCTGATCCATTTGCACATAGCAATGAGCCGTCAGCCAGCGTTCAATCAACTCCAGCTCGGCCACTGTCAGAGCATCGTCGCGGGCGGTCGCGCACGTGCTCACGTTGTCAACGATGCTTGATGCCGTATCAATAAACGGCGTCAAGGACGTTGACCCATCGTAGTTGCTACCCAGGATCGCTTGCACGGCGGCCGAAGAAGTTCTGGCCATTACTTTTTCTCCGGTTGCACCAGCTCGATCAAAAATCCTTCAGTGGTCGTGTTTTCGATTTTCTGTACCGTGGGCGGTTGCGGCAGTAAGTATTGCAAGGCGGCCATGGCCCCCACCCCGATGCCGCCGGCGCCCAGGGCCGCCGCCAATACCCAAGGCAAAATACGCCGGGCCGGTTGCGGGACTGAAGGTTGCAATTCCTGATGAATATCTCCGGTAACGGTGATTTGCATATCTTCACCGCCCTTTTCCAGGCAATCGCCCATCCCTGCCGCCTTGGCCATGGCCCGGTGGCTGTCGCGCGTGCGTTGCCGGGCATCGGACAATATGCCCGCGACATTTCCCAGGCCCAGAGCATGGCCCGCGGCGCCCAACCCCTTGAGCACGTCACCCAATTTTTGGGCTATCGGCCGGGGTTGCGGCGGCGGCTGCTGCGGCTCTGGTGAATTTGTCGATGGCTCGGCCATATTTCGCCTCCAGGTATTCCCCGAATCGGCCCAGCAGGAAGGCCGACCCCGCCAAAACAGCCTCCTCGTCGGCCTTCCGCACCTCGGCAATCCGTTCTTCGATAGTCACGCCTCACCGCCTTACCGCCTTACGGTTTTGCCTGGCCAGCTATGGTCCCGGTTTCCGTTTGCCGCGGAGGCATATGGCCGGCGGCCGCCTGGAATCCCATGCCCGCCATTACGGTAGGGGTAGTCAGGGCCACACTCCACATACTGGAGCTATCGACGCTGAGTTGATCGAACCGGCGCACGCGGGAAGCGGACGCGGCCCCAAACTCGCTGGCCATCGCGGTCAAGGCGACCTGTAAATTGCCAGCTTCAACAATCGGTTCAGCCATGGAAAATACTCCTTAATTAGGTTTCACCGGGATAAGCTTCAGCTTTAACGGCTGGTCTTTCCCGAACTCCACACGCTGGCGAACATTGCCAGCAGTATCCAGTAATTCCGCCGTATAGCGTGCTGATTGCAACGCCACCACGTCGGAATTTAGTTTGGTGTTTTGCGTTTCCAGCCTTTGGAGGATCGCCGCAAGTTTATCAACGTCCACGCTTTGGCCCGGCTCGCCTTTTGGCCCGGCCGGCCCCATCGGCCCCGGCAACCGTGTCTGTGTTTTCAGGTCGTCGATTTCTTTGCGCTGCTGGGCAATCTGTGCCCGTAGCACGGCAATAAGTCCCAGGTCTGCGCCTTCGCCCGGTTCGCCTTTTGGCCCCTGCGGTCCAACTGGCCCCGGTGTGCCCGGTCGATATTTCAGGCAATCCACCTCTTGCTTGAGCATCGCTACCTTGGCCTCCAGATCGGCCAGGCCGGGGTTGCCGGGCAGGTATGGATTACCGGGCGGCGCTGGCGTCGGTGGTGCATAAGGCGGTTGCGGCGGTTGAATTGGCGGCGGCGGGCATTGCGAGTCCGCCCCCTTGGGCGGAGGAATGATACCAGGCGAACCCGGCCGGCGTATTTTGCTGCGGGCATCGCGTCGCGCCTGGATACGCTCTCTCATTCGCTTCAGAAATCCATGGCAATATTCAACCGGAACGGCCGAAGAACTGGATCCATCTGCCCCACCCCAGAGAACGCCGATAAGCCTGCCGTCGGTTTGCCGAAAGATGCCGCTACCGGAATCGCCGTAATAACTGACACATTGCAAATCGAGATTCCAGGCCGTCCGCGAATAAGAATGCATGCCCAGTGCGTATCCTTGCCGTTGGATTGGCCCCTTACCGCTCGGATAGCCGCACTGGTAAATGCCTGTCTGATTCTTCGGACTAGCTTCGGCCAGTGGCACGTAATTACTGGCCTGGCCGTGCATCTCCAGGCAGGCAAGATCGGCCTTATCGTCCGGCCCCAGGGATACTCCTGCCACATTCCGCCCATCCGGGAAAAAGACACGGACAGGCGCCCCCGGCTGCGGACACACATGCCGATTGGTAATGACGATAAAGGTTTCGTCTTCCCGATTAATTTCTACAACCGTGCCGCTACCGCCGCTGTTGCCCGTCCTTACCCTCACTGAGGAATTTACGATCCAGTCAGGCAGCCTTGCGGAATGTGCGAACACCGATCCGCTTCGGGATTCGGTAATCTTCGGCGGTCCATAGCCCGCGCCCGGCGGGCATCCACCACTACTTCAGCCGGCCGGGATTATTAAATTGCCGCCGGCATCGTAGGTTGCCGGCAACGGGCTGTACGTAACCGCACTGGAAATTACTTTCCCTTCCGCAATCAACTTGGCCCGTAGTGCGTACAGATCGGTTGACTGGCCGAAGAGAAGCCCCGGCCAAAGAAGAAGAGCCAATATCGCTGCTAGCCGTCTCATGTAATGCTCCTTAACATGGCCTGCCGAAAATCCGATTTTCACCCAGCCGACTTTTTGCCGGCAGCAGCAGGCTCCTCATATACCCTGTCGAATTTCCGAAAAGCCTCGCCCTGCGGCTTGCCATTGGATTGGTTAAACCGGGCACACAGGTCCACGGCGCTTTCGATGACATTGCCATCCCCGGAACCATCGGCGTTGTAAACCTGCGGCTTGTTCCTTGGTCCCTGAACGTGCTGCCCTTGCAAAAGGCGGAATTTCATGGTCATGCTCCTGTCAATTGGTTATCCTTGGCGTCGAAATCTTTCTTGTAATCACTGGTGACGACCGAATAGGCCGCGTCAGGAGTCCCCGGCTTGACCCGGTAAACCTTCCCCGCCGCTCCTTTTGCCTTGTGCTTTTGATCCACCACCAGCACGTTATCTTTCACCTTGAATCGCTGTGCCATGTCTGCCCCCGTTACGTAGTGGTCCCGTGCATGATCCCGCAATTACCGGAGTAGTCAGATCGGAGATGCGGCACATTAATGCACATCACCTTGAATAGCTTTTTCATGCCGCCCTTTTCTTCCCATTGCACCGTGGTCAAGTCCAAGCCGATGACTGCGCGGGCCACGTCGCTGGTCATCTGAACTAGGATCATCGTGTAAGTGGAAGTCAGGAAATCCAACCGGCGAACATCCTGTATGCCTTCGATCTTCCTGAGCCGTTCCCGCAAGGTCACGGACGGATTCACTCCGTAATCGGTGCCATTGACAAACGCGTAATCGTTATCCAAAAATTGATCCCAGTCCGTGGAATGGTACACCATGAAAGGCCCGTAGAATTTGTTGCTGTACAAGCTGCTTCGCATGGCCAGCACATCGTCAACGGTAGAGTTCGGGTTTGAGCTGGTCGGTGTGACCATGTTGGTTTTCGTGGCCCGATGCGGGTAATTCGTGTACCCGTAAACCGTGCTGCCAATGGACGAGTCATGCGCCGTCACGCCAGTGGACTGATAGCCGTAGCTGCTGCCGGTCTCAACGCCGATGGTGGTTTTCTCGACCATCTCGGCAACACGCCGGCCAGCAGCTTCCGCCATCGTGGTATCAAGCGGCGTTGCCGTATTCCGAGAAACGGCCAAGCGCCTTTCCGAAAATTCAAAGTCGCTGTGAGTTATCGGCAACGGCAAGGAGCGAAGCTTGTAAAGCGGGGCATCATTTCGCCCCTGGGTCAAGCCGTCATAGTCCACGACCGCCTCGCCCACATCGGCCTGGGCTTCGTATTCCAGGGTAAGTTTGGACATGCCTGGGAATGAGAAAGTATTGGCGGCGGCCAGATCGGCCCAGGCCCGCAACCTCTGCCGTGCGGCCAGAATCACCCCCTGATCAAGATGAATCCAGTCTTCCTTTCGCAAGCTCGTGGCGTTCGTCACCGGCGAATTGATACCGCGTTTGGACAGGTCTTCAGCAAGCACCTGCTGGTAAACCGACACCAGTCTGCCTTTTTCGTCGGTCTTGATCCGGCCCGTGTTGATGGTGAAGGCCGGTAAGTTGCGGCCATCAACGGGCAGCAAGTAGGGCCGCAGCAGGCCCGGATCGAAACGCACGCCAGCCAGGGTATCGGCAACCGGCCCATTGGCCTGTCCATTCAAAATAAAATCTTGGAACATCATCTATCTCCTGTATCCTTAATAACCACTGTACATTGTCCAGGCCAGGGTATCGGCCGTGGGATCGGTTACCGTTTCGAGCAACACGAAAGGCTCAGATTCCGGCGTGCCGGTCGTGGCAATCAGCTTGCCCGTACCGTCGTCAACCATCAGGAGCTCGCCAGCGCTATGGTCATCGCCCGTACCGGAAATATCCAGCAGCAGGCAGTTGAATTCATCTCCAGCACGCGGGAAGAAAAGCCAGCAACGGTCGCCGGCGGCATAGGCATCGGTTGCCAACTTGCCTTGTTCCCAATCGGCATCCAGAATCGCCAGCGGCCCAACAGGACGGTCGCCATCGGCCCCCCGGTCGAAAATCTTCCAGGTATGCCGGCCGCCCACCAGGGCCACAGTAGGATCAATTTGCAGGACCGTACCGGGCTTGGGAGTTTCGCCGGTAGCGATTATGCCTTCCGTTCGCCTGGCATCCCCACTTACGAGAATCGAATTGCCACGAGCCATTTATGCACCTTCCTTTTTCCAGTTAATTACCGGCAAGGCCAAAACGTCATCAGGATCGATACGGGACTGGTTGGCCACAACCGGAGCCGCTGCTCCGAAAAAGCTGAACGGCTCGGCCGCCTGCTGTTTCGGGTTAATCAACGACGCCAGGTCTTGCAACTCGTCAAGCGGCTTGTTCAGGAGCCGCTTGGCCACCCTCTCTTTGTTGTCGCCAGCATTGGCCACGATTTTTTCAACCAGGAATTGGCGTTCACGATGCTCGATGGCCATGGCGTTGCGGACCGCGGATTGGATTTCAGCCGGTGCCGAAGCAAGCCATTGGTTGGCGGTTTGCTTCTTCGCTTTATTTCCGGCCATCCGATGAAACGCGGCCTTGCGTTCGTCGAACTCTTCTCCCTCGTCCCATCCATGGCCTTTTTCATCCCGCTCGTTTTCGGTTTTCTCTTTTTTCTCGCCTTCCTCTTCCTCCTCTTCCTCTTCCTTCACCAGCTCGAATTCATCCGCCTCGGCGTTGAAGACGAAAGACTTGCCGCCAACCTTGAATCCCTTACGGGCACTGTTGGCTATCACCTCGTCGGCCTTGTGTTTCTTCACACGTTCGACCAACGCGGTTAGCCGTTGGTCGTCAAGCCCGTTAAGAATTTTCTGGCCATCCTTCCAGCAATCGCAATTTGCGACCAGGTATTGAATGACTTTTTCACGATCCATATTATTTACCTCCTTAGTTTCACCGCCCATTTGGCGGTAGATATGACTCACCACGGCCCAGTACTTGTCATCCCCGTAGCCGCCCTTATCGGCCGCGGCCTTGGCCTGTTCCCACTTGTCCTCATCCGCTACCCAGGACGCCGGATTTTCCCCAGCATCCGCTTGCTTTTTGGCATCGTCGCCCAGCCGATGGTCCTCGTCGGTCAAGGCGCAATTGCCGCCGCCGCCGCAATTTCCCGTCAGCCAATCCCAGAATTTCGCCACGGCATTCTTGGCGTTAACAAGGACGCCGCAGCCGTCCTTGACGGAACATGCGCCCTTCTGATCGGGCAAGATCGCCAAGTGATCCGGCCGATAATTGCGGGCTATGTAGGTGTAATTCTTGCCGTTGTGAGTGCCCTCGCCCGGTACCTTATCAACAGATAGGCCGGTACTTAATTCGATTGGCAGCCCCTTTTCCAGGGCGGAAAGGATACGGCTGTCAACCCGTTTAACGGCATCAAGCTCAAACCAACCCTCGGCCTTCAGCTTGCCGTCATCGTCAATTGCCGCATGGTACACCCGGCCAATCTCTTGTTTTTCGGCAATGTCAGGATCGCGAGCGGATGTTGGAACCCCGTTGCGGATCGGGTGGTAAACCACCAGCGGCACGCCATTCCAGTCCGTCGGGTTTTTAAGTATTTCTTCTGGCGGGTAATAGAGCGGGCCGTCGGAACCATTCAGGACGCCAGGAACGATCAGAGTCATCGGGGCCACGACATAGTTGCGGCCATTCCGGGACTCTCGCCGTATCGAGCCAGTTAGATTTGCAACCACCGCTTCCATGCTGGTATTTTCAACCGAAGCGGTGGTTTATCAAAGGGGAAAAGAAGAGTTGGTGGATATTCAAATAGGTTTATATTTGCCTTGGCTTTTCGTACCCATTAAACAATTTAATTAACCGATAGCGAATCCCCCTGCCCCTATAGAGTTCACAGATAATATCTTGGCCTTTTTTACGTAGGGCGTTTCGCAGAGTGGTGATATGCCAGTTGAGGTTCACGTACTTCGCTTGGGAATCCCCAAGACATGCCAAAAGCTCACGCCGGGCATGAGGCTGACCATCGGCAAGGACGGCCAGGATTTTTTGTTTGATGCTTTTCTTCGCCATTCGGCCCCCCACTAAACCTAAATGGCCCGGCCGGGCCATTTACGCAAACCGCAGGATTTCCGCATCGGAATAATCGACAGCGAATGTCTCAAGAAAAATCCATGGCCTCGACGTATCGCTGCATATCATGGTCTTTGATGAACCCCGAAACGGACATCTGCAAAAACCTCCAGCACGAAACCCCATCATGCCAGGCCGTGCCATCAAACCATTTCGACGCGGTTACATGCCGGTAGCCGATCAGCAGCGGCGGCGCGAACGGCACCGGGTCTTTCTGGTTTACGTATCGCGCCGTCCTGTCCCCCAGGCGCAGTGCGTAGGCGTCCCGAAAAGCGGCATTCCCTGCCCGTGGTGAGCCGAACGTAACTACCCGCCTGATAGGATTCCTTGAGTAGTAGTAGGCAGCGGCCATGGTTGCCAGCGCCCCACCCAGGCTGTGCCCGGCCAGATACAGAGGCGTCGCCGGGTCAGGATCGGGAATCACCTTGCGTAGTAATTCCCAGGCCATGTCAAAGCCACGGTGCACCTCGCCCCAAGCATGGTCGATTTTCTTGCCGCTGATATTCATGAACCAGTCGATAATGTCGTCAGTTCCCCGAAAGATCAAGGCCCGGCCGTCCGAGAATGGCAAGCCGTAGCATACCTGGCTGATAGTCTGGTAAACATCGGCGTCTGGAATCCCGGAATAGGCTTGCAAACAAAGGCTGGCTAGCTGTCGATTCACGGCTATTCCTTCGGCTTGATTGTTTTCGGGTCGGCTTCGTGGCCGCCGACCAGGTGAACAGTAAAGGCAGGATGTTCTGGCCTGGCCGGTATTTTCTTTACCAGCAATTCCCCTTCCAGATCGTCTGACGATTCCTCGTAGGGGGCCATATCGTACTCTTGCTCGGCTGTTAATTGTTCGTCCCATCCCAGCCGTTTCGCGGTCACGATCATTTCAGATTCTCCTTTCGCATCGGTCTGTCGTTACGGCTTCGGTTGGCAGCAAAAGATTCCGGAATCAGATTTGGGATCTGATAACCGCCGCCCTGGGCCTTGGTGAATATTTTCCCTCGCTCAAATTTCGGATAGCCATTGGGGTTTTCTTTCGGATCGTCGGTCCAGTGCATTTTCAGCCCGGTCCATGGGCAAGCAACGTAGCCTTTCGTTTCGCCGCCGAATTCCTTGAATAAATTCAGGCGTTGCCGCTGCCGGTCCTTGGAACCGCCGCCCCTACTTTCTCCGCCCGGCCTTGAGCCTTCCGCCTTCGCGCGGGCCAATTCTTCGCGGGCTTTGGCTGCTGCCTCCTTGGATGGGACTGGCGCATTTTTGATTTTCGCTCGGGCTACCTTGACGCTTGCCTCTTGTACGGCGGAAGTAGCGTACCCTTGCTCCCCTTTCCCCGATGGCAAGCAACGTCCTTTGGGATCTCGTTCGCAATCCGCAAAGTACGACATATTTCCCACGAACCGCGAGAATTCCAGCAACGCGAATGGCAGCTGCATCCGCTGGTTGAAAATGCTTTGCGGCCGCTCCTTGCTTACCGATGGCGGCCCCCACTCGTCGCCGCCTTCAGTTGATTCCCGGATGGCTCGCTCAATTTCCTTCTTGGTATCCTTCTGGTTTTCGGTGTCTTCGCCGGTGTTAGCGGGCAGAAATACGCACCGGCAACGAGGATGGCGCGGCAACAGGTTCTGCGCTTCGGCCAACGACAGCACCACGCCTTCCAACGGCTCACATTTGCTACATACAGCATCGTCATTAGCGGTTGCCCACTCGACGGCAACCCCGACCTCCGCCACACCCATTTCTTCCATGGCCTGCAACTGGCCCTGGGCGTGCGCCCTGGTCAACTCTGTACGGGCAATCAACTCGGCACGGCTGTAGGTCAGGTCCACCTGTTCGGCCAGATCGCTAGCCACTTCCAAGGAATGTTTGCCTTCGATCAATCCATCGGTCAGGGCGCGGGTCATTTTCGCGGCCATGTCGCTTGTGATATTTTCCAGATCGTCAAAAGCGCGGCCGGCCAGCAGCTTCACCCTTTCGACGCTTACCGGCCTGGCAAAAGACTGCCGCAGGAATTCATCGCGCGTGCCCGCGAAAAATCCCATGCCTTCACGTTGCGCTTCCGGCGTAAATAACTCCGGCCGGCGTTTCTTTAATTCGCTTTGCCGCACATCATCAAAAGCCCGGCCGGCCCCTTTTCTGAAACCCTGCTCGATATATGCCCGCCACAACTCTTCATCATCTTCACTACGGATTATTTGCTGCATTTGCGTCTTGAGCCATTCCTGAAAAGCCTTCACTTTTTCCGGGCTGGTCAGGAATCGCCAGCGGTCGTTGGCAACCAGGCTTTGGTTTTTGAATTCGGCTATCAGCTCCCGGATTTCCGGGCCGTCCTGGATTTGCTCCAATTCAGATCGGTACTCTTCAATCATCGTTGCCAGGTAATCCTGGATTTCCTGCCAGACTTCCTGGCTGCTGGCGTTGCCGGTGAATCTTTTGGCAAGGCGTGATGCCTGCAAGCCGATCTCCGCAAGAGCAGTGTGCGCCGCAATGGAAATCAAGTCGTTTACTATCGGGACACCAGGAACCCCCGTCAGGGCAAATGCACCCGCTGCTACCGCGTAGCCGCCGATGGCCCCGCTGGTCATGATCGCGGTTGCGGCCTTGCTGCCGTATCGTTTCTCCAGCCGGCCATGTATCGATTTCATTACCCCAGTCATGCCCCGCTTGATCTTGCCGATAACCGGGACTTTATCGATCACGGCGCCCAGTTTCGCCGCCATGCCACTACCCGGACTGCATGATGGATCAATCCCGCCACCTTCCCCGGTCGGACAAAAAGCGTTGGTTGCCCGGAACTGGGTACGCTCCCAGCTGCCCTTCCGCTCCATGATCTTCCGCTTAATTTCCGCCACGGCCGCCGACTTGCTGGAAAGCGGCTTGGCGATTCCGAATTCTTTCGCCAGCGCTTGCGACTCCGCCCTTTTCATCGGCCCGGTTATCTTGTCCACCAAGTCGTTGATTTCCGGATAGGTAAAATCCCGATGGTTTTCGTAAGCGGCCTTCAGGGCCTTGCCGTGCTCGCCAGCGGCCATGGCCTTTTCTGCGGATTGCTTGCCCGTCGATGAACCGCAGCTGGGATCGACGCCACCGCCTTCACCCGTGGGGCAAAATGCATTCCGCACATCGATACCCAGGGCATCTTCGTCCCGGATCAGATCGATAACCTCCAGCCGGAGCCGCCGAAACTTGCGTTTCAGCCTGGCCAAGAATTGCCGGCGCATCGTGGCCGTCCTGGTCGGATCGATTCTCAGGGGATTGGCCCGCCTTTTCGCTTTCGCCATCGTAAACCTACTTTATCCCCGGTTTGATTGCCGACAACCAGACCGGAGACATCGTTTCCCCGGCAACCACCATCCATATCCTGCCTGTCCGAATCACGTATTCCAGCTCTTCTTTGGTAAGCTTCCAGCACGACACCAGCACGGGAAACCCGCTCTCGGTTGTACCCCGGCATACCGACAGGGCCTCACATTCCTCCCGGCTCATTTCGTCCGGCTTATCGAGTACGGTATCAGCTTCGGTGAATGAACATGGAACCATGATTTCCCCAAAAATAAACGCCAGGCCGAAAGCAAAAGGCCATACCTCGTAACCTTCCGCCCCAGCCTGGCAATGTCACGGCCGCTTTCCCTTCCCATCCCAGCCAACCGCGTGGCCGGCGTCGATCATCGTCTTACTGAGACTCAGCCCTCCCATGTCGGAAATGTCCATCAGGGTCCGACCGTACTTCTCCCGGCCCACGATCCTCGCCCAGGTAGGAGTCTTCGGCAACTTCTCTTGCAGGAATTTCTTTGCCGCCTCGCCCTTGTCCCGATCCTCACCGTGCATCTCCGGAGCGTTTATCCCATACAGCCGGGCCGTCCCCTCGACCAACCAAAAGAACCGCACCGTATCCCCGTCTATCGCTTCGGTTGCCAGGATCAGATACTTGCCCTCGCGCGGCGGAAATTCAATGCCGCGGTGCTGGGCATCGACAAGGCACGAACCCGCCAGGATGCCGGTGAAGAAACCCAAGAAGATGAACAGGTTTTTCACATCCTTCACCTCAAAAAAATAGGCCTGGTTGCCCGAAAGCCCCAACCAACGGGCAGAACACCTTGTTCCCCAGGCATATCGCTCTCATGGCTTTCGCTTTTGCTCTATCGTCCAGGCGCTTTCAACCATCCGTCGCGATTCGACCCAGACGGCAGCCCCAAGGGCACTGTCCAGGCAAACATATTCGATGAAGGCAACAACATCCCACCACCGCTTGCCCACCGGGAAATTATCGTCTTTTACGGTAGGCGCCCTGGCCGAATAAGTACGGTCGTACCTCAGCACCGGGTCAAATCCCACTGGAAACCTATCGTCTTTTGTCATTCTTCCGCCCTTGCCGCGGCGTCAGCCAATATCGCCTCGGCCCGCTCGTCTGTCATTCCAAAAATTTCCGTCAGGTATTCCAGCGGCGGTATCAACGCCTCGACGTTGCCGGCAATGTACTGGGCCGCCGCGTTCGTCTTTGTCGCCGCCACGTTCGCTTTTTCCTGGTCCGTCTGACTGGCCAAGTCTGGCCAGAATACGCTGTACCCCTTCGGCGTCGGCAGTATTCCCAGATGAATAAGCCGATCCACAAAGGGCACGATTACCCGCGGCGTTATGTGGTACTTCTGCCGTAGCTTCAGGCGGTCATTCCAGGCCGCGTCATCCTGGCCGCTGGCCAGCTCGCCCCTCTCCGAGCCGATAAACACCCGCTTGGGTATTCCCAGCTTGATACACACCGCCTCCAATTGCACGGCTATCTGGCTGGTCGGGTCAACCACCTGCGGCGCCAGCCCCTGCATGGAGAACCCCATGAGCGCAACATACCGTTGCAACCCATTCATGTAGTTTTCCATCATGTCGCGCATTTTGTCGGTGTCGGCCGCCACGTCCCCGCCCAGCTGCGGATGACTCGACAACACGTAACCGGGGAAGGCCCCCTTCCAGTACATTTCCGCACTGCCGCCGTATAACTTCCGCAAGTCCAGCAGCCGATTCAGTACCGGCCGCATCCTTGGTGTGCCCAGCCACTTATTGCTAGTTAAATTGTCCGCAATGTGGACTATTCTCGACCAATGCACATTGGTTGTCACTGACTGGCTGGCGCCGATCCCCGTCCATTGCTGGTATGGATCACCCAGGGTTACCTGATACATTGCCGGCTGGCCGTAGCGTGGATTGGTACGGTCCGACTCCCACGAGGTGATAATCGCCAATGACTCCGGCAGGACGTGCGCGAACAGCAATTTCTTTGCTTGCTTTGCCGGTTGCGATAATTCCTGTCCGTCATCCAATCCCAGGAAGACTGCCCCATACTGGCCGATGCCAGAGAGAATATCCGCCCGCAAAAGCATTTCCCAGATCGGGCCACCGGCTTCATCTTGATAATAACTACCTTGATTCAAATGCCGTCCCAGGCCGTCCCACACTTCCTCGAATTCAGTGGCGCTCTTCGGGGATTCATCTTCGTAAACTTCTGGCTGTACTTGCCATGACTCTTTCGGATAAACCTCCACAACGCGATTGGCAATCGGATCGCGGTCGAACAAAGCGTAGTAGTCCTGCGCGGACAGGCCGTCGCGTGGATAGCCGCACTCGTCATCAATGTCGCGGCGCGGATCAAACAGCCGCCGAAACAACTCCGAACGCGCCGACATGACGTTGCCGACCAAGTTTTCAAACCTGGCCAGCGTATCAGCGTTCTCTATCGGCTGGCCGTTTTTTGGAGCAGTCATTCCCTTTTCCACCTTTGCGTATAGGAATTGGACTCTTCTTCCCATTCATCTTCATCCTCGTCGTCTTCATCATCCGGGCCCAACAATTCCTTGAGTTGGGCCTTTGCATCATCGGCCACACGCATCCACATGGATGCCGCCTCTCGCAAGAACTTCGCCTCATCCCACGCACGAGCCAAAAACACCCAGGGACAAATCAGGATGGCCAGTCCAATCACCACCAGGAATCCGAAAATAAATATGTCGTCGGCATGGGCGCCGATCAGAAGCAGCGATACAGCAAATAAAGAAGAGACGGCAAGGCTAATCAACCATCGCATGGTCCGTTCCTTTCCCGGAGTATCTCGATTATCTCGGCATGTGCCTTGGAATTGTTCTGAGCGATTTCGTTCAGGAATAAGATGTGCCGTTCAACGATTTTTTCCCCCATCGGCACAATCCGCGTGCCAATCCAGACCATCACCCGCCAAACCCCAAAACTGAATGCCGCCAAGACCAACGCCGCAAATCCAAAATTCTGTAACACCGACACAAAGTCCAGCATATTCCAACCCTTCTGCTCCTTAAAGTGGATTATTTCAGGGGCCGTACGAACTCCCATTTCTCCACCAGCTTGTTGCCGCTGCCAGGCATGGTGCCCCACACCCCGCTCGCATTGTCGCCGCTGAATTGCATACGGTGAATCCCGGACATGGTCGCCTCGCCTTGCGGAACCTGGACCACCATATGCCAGCCAACCGATAAAACATCGCCTTCAAGAATTCCGCAACCGATAATTTGCTGGCCGGTAAAAGCCCACTCCACCCGGTAGAACTTGCCCACCGGCGACACCTTGACGAACCCGCCATATTCTTTGTCGCGGTCGTCCTTGCCGGAAGTTGCGTAATAACCGGTTATTGTTTTGATGGGTTGCGGAGCCAGCTGGTCGGTTTTTTGCTTCTCCCGATCCATGCCGCCAGCCAATAGAAATGCCACCATGATGCCAAGCAATTCGTGCATGCAAGAATCCTTTCAGAAAATCGCCCCGGCCATTATAGGTTTCTTCGCGGCCATCCCATAGATGGCCAGAACCAACGCATCCGACTCGTCCGGAGAATGCCCGATCAATTTTACCATGCTCGGCCCGCTGCCGTCAGTCCGTTTCGGCATCAATGTCAGCCTGCCTTCATCGTCGTAAGTTTTCGGAATTACCGCAAGCTGATTTCTGAGTTTACCGTATTTTTTTGGCAAGGCAAAGGGAAACTCATTCGCCGTAGGATCGAGCCGGAGACTCAACATACCGTACATTTCCGCACGACGATTCTTGTAAGCGTACCTTTCCTCGCGGTTGTCCCGGCGTTCGCTGAGGTGCCGTATCCCGCGTTTCGGATCCATCACTACCGCCTCCCCAAAGGCCACGGTGCGCACAGCGTACCCCTGGGCGCGCAACCTGTCGGCATGCTCCTTGCCGCCGCCGCCCCGATCCAGGATAACCATGTCGGCCGGCACCAGGTAACGGTGCATGAGTGCAATTATCTCGCCCGTGATGACGCTGGTATCCGGCGTCTGGCGGCTCGACAACTCAATCAGGCCCAGCTCGTCCACGACGGCGATTGCCGTTTGGTCCCCGCCTTCCGCCGGATCGATGCCAATAGCCTTCGCCTGCCTTTGCATTTTCTCGATGGCATCCGCCCGATTCTCCGCCAAATTCAACCACTCCGGCGGGAATAGCAGAACCTCGGCGCCTTCGTAAAACTCGGCATCCAGGCCAATGCACTGCCTCACCGCGTCCCAAACAGCCCGCCGCTTCCGGTACTCGGTAAACGTCAACACGCCAGGGACAAGGATTTCATTGGTAGGCCGCTTGCCGGCCCGCTCCTGAGCCTCGCCAAAGCGGACATTCGGGCTGTCCATAGCCGTCACCCGAATGATCTTGCGATAATAACCAGGCATTTCAGCACCCCGAAGCGTAACTGCCTCACGTGAGGCAGTTACGCAAACTGCGGAAAAATCAGGGTAGAATAAGCTATAGCAAATGTCTTAATTTATTTCCCCGCCACGTCCCGGCACGCCCGCCGAAAAAAATTCTCGCAAGGGTTTGGATTCCCCAGAAACAGCATCCTTTTGGCCCACCCCTGCGCCGCAACATACGCCGCGTCAGCCAGGCCAGACGCCTCATCCCCAACAAACAGGGTATAGTCGGCATGGTGCCCGGCCAACCCCTCGTCCTTGTCCGTCACCCGGCCAACCAGATAACTATAAGGATTCCTTGCCTCTACCTCCGCTGCCAACCTGATCTCCTGGTAATTCATAACATATACGCCCTGGCTGTTGTCCTTGGTTTTCAACAATGGCGCCTTGGCCGCCGTCATGAACCGGCCGATCTCCCCCCACAATACCCGCAAGTGATGCTCAGCCACCGAAGTAGTCACAATCCGGCATTGCAACTGCTTGACATGGCACAGGATAAAGGCAGCAACGGCAACAAACCCGGCTACAAAATCCTTGCCCAGCTGGTTGCCTGCGGGAACGTAGGTTTCATCGTTTCGGCAAACGCTATCGATTATCTCTATCTGCTTGCCGTAAAAGGTGATGTGCGGCCAAAGGGTTTCTTTCAAGGCCAGAAATTCGTCAAGCAGCAACAAGGTTATATTTCACCCGGCGGGCATTCGTTCGCTATCCGTTGCTCAATCACTTCGCACGTCCTCTGCCTGGCAACCGCCGCCATAATCGCCTCAAGATCGGGGATAATATTGACTTGCGCCGCCCCCGCCGCCTTGCCCGCATCTTCCGGATTATCCCGCTCCCATTGTAGCCGATCCGCGTCCTTGAGCACCTTGGCGTTTTCTTTCAGCAAATATCTGTCCGGCTCGATTTCTACGCGGTTGCCATTGGCGTCGATTTCGGTTTCGGGTTTTTCGAGAAAAGGCTCAAGAAGCCGATCCACGATCAGGACCTTGGCTTCTTCGGGGACGGCCCAGCCTTTGCGGAATGCCTTTCTGTCCAGAGATGGGATTTTTTGTTCTGATTGGGTTGCGGGGTTGACTTGTTCGTAGCGGATAGCTCCCTCCGGCGTGGTAGGGATGAGGTTGTAGAGTTGGGCCTCTTCCCTGGCCTTGGAGTAGGATTCTTTCAGTTTTTGCCGTTTGCGGCGGTTTTTGCTGGTGCTGTGGTTCGCCACATTCGCCCCCTCCGTTTGGCCGAGCCGCTGTCCTGGTTTTTATTTTTGTCCTTTTGGGGATAGCTGTCAAGGATATTCGCAGGTTCGCGCCACAAACTCACGGCCAGCCTTGTGGCCTGGACGGTAATGCCAAGTCTTTTCAGTTCCGCTAATGCCTTATCGGCAGTGGCGATATCGCCTTTTATCGCGGCGTCAATCACGATGGCAAACCAGTTCATGCAGTTTTTTGGCTGGCCGCCATGTCGGTGAAGTTTTGGCTTTAACCTCATCGGGTTGCCGTTGCCTCATGTTCGCCGGTGTTTATCATCGTCCACGAACCGCACAGCCCCGCCGATCTGGGCAACGAATCAGCACTTACCGGCCGGGAAGTTTGGCATTTCGTAAGTGGGCAGGACTGCGTAGCCCATGCCCACAACCATCCGCCTTGGCCATGTCGGCCGCCGAGCGTCAATGTCTGAGATATTCCGGGCGTCAAATAAAAAAAGCCGGGCTTGACGCCCGGCCTCCAACATCGTAGAAATGTTGATGGAATGCTGAAATCATCTTACCACCTGAAGAAAAAACGGCAAGGCACGAGCGACAAAGTCTCTAAATGTTGCCGGTGCAAATCGATCCAACTTAGAATGTTGCCAGAAATCGGCTGTTTTCGCCGCCATTGCATTTTGTGCGGCGGCCCCATCATCCATAGGCGCAAATCCGCCTGGATGCGGTTCGATTCCAATGGCTTGCTAATTAAAAAACAAGGGCCGCCCCTGAACAAGGCCGGCGTTCCGTCTGCCAGTACGGAACCTTCCACTGCGAAGCCTTTTATTGCCGAAGGCGATAGCCCCCCGATTGGGTAACCTGGCCGGGAAGGACACATACCGAGCGGCCCGCCGCGAGTTGTGGAGCGACAGCGAGTAAGGCGAATCCCGCCAAGGGCAAACAATAACCCCTGGAATCCCCTGAAAAAGGTTGGGGAACTCAAGTCGCCGCGTGAACAGGTTTCATCCACGCGTTAAAAGAAATGCGGCTAGGATGCCGAAGCCCCCGACAGTTACCAGGTTGTTGCGTACGCCAGGACGAAAGGGACGAAAAACGCTGGGCATCATGGCCGGCACTGGCAGCTAATGCTATCGTGGGATAGCGTAGAGTCCCGAGTAGTGGGATGCTCTCCCCTTGCAAGGGGATGCTCTACACCAACAGATGGTGAATATCCAACAAAGGATATTGATAAACGAAAACCGCCCCAGAAGAAAAAACCCATGAAAGAATCCAAAGACTGGCCAGTATACTGGAAAGGCCCACGATGGGAGCACGGCATCGATTATTCGCTGCTTCTGGAATCCCGAATGGCAATTCGGCGATGAGGCCCAAAGCGAATACTCCGAGTTCTCATGCCTGGTCCGTATTTTTCATGCGTCGTCATTTCGACAGAGACAAACTTGACCAGGTACACGCCCGCAGGCGGTCCGCCAGCAGAAACGGGAATCGAAATAGACATTTTTCACCTCTTTTAACGCCCCTACTTTGATTTCCGCGTGACAACCGGGGCGAGTCGCCACGCGGTTTTACGTTTCACGTCTGGAAAAATTCGATGGTATCGGGCGTGCTTTGTTTGCGGCGGCGCGGCGCCCGCGGCGGCGGCGGACATTGCGTCCGCGCCGTTTCAAACGCGACCAGCGCTTCGGCCGTTATTCGCCAGCGCTTCTTTTGTTTGCCGGGTTCGCGGCCGACATTCACGCCGGCCAGCTGGCCAGTGTGCAACCATCGCAGAACGGTATTTTCTGCCACGCGGTAACGTTCCATAATTTGGCTGACGGTGTACATTTCTGGTCCCTCACAAAACTGCTTGAATCACACAGCCCCAAAATTTACCCGCGGTTCTTTCCCGGAAAACTTTTTCCAGGTAACTTTTCCCCAGGAAAACAAAAAACCCCGGAAACCCGGGGTTTGTCAGGGGAAATTTTTTTTGCTGGAAAAGTTCTAGGAAAGTTAATCGCGGGATATGCCCAGCTTTTTGCGGATTTCTTCGGGGTCTGGTTTACGTCGCGGCTCTTTTTTCTGATTTGCAATGCGATAGACGTCATCGGATTTATAGACATAGTCGCCGCCGTCGCGGCCGCCGGGATTTTTCTTGCGGTTTTTTCTGGCCTTCGCGTCGCTGCTCAAGTCTTTGCCCGACAAGCCCAGCCTGTCTGCCTGGACCTTCGAGGTTCTCAGTGGCGACCATGTCGGCATGAAGGGCATGAGGACGACCGCTATCCGCGCGACCCGCAAAAATAGCTGCGGAAAAATCATAGCTGGTTTACTCGGGCAAGTATGCGGTACCGCATAATCGCCCCCTGTTCGGCCCGAAGTAGATCGGCGGCGTTATGGTCGATACCATGGCCATGCTGGCCAGGTCTTGGGCACGGGACGATTCCTTCTTGGTGATTCCTTCGGGCAGAAAAGGTAACACCGTGTTACCTTTTCTGGCCGTCCGCGCTTCACCGTTTCGCCCAGCACTTCCAGAAACGCTGACGCAATGTCAGCGTTTTTTTCTGGCCTTCCGCCCTTGTGATTCACCGTTTTCCCCTCAGCTATAAAACCTGATGTAGTCGCTTTCCCGTTTCCTTTTTCGCGGCAGCTTGGCGGGCGGCGGTGCGGACGTCCGGGTTTGCTCGAAGGATTCAATTGCGGCCTGGGTGATTCGCCATTGCGGTTTTTTTCCAATATTGGGCGAAACGTTGATGGCCTTCAGCGTGCCGTTTCGGATCCAGCTTAAAACCGTATGGGGCGATACCTGGAACATCTGGGCCAGCGTCTTGACGGTATGCGTCATTTGGCCACCCCCTGCCCGGGCAAGAAGTGCGTCTTCAACGGCTTCGATATTGAAGAGAAACCGCCGGCCGACTTTGAGGCAGGGGATATGCCCGGCCTTGGCTTCGGCTTTGAGCCAGCCCAGGGGCACTTGCAAGTGATTGGCCGCGGCTCGCAAAGTCAAAAGGTGGTTGTTTTCCATACCGGAATCATCCGGTACTGCGGAGGATCAAAGTGGGGCGCAAAGTAGGATTATTTTAGGATCGGAGACTTTTTTTTGTTGGAAATAAAGCAAAAGCACCCCGGCCAGCCGGCCGGATCATGGTCCCCCAAGCCGGATGCCAACCCCATCTGTTGCAACGATGCAACGATGCAACCTGATTCCCGGTTAATTGCCATATTCATTCTCTCGTATAAGGGATTAACCCGGATCCAGGTTGCATCGTTGCAAGGTTGCAATTCCCCGATACCAAACCCCATGGGATTCATAACGGCCGTTGCCGGGGTGTCCCCTGGCAGTGTTAGCAACCATACCCTTGCTGACAGACAGCAAGTCTCGAAGCCAGGGATTGAACTGGATAATCCGCTGAATGGCGTCAAGCAAAATGGCGGCCTGGTCAACGTCGGCGGCGAAAGCATAGCCTCGGATCGGCCTGGCCGCAAATGCCAGGCACCATATGGCAACTATTGCGAGATCAGTAGTCTTTGAGTGACCGCGTGGCCGCTCAAGATAGAACCGCATCCTGGCGTCGGCCTGGCCCACGCCAGCACAACGCATCATGGCCGGATCAATGCTAAAAAAGTCGGCCGATTGCCAGGCGTCGATCATGTCGCCAAACTTCCTGACAGTCCCCCCGCGTCTTGTACTGGAATCCCCAGGCCTCGACGATAGGCCAAACCTCCGGCAAATGGGCATTTGTCACCCAATGAAAGTGAAAGACATGGCCCACGAGGACGCCGTTCTCTGGCTGTGGCGATTTCGGCAATCGACATGGACGGATATGGATTGGCGGCCTGGTGGGAAGGATCATCGGGCCGATTGCTATATCGCCATGGCGTCAGATTCTTTTTCGAGTCGGGCCTGGACCACCTCGGCGAACCGCCTGGTCATCGGGTCGTTTGGCCCGAACACCCGTTCGGCATCGGCCAGGACCACCAACAATCGCCAAAGCGGCAGGTCACGCAGGTGAGTGGCCGCGATGACACGAAACGGCCCTTCCGGTAATGGTGGAGGTTCGCGGCAGATGGCATCAGCGGCCTTGATATTTTTGAGTTTCTTATAAACTCCATTCGCCTTACCCGTCCGATCCATTTCCTCGACAAGCGACTTGAATCTCTTGGGCTCGGCCTTCGCCGCCTCAATTACGGCCTGGGCCTTCTCGTAAGTACGGCGTTTCATTCCGGCAACCGATGCCGCTTGCTCATTCGTGCGGGCGGTTTCGTCTCGTGAAACCCTGGGGCAAGTTGCCCCAGGGTTTTTCTTTTTTCCTCGCCCGCCGCTATCGTTGGCCCCCTTCCCGGATTTCTCTTTCTCTTCCGCCTTGGGCCTGTAAGCTTCGGCAACAGCCTCACCGATAGCCACTGATTCCGAGAGCGAGAAATCCACCCGGCAGGTATTTTCGTCATGCTCGGCCCGTAGTCGGGAGTCAAAACGATGGGCTGGAGAAGGCCGACATTTTCAATGCTATTGGCCAGTTCCTCGATTCCCGTAATGGCCCTGCGGTATCGCGGCGGGATTTCAATATCAGCAATGGCGATTTCCATGCCCTTGTCTCGCCTTCGTTTTATCGGTAAGATGATTTCCTACACCTGGGGTAATTCTAGTTGCCCCATCCCGCCGGGTCAATACCGGCGGATTTTTTATTGGCCTAATTCCCAGGGGCCTTATTAACCACGGCAGCCAACAGCCGGGCCATGGCCTGCTGGGCCTGTTCCCTCAGGTTGACTATTTTGGCCGAAACTTCCGGATGGCGGTTGCAAATCACCTCGCGGTCGTCCTTAATATACACCCAAGAACCAACGCAAAGAGCGCAAGCATCTCTTCTGCAAATGGCGCAATTGGATAAGACGGATTCTTCTTTGCGTGGAGGCATGTGCGGGGGCGGATGGGCAGGCTGATATTCCTCGCCGCAAAGATCACAGACTTCAATTTCGATAGTTTTGGTTGCCTTCATTTTTTCTCCTTCTGATTTTCAGCCCACTCTCGTATCCACGCAATCGCCTGCCCCGCATGGACGTGTTGCGGCGTCACCCGCAGCACCGCCCACCCCAGGATGGTTGCCGCGTTGTATTTTTCCAAGTCCCCGATAAATCCCTTGCCCCGATTGTGCCGGCCCCGTACCCATGCCCCCCCCTCGATTTCAACGGCCAGTTTCCATTCCGGCCAGGCCCAATCGAAGCGCCATTTGCGTGGCGGCGCAAAGCGGAACTCGGATACTGGCTCGATCAATCCATGCGCGGCGCAGATTTGCGCGAAGTCCATTGCCACTCCGGTTTACAAAAAGGGTACGGGGCAAAGGTATCGTCGGTTTCATCATTCTACTCGCCCCGCACCCCCAAAACGCGGCACACGCGGTTTCGGTATCAAAGGTTGACTCGCCGCGTCGTATCGCCAAAAGGGTGCGGGGCAATACCTCTTTCGGTTTCATCTTCGCCATCGCCCCCAACAACGCGGCATCGCCTCTATCGGTATCAAAGTGGCGTTCGCCGCGTCGTTTCAAAAACCCAGGCCGCCGGCATCCATCTCCGCTGCATCCGTTCGACGGCCTGGTGCACCAGGAGGAGGACCTACTTTCTCCACTGAATCCACAAATCCCGCAAGAGCATTTTCGTGGCCAGCAACATGCCATGTCGATGACACCGCAAGTCCGAAAAATCAGGATGGCTTTTTTTTATCAGCGCTTTGGTTTCGTCATACCGTGCCCGGTAGACGGAATGATTTTGCTTGACGATTCCTTCACCGAAAACGAACGCGATTGCTCGACGCCGCGGGCTATAACCGAATTGTTCCCATTCCGCGGCCGGTAGCTTTTCACGCCTCCAGGTGGAGCCCATCAAGGTTTTACCATCGAATATCCAGGGCGCCATGCCCATGCGCCGCCACAACTTCCCTGGGTTGGCGTAATTGGCCAGGTTGCCACATTCGCCCACCAGGGTTGCTAAGGATTGCAGGCCGAACCCGCGTTGCTTCTCTTCGCCTACCCAGCCGGCCACAGGTAATTTGCTGGCCTGCCGAACCATCTCCTTATCAATCAGGGCCTGCAATCCATCGAAGGCATCAATACCGATCTGGGTAGTTTTGATAATGTCCGCGAGGGGATGGCTGAGATTGCCCGCCAGCACCTTCTTGATGACGGCTGTCGCCTCGATGAATTTTTTCCGCCGATCTGCTTCCTCCATCCCGGCGTGGTAGCCGATTGTGCCGGCAACGATGGCTTGCAGGCGGTTGGCCTGCATGATCCGGCTCTTGATTATCACTACTCGGCGGCGTTGCAGGCTTTGCAGCTCGGTGCAAACGGCGGCGGGCGAGGCAGCCTGCGGTTCGGTTTCACTACTCAAGTCGCCCCGCCGCGCCTTACCGTTCGCCGACGGAGCACCGCACGTCTCGGTAACAAATACTTTGTCGCTCCGTCTTTTCGTCAACGCTTTCATTGTCTCTCCTGGTAAAAAAAGGTAAAAAGGGTACGGGGCACTGGCGGCCTCGGTTTCATCCCTTGCCCCGCCCCGCACCCAAAAAACGCGGCAACTTATCGCTCGGTTTCAGATAGCGTCTCGCCGCGTCGTATCGCCAAAAAGGTACGGGGCAAAATTACTTTCGGTTTCATCTTCGCCATCGCCCCGCACCCAAAACTTCACACCGTCACTCCCTCGCGTTTCTTCGTTTTCGCCTGGCCATTGCCCGAAGGTTCCAGGTGCTGCATCCCGCGCCGCACTTGCCCAAATACCCTGGCCAGTTTTTTTTCCGGCAGGAATTCGCGAACGGTTTTTTCAGCTGGCACCATTTCGCCAAGGACGTCCGCCAGCTCCGCATTGAATTCGTGCCCGGCCGCCAGGCCACGCTCGATGTCCGCAATGTCCGCGAATTCGGCCCCAATGATTGTCCCCAGCGTTTTCCCCTGGAGAAAATAGCCGTAGTAACTCCGGTAGGCTTCGAGCACTGATTCCCCGTCCGCGTGTACTTTGGCTGGCCCGCCGTAGTGTCCGGCCTGGCGGCGAATCGCCACGTCAACCCTGTGGCGATCAGCGTAAACCAGCTGCTGAATCGAATGGGTGATGATTCCGGCTTCATAATCCGCCCAGTCCGGCAGCCGCCGGCAATGCTTTTCGGCGTAGTCAATTGCCGCCGGAATGTCGTCGGGGAATTTCGCCGAGGCGGTTTGCACAACCTCCAGGATTTCTCTGGGAATTTCCATTGGCTATCCTTTCAAAAAAAGAGTCTGAAAAAAGGGTACGGGGCAAAGGTATTTTCGGTTTCATCCTGTTGTTCGCCCCGCACCCCCAAAACGCGGCACACGCGGTTTCGGTATCAAAGGTTGACTCGCCGCGTCGTATCGCCAAAAGGGTGCGGGGCAATACCTCTTTCGGTTTCATCTTCGCCATCGCCCCCAACAACGCGGCATCGCCCCTATCGGTATCAATGAAAGCTTCGCCGCGTTGTGTCGCCAAAAGGGTGCGGGGCAATCTCACTATCGGTTTCATTGACAAAATCGCCCCGCACCAAAATGCGGCACATTCGCCCTCGGTTTCATCAGCCTTTTCGCCGCGTTCTACCCCTGAATCTTCCCAATCTGCTCCATCAATTCCCGCACCAACCGCCTTTTCTGCCCGGATTTTTTCGCGTCCTCGATAATCGCTTCCCGCAATTTCCGGCCCGATAGCTCGATTCCATGGCCCTCGAACCAGGCGAGTATTTTCTCCTTGCTGGGTAGATTTTTGTGGAGTTCCGCCGCCATCGATTTTCCGCCCAGCCCGAAAACCAGGGAGTCGATAGCCGCGATTTTCTCCCGGTAATCGTCGTTGGCCAGGGCCATGCCCAGCAGAAGCCATCGTACATATTCCTCCGGCAAATCCAGCAATACCCCACCCCCCTTGGTGAACTTGTAAGGAATCCTTACAGGTTGCCTGGCTCAAATAATTCCGGCCGCAATTTCGAAAAGTCGGCAGAGTGATAAAGGTTGCCCATCCCGACGTCCGGTCCGATAATGACATCCGGCACGACCCCGACCTCTTCAAATTCCAGCTCGAAAATCCACGCCACAGGCCCATCGCGGGCAAGGCTATATCGCGCATATTTCACCGTGCCTGGCGGCTGCCCCATAAATTCCGCATCATTTATGCGGTGCCGCAATTCCTGGAGCGTGTACCAGTAATTTTCATCGAATGTGGGCAAGTGCACGCAGAATTTTTTAGTCGGCATCAAACAACCTCCCA
>Ga0209751_10001454_pt1 | contig 24343 bp, 20 predicted proteins | sample RifCSP13_1_FD_184019 | JGI IMG/M metagenome (GOLD analysis project Ga0209751, IMG submission 184019) | Soil microbial communities from Rifle, Colorado - Rifle CSP2_sed 13_1 (SPAdes) (version 2) | ecosystem: Environmental > Terrestrial > Deep subsurface > Rock core/Sediment | place: Rifle...
GGCGTCGAGGTCCCGCGCCCGGAGGAGTGCCGCCCGCTCCGCACGGACGACGCGGGTCGCGTGGTCCTTGAGGCGGGAGCGTCCGGCCGAGAGCGTCCTCTCCAACGACTCCACCTTCGCGGCGCGCAGCGTCACGTCCTTGCGGGCCTTGCCGAGGGCCGCCCGCTCCTTCTCGACGGCGGTCGTCCTCCGCTTCACGCGCTCTGCGTCCCGCTCCACAGCCCGCCGTTCCCGGTCGAGCTTCGAGCGCATCCGGTCGAGCTCCTTCCTCGAGTGATCGTGAGACTCCGACGCCTCCGCGTGCGCGTCCTCCTTCGCGCGGACCTCCTCCGCCCTCCGCCGGACCTCGGCCTCCGCCTTCGCGACGGTCCGAGCAGACTCCCGAATCGCCTTCGCCTTCTCCTCGATCTCCGCGGCCGCGGCCTCGAGCTCGGTCCTCCGCGCCTCCGCAGCGGTCTCCCGCCCCTGGAGGCGGGCCTCCCATGCACCGGAGTGCGCGTCCCGCTCCGCGAGGGCCTTCTCGCGGGCGACGCCCGCCTCGACGGTCTCGTCGAACTCCCGCCGCGCGGTCGAGACCTTCAGCATCTCCCCCTGGACCGCCTCGTACACCTCGCGGAGCTGCTTCTGCTCCTCCGCGAGCTGCGCCTGCGCGGCGGCGAGGTCCCGGGACCGGGTCCCCATGGCTTCCTGTTCCGCCTCGAGGGACCGGCGGTCCTCCTCGAGCCGAATCCGCTTCGCCTCTGTCTCCGCGGCGAGCGCGCGGATCCCCGCACGGGCCTTCTCGACCTCGACCTCCGCGAGCTTGCGCTCCGCCGCGCTTGCGGGCGTCCCCGACTCCCGCTGGTCTTGGAGCTCGCGGAGCAGGGCGGCGTGGCCCTCCCGCACCGCGCGCAGCTCCGACCGGACGTCCTCGATGGAACCGGACGGCGCGCTGGCGCGGTCGCCGAGCCGGATGGCGCGCTCCTCCTCGTCGAGCTGGGCGATCACCGCCTCGAGGTCCGGCAGGCCGTCGATGCGGGCCTCCGGGTGCGCGCTCTCGAGCTGGTCCATCCGGATCGAGGAGCCCCGGTGATCGTACGACCTCAGCTCGAGGGCGGCGTCCTCGCGAATCGCGTCCCGCACGATCGCACGGATCGCGGCGGGCCCGTCGAGCTCCTCCCGCCACGAGTGGCTCGCGAGGCTCCCGTTGCCCTTGTGGAACACGAGGACGCCGCGGGCCGGGACGTCCTCCCGAGTCCGCGACGTCGCGAGGAGGCCGTTCAGGCGCCGCTCCGCAGCCTCCGCGAGGAGCGCGGCGAGGGCGTCCTTGCCCCCGCTGAGGGACCGCTCGAGGCGGCCGGGAGGGACCTCCATGCGGGCGGTTCGACCCTGTTATCAAGCTAAATAACTTCCCGCGTGGTTATACCCTCCGAGAATCGGACCCGCCGCGCAATGGTTTTCCGCGGACCCGCCCTACACGCCCCCGCGTCGATGATGACAAGAGGGTCAGCGGAATCGCGTGACGAGCCCTATGAGTGCTGAGACGCACGGACCCCACCGGGTCCCGGTCCCGCCCGCCGCGGATATGTACTCTACAGACCGCACGGTTAGCTAGCGACCCTCCGTTCCCGCATCGACGTCGCGGCGATCGGGCCGCCCTGACATGTTCGGGGGAAGGGCTATGGGCCTCGCGCCATCAGGTGGAGCCGGGGATTGGGTGCCCGAGGGGACCGAGCGACCGAGGGAGCGCAGAGCAGAAGCCGGAGCCTCGCGGCCTCACGGACGGTTCTCGCCCGCCGTGCTCGTCCTCGTGGCCGCGACCGTGCTCGCCGCGGCCCTCACCGCCTTTCAGGTCCCTCTCACCTCAGGACAGGCCGTGTCCCTCCCCGTGAAGCACACCACGGGCGCGGTCCCGCTGGACCCCGTGAGCCCCGCGTGGGCGGACGCGACCCCGCTCGCGGTCCCCCTCACCGCCCAGCTCGTCCAGATCCCGCAGGGCGGGGGGCACATCCCCGCCCTGACCGCCCGCGCGATGTTCAACGACACGTACCTCGCGGTCCAAATTGAGTGGCGGGACGCCACGCGGGACGCGCTCACCTGGGGCCCGGAGGACTTCAGCGACTCCGTCGCGATCCAGATCGCCTCGACGACGGACGGGATGCCGCCCTTCGTCTGCATGGGCCAGGCGAACTTCCAGACCCAGATCTGGCACTGGAAGGCGGAGCGGGACCCGCTCGCGGGCGGGAACCTGAGCCTGGACCAGTTCTACCACGAGATGTACGGGGACTGGTACCCGTTCGAGAACGAGTCGACGTGGTACCCGGGGCTCGCGAGCGGGAACTGGCTCTCGATGCTCGACGCGACGCCGGTCCAGGTCCTCGTGGCGGGTGGGGCGGGGACGCTCACGAGCACGGACCACCGCACCGTCTTCGGGGCGGGGTACTGGGAGGCGGGCACGTGGCGGGTCGTCTTCGTCCGCACGCTCGTGGCCGCGAACCCGGACGAGGTCGACATCCTCCCGAACGCCCCGATGTCCGTGTCCTTCGCCGCCTGGGACGGGTCGAGCGGGGACCGGAACGGGCAGAAGTCCGTCTCGACGTGGTACGACATGACCGCGGCGGTGCCCGGGGCGGGCGGCCTCACGGACTTGATCCCCCGCATCCTCCTCGCGGTCGCGTTGATCGCCGTGGTCCTGCTCTTCCTGCTCCGACGCCGCAGGCGGGAGGAGGTCGCCGCGCCGGACGAGCCGAGAGGCCTCGAGGAGATCGCGGACGCGCCCCAGGACGCGGACCGGCGGAGTTTCCTCAAGGCGGGCGGGATCGTCGCGGCGGGGAGCCTCGCGATGACCGGACCCGCGAAGACGGTCCTCGGGATCGCGACGAAGGCCGCCCCGCCGGCCGACGAGGACTCCCCGGATCCAGAGCCGGACTGGCCGTCGAAGAAGCGCGTGATCGACGACGAGTTCGAGCGGGGCTACCGGGACCCGCAGCATCTGAGGTGAGCCGATGGCGGGAACGCGACCGAACGCTGTGACGCGCCGGGACTTCCTCCGGGCTGCCGCGATCGGCACGGGCGCGGCCGCGGCCGCCGCGGTCACCGGGGCGCTCGGCCTCCGACTCCTCAAGCCGCTCCCGGACATCGGGAACCCGCTCCAGGCGTACCCGGCGCGGGACTGGGAGGCCGTGTACCGGGACCAGTACCGGTACGATTCGACCTTCACGTTCGTGTGCGCGCCGAACGACACGCACAACTGCCGCCTCCGGGCGTTCGTGCGGAATGGCGTGGTCATCCGGCTCGAGCAGACGTACGACGTCCAGGACTACACGGACCTGTACGGGAACAAGCCGCCCGCGACGTGGAACCCGCGCGGGTGCCTGAAGGGCTACACCCTCGTCCGCCGCCTGTACGGCCCCTACCGGATCAAGCACCCGATGGTCCGCACGGGTTGGAAGGCGTGGGCGGACGCGGGCTTCCCGCGGGACCTCGCGACGGGGCGCCCGCCCGCCCTGTACTTCGACCGGGGCCTGGACACGTGGGAGACCGTGTCGTGGCCCCAGGTCTTCGACTACACCGCCCGCGGGCTCCTGGACATCGTGGCGACGTACCAGGGTGCGGCGGGCCAGGCGAAGCTCCTCGCGCAGGGCTATCATCGGGACATGGTCGACGCGACCCACGGCTCCGGCGCGATGGTGTGCAAGCTCCGCGCGGGGATGCCCCTCGGCGGGGTCACGCGACTCCACGGCCTCTATCGCTTCGCGGGGATGCTCGCCCTGTCCGACGAAGCGGAGGCGGCCCGCGAGGTCCCGCCCCGGCAGCCCTACGGGGCGCGCGGCTGGTCGAACTACGACTGGCACGGGGACCTCCCGCCCGGCCACCCGATGGTCACGGGCGTCCAGACGTTCGACCCTGACCTGAACGACTTCCGTCACTCGAAGCTCCTGATCTTCGTCGGGAAGAACATGGTCGAGAACAAGATGGCGGACGCCCACTGGTGGATCGAGGCGATCGAGCGGGGCGGGAAGGTCGTGAACATCTCGCCCGAGTACAGCCCCGCGTCCCAGAAGGCGGACCTCTGGATCCCCGTCCGGCCCGGGAGCGACGTCGCCCTCCTCCTCGGGGTCGTCAACATCCTGATTCAGAACGGTTGGTACGACCCGGAGTTCCTGAAGCGACATTCCGACATGCCCCTCCTCGTCCGGATGGACACCCTCAAGCTCCTCCGGGCCACGGAGACGATCCCTGGGTACACGAACCCTCCGTGGACCGGGTACAGCGTCACGACGCAGGTCATCGACCCGGCGTTCCGGGACACGTGGGGCGACTTCGTCGCAATCGACGCCACGACCGGGAACCCCGCCGGGCTCACGCGGGAGAACGTCGGGGGCCAGACGGGCGTCGACCCCGCCCTCGACGTGGACCGGTCCCTGACCCTGACGGACGGGTCGACCGTGCGCGTCCGGAGCGTCTTCAACCTGTACAAGGAGCTGTGCGCGACGTACCCGGTCGATGTCGTCGAGGAGATCACCCGCGCGCCGCGGGCCTCCATCGAGCAGCTCGCGCGGTGGGTCGGACACCCCACGGAGAGGCTGTGGCCGATCGGGATCCACACGGGCGAGGGCGTGAATCACTACTTCCACTGCGACATCACGACCCGCGCGGTCTTCCTGATCACGACGTTCGCGAGCTCCATCGGCATTCCCGGAGGGAACGTCGGCCACTGGGCGGGGAACTACAAGAACTCAATCTTCGACGGCCTCCCGCGGTACAACAGCGAGGACCCGTTCAACATGAACCTGGACGACACCGCGGACGGACGGTCCATCCCCGTACGGAAGCTGTGGAAGGGGGAGAACCCCGCGTACTGGAACTACGAGGACCGCCCCCTCGACGTGGCGGGCAAGAACTTCACGGGCACCACCCACATGCCCACGCCCACGAAGGTCCAGTGGACGAACAACGTGAACCTCCTGAACAACGCGAAGTGGGCCTACAACATGATCGCGAACGTGAACCCGAAGGTCGAGCTGATCGCGGTCAACGACTGGGAGTGGACGGGGAGCTGCGAGTACGCGGACATCGTGTTCCCCGTGCAGTCGTGGCCCGAGCTCCAGCTCCCGGACATGACGGGCTCGTGCTCGAACCCGTTCCTCCAAGCTTGGCGGGGCGGGATCCCACCGCTGTTCGACAACAAGCAGGATGTCGAGGTGTATGCGGGCGTCGCGAACCACCTGGCGGACCTCACCGGGGACGCGCGGTACGGGGACTACTGGAGGTTCGTGAACGAGGGCCGGGTGGAGGTGTACCTCCAGCGGGTCCTCGATGCGTCGTCCACGACGCGGGGGTACAACATCGACACGATCCTGCAGAGCGACCGCGGGTGGATGATGAACTTCCGGACGTACCCGAGGATGCCGGGCTGGGAGCAGATCAACGAGTCGAAGCCGTTCTACAACATGACCGGCCGCCTCGAGTTCTACCGGGAGGAGCCGGAGTTCCTGGAGGCGGGGGAGAACCTGATCGTCCACCGGGAGCCCGTGGAGGCGACCCCGTACCTCCCGAACGCGATCCTCGCCCCGACGACGTACGACGCGATCCGCCCCAACGACCATGGCATCCCCCTGACCTCGATCGACGCGGACGAGCGGTCCGTGCGGAACGTGAAGATGGACTGGGCGGCCCTGCGGGCCACCGTGAACCCGCTGTGGGCCCAGGGGTACACGTTCTACTGCCTGACCCCGAAGACCCGCCACCGCGTGCATTCGTCGTGGTCGAACGCGGACTGGAACCTCCTCTGGGACAGCAACTTCGCGGACCCCGCGCGGACGGACCGGCGGATGCCCCACGTGGGCGAGCATCAGGTGAACCTCAACCCCGATGACGCGAAGGCGCTGAACATCAACGACGGGGACTACGTGTACGTGGACGCGAACCCCGCGGACCGCCCGTACAAGGGCTGGCAGCCGACGGACCCGTTCTACGAGGTCTCCCGCCTCATGCTCCGCGCGAAGTACAACCCGAGCTACCCGCGGGGCGTCCTGATGATCAAGCACGCGCCCTTCATGGCGGTGCCGATGACCGTCCAGGCCCAGAAGACCCGCGCGGACGGGCGGGCGATCTCCGCAATCACGGGCTACCAGGCGAACCTCCGGTTCGGCTCCCAGCAGAGCGTGACCCGCGGGTGGCTCCAGCCGACGATGATGACGGACTCCCTGGTCCGGAAGAACTACTACGGCCAGACGATCGCGACGGGGTACGAGTCTGACGTCCATTCCCCGAACACATGCCCGAAGGAGACCCTCGTGCGGGTGACGAAGGCGGAGGACGGCGGGCTGGGCGGGGTCGGGACGTGGGAGCCCGCGACGACCGGCTACACGCCCGGGAACGAGAACGCCGCGCAGCGAAGGTACCTTGCCGGCGATTTCCTCGACCAGAGGTGACGGATGGCGGACAAGGAGTACGAGGAGGACGACCCGATGGCCCTCGTCGGCGTCGCGGTCTCGGGCCCGGAGGCGGCCCGGGGCCTGGTCGAGATGGCGCGGGTGTTCATCGACGAGTTCGCGCGGATGGGCTGGGACCGGGAGCGGATCCATGGCCTCTTCCGGAACCCGTTCTACCGCGGGCCCCATGCGGTCTTCGAGCTGTACGGCGAGGACTTCGTGCTGCAGCTGATCGACGAGCGGCTCCCGGGGGGCGGGTGACATGGTCGGCGTGTACAACTGGCAGCTCGGGCGGACGATGCCGTACCCGTACGACCGGGGCGCGCCGCAGCGGCAGTTCGCGGCCGTGTTCAACATCAACCGCTGCATCGGGTGCCAGACGTGCACGATGGCGTGCAAGTCCACGTGGACGTTCTCCAGGGGCCAGGAGCTGATGTGGTGGAACAACGTGGAGTCGAAGCCCTTCGGCGGGTACCCGAATTTCTGGGACGTGAAGCTTCTGGAGATGCTCGGGCCGCAGCCGGGCTGGGACACCGCCCTCGCGACCCCCGGCGCGCCGTACGGGGTGTACGCGGGCAAGACGATCTACGAGGCCGCGCCTGCGGGCCAGGAGGTCCTCGGCTACCTCCCGGAGGAGAAGGAGTGGAAGGCGCCGAACCTCTACGAGGACACGACGAACCGCGCCCCGGTGACCGCGGGCGGCGTGCAGGAGGGCGCGTCCCTCCCGGAACACCAGGTCTTCTTCTTCTACCTCCAGCGGATCTGCAACCACTGCTCGTACCCCGCGTGCCTCGCCGCGTGTCCCCGGAAGGCGATCTACAAGCGGCCCGAGGATGGGATCGTCCTGATCGACCAGGCCCGCTGCCGCGGGTACCGGAAGTGCGTGGAGGCGTGCCCGTACAAGAAGCCGATGTGGCGGCCGAACACGCGACTCAGCGAGAAGTGCATCGCGTGCTACCCGCGGGTCGAGCAGGGGCAGGTGACGCGGTGCGTCGCGGCGTGCGTCGGCAAGATCCGCCTCCAGGGCTGGATCGACGAGCCCGGCTCGCCCGTCCACTACCTCGTCCGAGAGGAAGAGGTCGCCCTCCCTCTGTATGCGCAGTTCGGGACGGAGCCGAACGTGTACTACATCCCGCCCCGCTGGGCCCCCCGCAAGTACCTGAAGCAGCTCTTCGGGCCCGGCGTGGACCGGGCAATCGAGCGGTACGCGAACCCGAGCCAAGAGCTCCTCGGGGTCCTCCAGCTCTTCGGGGCGACCCAGAGGATGCTCTCGAGCTACGAGATCACCGCCACGGAGGCGGTCGGCTACGATGAGCGCGGCCTCGAGGCCGTGCGGGTGCCGATCGTGGAGCCGGTCGTCGTGCGCCCCGCGACGCACCTGAACATCACGTGAGGCGGTGCGATGGCGGGACGGGCACGGCGGGATGTTACCGCGGACCTCGTGGCCCGCGGGATCGTGGCGAAGGTCCTGTCGCACGCGCTCGCGGACCCGGACGACGGGACGCGGGAGTACCTGAAGGGAAGGGCGGTCGCGGACCTCGAGCGCGCGTCGGGTCTCGTGTCGACCCGGTCCCGCCTTCGGACGGCGCTGGACGGCCTCCGGGACGCCCTGTCCGCGATCGACGGCAGGGAGGCGACCGCGATGTTCGCCGCCGCGGGGGCGCCTCCCTACGAGACGGAGTATGGGATGGCCCACGTGTTCATGAAGGTCCAGACGATGGCGGACGTGGCGGGCTTCTACCGCGGCTTCGGGCTGGCCCCCGCGGAGGACGCCCGGGAGCGGCCGGACCACCTCGCCGCGGAAATCGAGTTCCTCCACTTCCTGCTCCTCCACGAGGCGATGGCCCGCACGCAGGGCCGGCAGGAGGAGGCGAAGGTCAGCCGCCGTGCGCGGACCACCTTCCTCCGAGAGCACCTCGGCGCCTGGGGGCCCGCGTACCTCGAGAAGGTCGCGGGGACGGACCCGCGCTCCCCCGCCGCGAGGATCGCCCGGATCGCGGCCCGGTTCCTGCGCGCGGAGGCGCACCGCGTCCGCGCGGCGGTCACGACCGCGCCGCCGGTCCTGAATCCGCAGCCTTCGCCGGAGCAGGAGCGAGCGCTGTGCGAGCCAGCGTCGCGGGCACCGGCTCCCGCCTCTCCCCCCTGAGGGCCCACAGGAGCAGGCCGGACACCGCCAGGAACAGGTGGTAGGTCAGCAGCAGGTCGATCCCCGCCACCATCACCAGGCCCATGCCGACGGCCCTCGCCCGGGTGGCGGGCTCCCTCCACAGGATGAGGAACGCCGCCACGGCGAGCCACAGTCCGAGCGCATACAGGGGCAGCGGCAGGTACAGCCGGAGCCCGAGCGCCGCCTCGGCGATCGCGGCCGTGATCGAGGGGCTCGCGACCGCGGCCAGAGCGAAGAGGGCGGTGACGATGCTCGGCATGACGATGGGGAGCCGGAAGTCCCCTCTCTTCCCGAGGGGCAGCACGATGGAGGCGAAGAGGGGAATCGGCACGAGGACGGCGGCGGCCTCCGCAATTCGGATCCCCTCCAGTCCCGCGGGGGGCACGCCCGTGAAGCCGACCAGCTGGCCGGCCGCGGACGCCACCGCATAGTACCGTGAGCCGAAGTATGCGACCGCGACCAGGGCCGCGAACGCGGCAGACCAGGTCTCCCTCGACTCCCTCGCGACCACCCACAGGAGCGCGAACGCGACCCCGAGGAACAGGACGGCCGTGGCGATCACGAGCCAAAGGTCCCGGATCCCGAACGCCGCGAGACCGAGGGTCACGAGGACAATCGTGCCGAGGGCAATCGCGTCGGTGGCGGCGGGGAGGCGGCGCGCGCCCGCCCGCAGGGACCACAGGACCATGACGAGCACGAGGAGCACGAGGAGGAACCCCAGATCGAACAGGAACACGCCCGCCCGCCCAATCGACTCGAACACGAACGTGGACTCGGGGCTCCGCGGGATCAAAGGGAACGCGCGGGACAGCGCGCGGCCCAGGAACGCCTCCAGGAGGGCGACGGGGAACAGGGCGGCAATCCCGAGCCGAAGGAGCTCCTCGTGTCGGGCGCTCCACCCGGTGAGCCCGCGCAAGGAGGTCCCCATGGCAGGCGCCACTAGGGAGGGGGTGAAAATACCTTGCGCCGCGGGGCCGCGACGCCGCTTTCCTTATTAGCCGCCCGCGCATCGTATTCCCCGCCATGGACTTCACACCCACGCCCGAGCAGGAGATGATCCGGAAGCAGGTGCGGGAGTTCGCGGAGCGCGAAATCAAGCCGGTCGCGCCGAAGTTCGACGCGGCGGGCGAGTTCCCCAAGGAGACCGTTTCGATGATGGCGGGCCTCGGCCTCCTCGGGATGCTCGTTCCACAGGAGCTCGAGGGGGGCGGGCTGGACACGGTCTCGTACGCGATCGGGATCGAGGAGGTCGCTCGCGTGGACGGGAGCCACGGCCTGATCATGGCGGCCCACAACTCCCTGTGCACGGGGAGCATCCTGATCGGGGGCTCGAAGGCCCAGCTCGCAAAGTACGTCCCGGACCTCGCGACGGGGCGGAAGATCGGCGCATGGGGACTCACGGAGCCCGAGAGCGGGTCGGACGCGGCCTCGATGAGGACGGAGGCCCGCAGGGACGGCGACGAGTGGGTCCTGGACGGCACGAAGAACTTCTGCACGAACGCGCCCGTGGCGGGGACGTTCGTCCTGATGGCGATCACGGACCGCGCGAAGGGGAACCACGGGATCAGCGCGTACATCGTCGAGCGCGGGAACCCCGGGCTCCGGATCGGCAAGGTCGAGGACAAGCTCGGGATGCGGGGCTCCGCGACGTCCGAGGTGATCCTCGAGGACTGCCACGTGCCGGAGGAGAACCTCCTGGGGCAACTCAACTACGGCTTCACGGACGCATTGAAGACGCTCGACGGCGGGCGGATCTCGATCGCGGCCCTCGGCGTCGGCATCGCGCAGGGCGCGTACGAGGAGGCCCTCCGCTACGCGAAGGAGCGGAAGCAGTTCGGGAAGCCGATCGCGGAGTTCCAGGCGATCCAGTTCACGCTCGCGGACATGGCCCTCCGGACGGACGCGGCCCGGATGCTCACGTACAAGGCCGCGTGGCTCAAGGACCGCGGGCTCCCGTACAAGAAGGAGAGCGCGATGGCGAAGCTGTACGCGAGCGAGGCCGCGATGTGGGTCACGACGAAGGCGATCCAGGTCCTCGGCGGGTACGGGTACGTGAAGGACTACCCCGTTGAGCGGATGTTCCGGGACGCGAAGCTCTGCGAGATCGGGGAGGGGACGAGCGAGATCCAGCGGCTCGTGATCGCGCGGGAGCTCCTCCAGGGCGGGTAGCCCCGCCGTCCGGGCCGTCCTCCCTCCGCGGGAGGTGGCCTAGGGCGGGATGCCATAGACCTGCTCCGGAGCCAGGATGTACGGGAACCTCTCCCGGAGCGCGGACCTCGCCGCGTAGCAGAGGTGGCACTCGTCCACGTACGCGCGGTCGTGGGCGATGTGGTACGCCTCGACGAGGGCCTTCGGGCCGCCGCGGAGGAGGGGGCCGCTGACGGGGTCCGCCCGCGGCCGGTACCCCTTCAGGATCTTGGACAGCGGCTTGTCGCGGAAGTTCCCAATCGCGATGCCCTGGCACACCTGCACGAACCCGAACGGGTCCAGGTGGACACGTTGGGGGTCCGCGAGGTTCTCGTGGCGGCACCGGTCGAACGTCCGCCAGGGACGCTTCCCCATCTTCCAGGCGAGGTTACGGGCGGCGCGTCCCCGGACCATCAGGGCCCCGCCCTTTACGGGCCCGCCCTGCCGGCCTTGCCGATCACCCGGCGTCGGCTCCTCGATCGCGATGAACGAGGCGGGCAGGCCCATGTCCCTCGCGGCGCGCCGCGCCACCTCCGCGCGGTTCAGCTCGTCGGCGCCGTAGTGGTACGGGTCGTTGCTGATGCTGAGGTCCATGATCCCGATCGACTTGAAGGGGCGCAACCACTCGAGGGCATCCTCGTACGACGTGGCCCAGTACCCGTTCGTCACGATCCCGACGTCGAGGCCCGCCTTCCGCGCCATCCGGAGCCCCTTCAGGAGCACCGGGTAGTAGAGGAAGGCCTCCCCGCCTTCGAAGTAGATCGAGGTCACGGTGCCGACCTTTTTCGCCTCCCGCAGGATCGTGCGCAGGTCCTCGACGGACATCACGCCCCGGTGGGCGCTCGGGCCCGACCAGACGAAGCAGTGGTCGCACTCGAAGGGGCACTCGTACGTGAGGATGAGATGGAGGCTCGTGACGGCCATCCGACCGTGACATCGAGGAGCACGGGACTAGTAGGTTCCCCATGGGGAGTATATTTCGTTACGGGGCTTTGGCGGGAAACGTGCTGTGCATAGCCGCTGGGGTCCGCCGACTTTAACGTGCCACCCTGCGATCCGGGGCCGATGGTCCGCGCCGCGAAGCCCGAGCGGAAGCGGGACGGGAGGCCCGGCCCGCGCGAGGGCTACCCGAAGCACCCGGAGAGATACGCGGACCCCGCGAACTGGAAGTACCCCGTCCACACGCCGTTCCACGCCCGCGCGGCGCGGAGGTACTTCAACGACCCGCGGAACCGCGGGAAGTACTCGGATGCGGAGCAGGCGTATATCGACCGGAAGATCAACGAGGCCCTCACGCACTTCGGCGTCCCCGTCGCCCTGGGGCCGAGCGCGGTGGAGCCCGAGGCCGCGACGATCCAGGCGGACATCCCGCTGAACAAGGACATCGACGCGATGACCACGGACGAGCTCCTGCTCGCGTTCCTCGGGCAGACCCGCCTCGCGAGCGCCCGCGGGATCCCGGACGACCTCGTCCACGTCGACAAGGTCTCGAAGACGCTGATCAGCGGCTCCGTGAAGGAGTACTCCGTCGTGATCGACCTCGCGCAGGAGCGGGTCGAGCACGACTGCGTGGACTTCCGCACGAACCGGGCGAGGGGGAAGCTCCTGTGCAAGCACCTCGGGGCGTTCCTGCTCCGGATTGACGCGAAGACGGCGAGCGCGCTCCTGCGGCGGCTCCTGCACGAGCGGGACCGGTGGACCTTCGAGTAGCGCGTCGGATCGTCCGCGAACCTTTATCGCCGCGGGCCGCCTACCCCTCCCGCGGAAGGGGGGAATCCCATGGACTCGGCACGCATCCTTCGACGGGCGGGCGTGAGGCTCGCGTTCGCCCTCGCCGTCACCGCCGTCTTCGCGTTCGCGACCCCCGCGGGCTCGATCACGTACGGCGACGTCGACTCGGGACACACGTATGTGGGCGCGATGATCGTCGACTATCCCGGCTACGGGACTACGGAATGGTGCACGGGCACCCTCGTCTCGTCGCGGGTGTTCCTGACCGCGGGTCACTGCACGTTCGACCTCGCGGACATCGGGATCACGGTGGACGAGGTCTGGGTGAGCTTCGCGGTGGACGTCTACGCGAAGGGGGCGAAGTGGTACACGGTGTCCTCCGTGATCACGCACCCGGACTTCTACTGGGGTCCGACGTCCGACCCGCACGACGTGGCGGCCCTCGTCCTCTCGAAGCCCGTGAAGGGCGCCGGCCTCGGGCGGATCGCGCCGCTCGGCTACCTCGACGCGCTCGACGACGCGGGCGTCCTTGCGGACGCGACGTTCATCAACGTCGGTTACGGCGTGGACCAGGACTTCCGCGGGGACGGCGTCCGGCGGATCTCGTACTCCTCGTTCCTGTCCCTGCACAAAGCCTGGCTGTACATGTCCCAGAACGTCCACTCCGGGAGCGCGGGGACGTGCTTCGGCGACTCCGGAGGCCCGACGCTCTACGACGACCGGGGGACCGAGTACGTCGTTGCGATCGTGTCGTGGGGCGACGCGATGTGCGTCGCGACGAACATCAACTACCGGATGGACATCCCGGCCTCGCAGTCTTTCATCTATGCCGTGATCGCTGCGTACGGGTGACCGTGCCCCGGGCGGGCGTGGTCAGAGGCGGCTGAAGTCCCGCGAGTCCGCGTCCTCGCGCTTCTTCGGGCGCTCGGAGGCGGGCGCAGGCTCGGGCGCCTTCGCGGGCGGTTCCGGAACGCGAGCCTCCCGCGTCTCCGGGGGCCGCGGGGCCGTCCGGGGCCGCGGCACGGGGGCCACGGCAGGCTCCTCCTTGCGGACCTCCGGGGGCTCCTCCCGCGCGGGCGCTCGCTGCGAGTGGGACTTCTCCGCGCGCTCGGGGGCCGGCTTCGTCTTCACCCGGTAGGCGCCGCCCTCGAAGATCCGGAGGGAGACCTCGAGCTTCTTCGCCTCGTACGGCCCGATGCTCAGCTCCCGCGCGAGGTCCACGAGGTTCCACTCTTCCTTCGGAAGATCGAGCGCACGGCGGATGAGCGGGTCAAGCTGCCACGACGGGTCCGGCTCCAGTCGGAGCGTGCGGACCTCCTTCAGGTAGCCGAGCACCTCGCGGGCCTCCGAGACGTCCAGGTCCGGGAGCGCCTCCACCGCGTCCGCGAGCCGGAACCCCTTCCCGCTCCCACCGTTCCGGAGGAGCGCGAGGGACGCGTCCTCGTACCGCTTCACCCGGTCCGGCGAGAGGGAGTCGATCGCCACCGAGGCGGGCTCATTCACGAACTCCACGACCGGGTCTAGAAGGTTCAGCGGCACCTGGCACTGCTTGAATATCTCCTCCTTGCTCGCGGGCCGGTGGACCGCCCGCTCGTACTGCACGACCGCCCGGGCGAACGCCTCGACCTTCGCGGTCGCGGCCCGCTCCTCGCACAGCTTCTTCGCCTCGATCGCGGGCTCGTACCCCGCGTCGATCGAGAGGGCGAGGTCGAAACACTTCGCCGCCTCGTCGAACCGGTGGACGTGGACGAGGACGAGCCCCTTCGCGTTCCACGCGGCGGGGTTGCGGGCGTCGAGGCCGACGGCCTGGTCGTACGCGGAGACCGCGTTCTCCCAGTCCGAAAGCCGCTCGTGGGCGAAACCCTTCATCGACCACGCGCCCTTGTCCCTCGGGTCGAGGTCGACGCACCGGTCGAACGCCGCGACCGCGCCCTGGAAGTTGTTCGTCCGGACGCGCGCAAGGCCAAGCTCCCGCCACGCCTCCGTCCGCGTCGGTCCGAGCCGGGTGGCGCGCTCGAACGCGACGACGCTGTCGCCGTGGCGGTCCAGCGCGCGGAGCGCCCGGCCGCGCTCCAGGTGGAGCTCCGCGTCGTCCGGGCTCCCCATCAGGGCCCGGTCGAGCGAGGGGAGCGCGTCCGCGGGTCGTCCCGCACGGAGGAGCGCAATCCCCCTCGCCGCGAGGGCGCCGTAGTGGTTCGGATCCGACTCGAGCACGGGGTCGAGGCAGCGCGCCGCGTCCTCGTTCTTCCCGAGACGGAGCAGGCATCGGGCCTTCCCGACGAGGAACTCCGCGTTCGTCCGGTCCAGGAGGAGACCGTCCTCGAAGCACTTCATCGCGTCGTCCGCGCGGTTCAGTTCGAGCAGGAGGGCCCCCTTCCTCGCGAGCGCGAAGCGGTCCCCGGGGTTCACGTGCAGGGCGCGGTCGAACGCCTCGAGGGCCTCCGGGGCGCGGGCCTGGGCCGCGAGCAGCGAGCCCTTCGCGTTCCACGTGCGCCGGTCCATCGGGTCCATCCGCAGCGCGAGGTCGAACGCCTCGACCGCGCCGTCTACGTCCCCGATCGCCTGGAGCGCGACGCCCTTCTCCCGCAAGGCATCAACGTCCCTCGGGTTCCGGGCGAGGAGCGCGTCGCACGCGTCGACGACCCCGCGGAAGTTCCGGAGGGCGGAGAGGATCCCCGCCTTCGACCGGAGGTAGTCGACGTTGTCGGGCGCGAGGGCCAGGGCCTTGTTCATCGCCCCGAGGGCCTCCCGGTCCCTCCCGATCAGCTTCGCGAGGCGGGAGCGGTCCGCCCACGCTTTCGGGTCCGTCGGCGCCAGGGCGGTGATCTCTCCCGCCGCGCGGTACGCGTCCTCGGGCCGCCCCAGCTTCTCGAGGGCCTCCCGCTTCCCGCGGAGGGCGGCGACGCCCTTCGGCTGCGACGCGAGCGCGGACTCGAACGACTCGAGCGCCGTGTCGAACCGGCCGAGCGCGCCCAGCGAGTCGCCGCGGCGCACGAGGGCGGCCGCGTCCCCGGGGGAGACCCCGAGGGCCCGGTCGAACGAGTCGACGGCCTCCGCGTGGCGGCCCACCCACTGGAGCGCGATCCCGCGGCTGCTCCACACCCGCGCGTCCTTCGGGTCCAGGTCGAGGGAGTGGTCGAAGCACGACACGGCCTCCTCGACCCTCTGCAAGGAGGCGAGCGCGAGGCCCTTCCCGTACCACGCGCGCGGGTCCGAGGCGTTCAGGACGAGCGCCCGGTCGTACGCGTCCGCGGCGTCCGCGGGCCGCTTGAGCCGGAGCAGGGTGCGGGCCCTCTCGAACCACACTTCGGGGACGGTCGGAGCGAGGTCCGTGGCGGCCTCGTACGCCCGCAGGGCCTCCGGGAGCTTGTTGAGCTTGAACAGAATCCCCGCCTGCCGGCGGCAGGACTCGAGGTCCCTCGGGTCCACGCGGAGGGCGGCGTCGAACGCGGCGAGCGCCTCCGGGTATTGGGCGAGGGACTCATGGGCCCGGCCCTTCGCCCGCCACGTCGCGAGGTCCCCGCGGTCCCGCACGAGGATCGTGTCGCACGTCTTGAGCAGCGCCTTCGTCTCTTGGAGCGCGTCGAGGGCGTCCCGCTTCCCCCGCCACGCCTCCAGGTCGTCCGGCGCCGCGGCGACCGCGGCGGTGTACGCCTCGAGGGCGTCCCGGGGCGAGCCGGCCGACGCGCGCGCCAGGCCGAGGTCCTTCAGGACCGCGGCGTTCCGCGGCTGGATCTCGAGGATCGCCTCGCACGTCGAGGCGAGGTCCGGCCACCGGCGGAGCGCCCTCAGGGCCTCCCGCCTCAGCTCGAGGCCGTCGTAGCACCGGGGCTGCGCCGCGAGGAGCGCGTCCACGACCGCGACGGACTCCTCGTGGCGGCCGAGCCGGAGGAGGGCCTCCGCCCGGGAGAAGAGGGCGTCCCGCCGCCCCGGGTCGAGGGCCGCGATCTCCGTGCTCACCCGCTCGAGCCCGTCCCACTTCTCCATCGCGCGGAGCGCGCGCCGCTTTCCGTCGAGGACCGGGACGGAGCGGGGGTCGAACCGGAGGGCCGTGTCGAACGAGTGGACCGCCTCGTCATGGCGGCCGAGGGAGAGGCAGAGCTCCCCGCGCGCGGCCCACGTGCGGGCGTCCTCGGGGTCCCTCTCGATCGCGGAGTCGTAGCTCTGGACCGCTTGGTCGGACGCGCCCGTCCGCGCGAGGACCTGGGCCTTGCGGACCCAGAGGCCCGCGTTCCGGTCGTCGAGATCCAGGGCCTTCTCCAGGCACCGGAGGGCGCGGTCGAACTGCTCGACGGACTCGTGCACGCCCGCCTTCCCCGCCCAGGCGCCGGTCCGCGAAGGGTCAATCCGCAGGGCGCGGTCGTACGCGTGCAGCGCCTCGTCCGCCTCCTTCCGGTGCGCGTGCGCCTCCGCCTTCCGGACCCACGTGTCCGCGTCCTGCGGCGTGAGCCGGAGGAGCTTGTCGAGGTTGTCCGTGTCGTCCGCGGCGAGCGAGGCGACCTTGCGGTACGAGGCGGCGGCGTCGTCCTTCCGTCCCGCCGCGAGGGCGGCGTCCCCGCGGAGGCCCCACAGGACCGCGGACTCGGAGGACGCCCTCAGCGCCTTCTCGAACGACGCAAGCGCGTCCTTCGATTCCCCGCGCTCGAGCTGGATCCGTCCCTGGACCTCCAGGGCCTCCGGGTTGCGGGCGTCGAAGGCGAGGGCGTCCTGCGCCGCGGCCCACGCGCTGTCGAGATGGCCGAGGCCGTGGAACCCGCGCGCGATCTTCCCGTACACCGCGGCGGCGTCCCAGGCCCGGCGCTCGATCCTCCCGCGGCCGCGGGCCATCCCGTTCACCGCTCGGCTCAGCGCGCGGTGGGCCCGGTACTTCGCGCCCCGCTCCAGGAGCGCGAGGCCGCGGATCGCGAGGGCGTCCGACTTCCGGAGGAGACGTCCCTCCACATCGAGGAGGTTCGCTAGTGCTCCCATCCCTTTCGCCTCATGAGGCAAAGCACGCCCGCGAAATGGCTGACACCGGGGCTGGGCGTGTCCGACTCGCGACAGACATACGTGAAGCCCTCTTTAAAGCTGACGGAGTCCGCCCCACCGACAGTCGGAGCGAGGGACATCCCTCCATAGAAGTCGCGATTGTCAGCGATTTGCGGGGCCTTGAGAAAACGGTTTTATAGGCGAGTCCGCGATGGGCATGCGAGCTGACAAACGTCAGACAAGAGTGGATTCGCTTGGCACGACGACACACAAAGCAGGAGGCGCCCCCGGACCCCGCGAACGAGTGGCTCCAGACCCACACGCTCCAGGACATCCGCGAGCTCGCGCAGGAACTCTCCGACAACGGCGAAGACGTGTCGGAACTGGTCCAGGCCGTGAACGAGCTCGAGCAGCTCCTCGCGGACGCGAACGTGCAGAACCCGGCCGAGACGAGCGAGGCCTGACCGGGGCCCGGGCGCTGTCGAGGGCGGATCCCCCCGCGGCGCCTGCACGGCAGGCCTGGAACGCGGCTTTATCAGACGCCGAGGCGTGGGCCGTCCCGTGCGGATCACGTTCGTCGCCCACGCGACGGTCGTCGTCGAGGACGACGGGCACACCGCGGTCTTCGATCCGAACTACAGCAAACGGCTCGCGTACGTGTTCAACAAGCGAAAGGCGCCGCTCCCCCTGGCCCCCGAGTCGCTTCCGAAACCGGACGTGGTCCTCGTCTCCCACGACCACTACGACCACCTGGACGGACCCTCGATCAAGCGGCACGACCGCCACACCCCGGTCGTGATCCCGAGGAACCTCCGGACCGTCGTGAACCTGATGGGGCGGCGGGACGTCCGACCGCTGTCATGGTGGGAGGGCCAGCGGTTCAAGGGCTTCGAGGTCACCGCGGTCCCTGCGTTCCACTTCTCCGGGCGCCCGCCGTGGTTCTTCGTCCGCAACGCGTACCAGGGCTACGTCCTCCAAGGGAGCAAGACCGTGTACTTCGCGGGGGACACGGGCCTGAACAACCAGTTCCGCGAGATCGGCGAGAGGTTCGACGTGGACCTGGCGGTCCTGCCGATCGGTGCGTATCACCCGCCCTCGTTCCGGTACCACCACGTGAGCCCCGAGGACGCCCTCGAGGCCATGCGCCGGCTCCGCGCGAAGGCGATGCTCCCCGTGCACTACGGCGCCTTCGACCTATCGTGGGAGCCCTTCGAGGAGCCGCCTGTCCGAATGGCGAAAGTCGCCAAGGCTGCCGGGATGGAGGACCGTGTCCATGTCCTTCCTCCCGGAAGCACCCTCGAACTCTGACCGGGACTATAGACCCACCCGGCGTTCGAGCTTGGGACGCCGGATCCGTGGGCGGAAGAGAAGAAACCAGGACGCAACGAGGAGACCGGCGCCGACGAAGAATCCCGTCATGATCAAGTACCAATCGATGGAGGGACAGGTCCAGAGGTCGCCCTGTCGACACGATTGCCAAGAGAACCATGAGGCGCCGAGCACGGCGACGCCCGAGAGGTCAAGGACCACGATGCCAACCCTCGCCTTCCGCGCCACTTGCGACCCTCGTGCGATCTCCCGCGTTCCCGGCCCGATGGGAGTGGGGACGCTGGGATTTGAACCCAGGTCAGCGGGTTTCCACCAGGCGGGGAGCGACCCCGCCCGTTTCTCGGAATCTCGGGTCCTCGCTCCAGTCAGTCATCACGGAGTCAGCAAACCCGTTGTCAGTCAAGCCCGTAACTGGAGCCCGCCAGTCTACCAGGTTAGCCTACGTCCCCTTGCCGACTGCGGAGAACGCAGGCTCCTATGTAGTTTTCCTCCCCCGGTCCGTCAGGACGTCGCCACGACGCGCCCGTCCACGCGGACTTCGACCCGCGGCTGGCCCATGGAGCTGTAGAATCGGAAGCCGAGTGTCCTCGGGGACCGTCTACCCAGCGGGACCTCGAGGACCTTCTCCACCACCACGATCCCCCTCTTCGCGAGGCGGCCGTCGAGGAAGACCTTCACGCGTCCCGTGATCGCGTTGTATGTCGCCTCCAAGACATGGGGCGGGTCCTCGACGACCACCCGCATCGTGACCGCGAAGGCGCCGCTCTTGACGACCCGCGCCTCCACCCCGCCCCCGGCGGCCTCCGAGGGGGTGACGCCGGCTACCGGTTGCGTCATCGCGGAGGGCGGAGGCGCGACGCGAGACACGGCGGTCCGGAGCCGCTCGGCCCGCATCTATCCCCACAGATACTGCGACGCGACTCCGACGCCGGCGAGCCCGAAGACGTACGCGACGAGCGTCTCACCCGGCGTCTGGGCGACGAATGCCGGATACGAGGCGATGACGTCGACGACGGTGAGCCCGAACCCGCGTCCGATAATCGAGAGGGCGACGATGTCACCGAAGAAGACCGAGAGCTCGGTCAGGACCGCCGCAAGGACGATCACGCCCGCGGTCACCTGCCCCGCGCCCTTTCTGACTGCCCACGCCACGGTGACGCCGATTATCATCGCTCCCAGGCAGAAGATGTACCCGCTGGCGACCGCGACGAGGCCCCAACCGACCCCGCTGAGCATCGCGACGCCGAGCCCGTACGCGAGGGCGGGGAGCCACCGGATGCCGCGGGACCGTCGGAAGCCCTCAGGGAACCACGGGACTTTTGGGGAGGAGGGAGCGCCCGACGCTCGGTCTTGCCCGTCGTCGCGGTAAGCGAGGACGCCCCCCCGTCCGTCCATCGGGCACCGCATCGGGGCGTCGGACTTACAGCCTCTCGGCAACGACGGAACAGCGGAACCCCTCGACCCCGGCCTACTGCTGCCGCATCTTCTGCTCGCGCTTGCGGCGGCGCATCCGCTTCTTGCGCCACTTCCAGCGCATCTTGCCGCGCTTCTTCCAAGCCCTGGAGCTCCGCTTCATCGGGTTGCCGGGGCGGCCGTACTCGGGGGGTTCTTAAGTAGTTTCCGTCCGCGAATCGTGTCCTGTCGCAGGAAGACCCGAGTACCGCCACGAAAAGTCGACGACGGTCCCGTTCCTCGGGTCTCCCAAGAACGCGAACGGGTCGCTCCACCGTCTGTGCGGATCGCCCGCCCTAGGGCTCCTTCGACAGGAGCTCGATCCAGATCCTGTCGGGGTCTGCCACGAACGCGACCCAGGATCCCGCCTCATGAAACGGCTCCACGGTCATCCGGGCGCCGTGGCGGGCGAGGTGCTCGATCGCGTTCGTCACGGACTCCATGCCGAAGGCCATGTGGGCCATCTCGTCGCCCTTCCGGTACTCCTTCACCATGCCCTTGCGCGGGTACCAGTTGAACTCGAGCACACGGTCCGAGCCGGGCGTCGCGAGGTCCGCGTTTTCCCCGCCCGTCCTCGGAACCTTGCGGCGGTCCAGGAGCTCCGTCCCCAGGCCCTCCGTGTAGAACCGGATGGACCGGTCCATGTCCCGCACCCGGATGCCGGTGTAGGTGAAGTTGGACTTCATGCCGGTCCCCCCAACCTGCGCGGACTTATAGGCCTGCGTCCACGGGGACGGGGGGTGGGTCCGCTTCGTGTTGAAACGGACCCGGTGGGATTCGAACCCACGATCCTCGGCTTAGAAAGCCGGTGCCTTATCCGTGCTAGGCCACGGGTCCGGCCGCCGGAGGGGCGGGCGGTATTAAGGCTCTGCCGCCCCCGGCATCGTGGCGGGCGGGGGCGTGCTCGGGCTCCCGCGGACGAGCGTGTACAACGGGAACAGGGTCAGGAGCTCGATGATCTTCGAGAAGACGCCGACCGGCTCGACCTCCTCCAGGTCCCACAGCGGAGGGACCGCGATGCGGCGGCTGATTCCAAAGACCACGATGAGGGCCACGGTCAGCACAATCCAGTACCGGTCCCATTTCCGCGGGAGGAACGGGAACAGGAGGCCCCCGGCAATCTGCGCGGGCGCGAGGATGATGAACACGGCCGCGTGCAGAGGGATGTCCACGTGGTCGCTGATCGCGAAGAGGTGGGCGATTCCGTCCGTCAGAATCAGGAGGCCCGCGACGAAGGCCGTGAGATAGAGGCGGCTCCGGTGGTGCTCGACGAGGTACATCCCCATGCCGAACGCGAGGAAGGCGATGCCCATGGCGGGGATGTTCACGCGGAGGAACACGTCGCCCCCGCCGTGCTCGTGCCCGGGCTCCGCGGCGACCGTCGCGAGGTGCTTGGCGATGTCGAACACGAATGCAAGGCCGATGAAGAACAGGCCCGCCAGGCAGAACGCGCCCTCCGCGCTGTGGACTTTCCGGAGGCCCGCCCGCCAGTCCATCGCCAAGGCTTAGCCGGCTCGCGGAGAAATAGGTTCCCCATACCGGATTCAAGTCGGTGGTTGAGGGACAGCCTGGCTTCACTTTCGGGCTGGTCACCGTCGACTTTATCCCGCCCACCTCGTGTCCACGCCAATGGTCGGCCAGGTCGTCCGGAGTCTCCCATTCCCGGTCGAGTCCCTCCCGGCGCCCCTCCGAACACTCTTAGCGGAGTTCCGGCTCCTCGTGAACCGGTCCATCCGGATTGCCCTTCGCGAGAATATCCAATCCCGATTCCGACTGACCGGGGCAGCCTACCGCACGCTCTCGGCAGCGCACGACGTGTACAAGCAGTACATCCCCAGCGCGTTCGAGATTGCCCTCAGCGTGCTCAAAGCGCACCGGAAGCGGCTCCGCCGGGGGAGGCGGACGAGCGTCCCTTTCATGCGTCGACTGATGTTGAGAGCGGAGAACCAGTCGTATCGGCTCGACCGAGAGACGGGGCGTCTGCGGATTCCGATTCGAGGCGCGGAGGGCGTCGAGTTCGACCTGCCCGTATCCGACTGGCACCGCTCCTACCTCTCAGACGCGTCGTGGGGTCTCGGCTCCCTGACCGTCACACCGAATCGAATCGTCGTGGTCGTCCGGAGGGGTGCGCCGAAGCCGTTCGAGCCGATGGCAGCAATCGCCCTGGACACGAACGAGACCTCCCTCGACGGCGTTGCGGCGAACGGCGGAGATGCCGCCCTCGTCAGCATGCCTTTCCCCGACGTCCGCGTTCTGCAGGAGACGCACTTCCGCCGACGTCGACGCCTCGCCCGGAAGAAGGCGCACGATCGCCGCCTGATGCGTCACCTCTTGAACAAAGAGGGACGGCGGGAGCGGAATCGTGTGCGGCAGCGGCTCCATCGGGTGAGCAAAGCAGTCGTCGCCGCTGCGAGGGAGGGACGGGCCGCCATCGTCCTCGAGAACCTCACGCTCCACGGCGCCCGCGTTCGCTCCCGCCGGATGAACCGCCGCCTCTCGTCGTGGCCCCGCCGCGAGCTTCATCGCCAGATCGAGTACAAGGCGCTCGCCGCCGGTGTCCCCGTAATCAAAGTGAATCCTGCATGGACGTCCAAGACCTGCCCCGCGTGTGGCGCCCGGCGCCGAGACAGGGTGGGCAAGGACTTCGTGTGCCTCGTGTGCGACTGGGAGATGGACCGGCAGCACAACGCGGCGCTGAACATCCTGAAATCCGCCTTGGCCTCGAACGAGGCCTTGGCAAGGGCTGTACGGTTCCAGCCCGGTGCCCTCCGCCATGATGTCGTGAGTCCCCTCTACGACCTTCCCGCGAGGGAAGGCGCACGGGAGGAGCCGAGCGGAGTGGAGTCGCAGTCGGGGGTGGCCTGATGGCCATCACCCGATGTGTCGCAGAACCGAAGGCTTGTATCCTAGGCCGAAGCCGCGTCGGTGGCAGAGGGCATTCGACGCACCATCGATACGGTAGCCTTATCTTCGGGCCTGGAAATGGACCGCGCCGGGCGGCGGTAGTCTAGCGGCTAGGACCGGGGCCTTCCAAGCCCCAGGTGCGGGTTCGACTCCCGCCCGCCGCATGACCACGCACTCTGTCGAACCCACGCGGGCACCGTCGGTACGGTCGTCCGGGCGTGCGACAGTCGGTTTGGCCAAGACAGCCAGAAACCGCGGCCCAGCAGCCCATCCCGTGGAGCCGCTTTGCTCTGGGGCCACAGGACCGGAATTGCGTCCCAAGATGGACTAGATGACGCCCGCGCGGGCCGCTCGATGCCGGACGCCCACCTTAATGCTATCGCGGAAAAATAGGGGATCGACGAGGGCGGGGAAGCCTGTCGCCCTCGCCGAACCGAACGGGATGGGATGCAAGCGTTACCCGGGGTCCTCGTCGCCCTCGGGGTCGAGGTCCACGGAGCAACCGAAGCTCGCGTAGACCTCCTCCCAGCTGCACGGCGCGCCGTGGCTCGTGCCCTGGAAGTTCATCGCGGTGTCCGCGTCGATCATCGTCCCTCCCGAGGCCCTGGGGGGATATAGGCGTGAGTCGGGGGGAGGTGGCCGAAAGTACTCCGCATGGCGGGCCGAAGGTGGTCAGACCCCAGTGAAGTGCTCGAGCATCTGGTCCATCACGACCGCGGCGACCGCCGCCATCGTGACGAGCGCGATCCCCGCCTCGCCGATCGTGACGAGCGCGATCGTGAGCCCAAGGAGCATGAACAGGATCCCGAGCACGAACTTCAGGTCCACGCTCTCGACGAAGATCACGAGGAGCCCGAGCAGGACGAAGAACACGACGAGAGCGATCGCCGCGGCAATCCCGATGTCGGCGATCAGCGCCATGGGCCCTCCCCGCCTCGCGGATGGGGCGCCCTCGCATTAAGCCTTGGGCGGGACTGCCCGGTGCCGCACCCGAACGGCCTCGCCGCGGCGGAGCTCGACCATCTCCCGTGCGTGCATCCGCGCGACGCCCACAGCCCGCACGTCCCCGCCGTGGACGACGACGACCTCCGAGCCGACCCGCACGTCCGGGGTCGCGCCCGTGACGCCGACCGCGAAGATGTTCCCCTTCGGGACGAAGTCCTCGATGTCCACGCACGCGGCCCGCCTC